>Ga0163180_10001897_pt1 | contig 11754 bp, 8 predicted proteins | sample AtlANTMetagenome_2_FD_109647 | JGI IMG/M metagenome (GOLD analysis project Ga0163180, IMG submission 109647) | Marine eukaryotic phytoplankton communities from the Atlantic Ocean - Atlantic ANT 4 Metagenome | ecosystem: Environmental > Aquatic > Marine > Oceanic | place: North Atlantic Ocean...
AAGAGAGACAACCGTGTGGAGAAAGAGAGAGACACTCTTTTTGGAAACACACACACGCAGTCTCTCTCTCTCTGCTTCTCTCTCTCTCTCTCTCAAAAAGAGTGTCTCGAAGAAGAATCGAAAGGAGAGGAAACAAAACACAGTGTATTTTTTTGCCTCGCTGGCGCCTCTCTGACGCACCTTTCTTTTTTTTGTTCTCTCCTCCTCTTTTGCGTCTTTGTGTCTTGTGGGAGAGAGAAGACACTTTTTGTGGCTCCAACGAGGCAAAAAGCACCTCATTTTTTCCTCTTGTGGTGTTATCCTTTGTAGTGCTAATTCTCTTTGCGCGACGGAACGAACCACCCGGGAGGAGGAGGACCAGAAGCAGCGCGCGACATCGACGAGAAAAAAACGAGACAAAGCACGCGTTCTCTTCCACTGTTATTCACTTTTTTCGAGCGTAACAGAGCGCTTATTCGACCAAAAATGTTCGCGCACAAAACGACGACGACATCATCATCATCATCATCATCATCGGGCGCTTTCACACCGCACGTCCAAAAAGGCGTGGCGGCGGTACGCCGCGTTTTGGAGAAAAAAACCTCCCGGTCGCCGCGCGTGAAACCGCACAGATCGATGACCATCACCAACATGGCGACAACACCACCGGCGAATTCCGCGGTCTCGGATATTCGCGTGGAAAAGTCCGAGGTGAAACCCGGATGCGTCGTGGAGTTATCCGTGGTTGTCCCGATGGATGTCTTAGCCATCAGCTACGAAAACGCCATCGACGAAGCGACAGCGCAAGCAAATATCCCAGGGTTTGAAGCGCCGAAGAAGAAGGATGGATCGAGAAAGAAGAAGGATACTAAGAAACCACCGATGAACATGCTTTTGAACGCCGTCGGAAAGGATCAGTTTTTACTATTGTGCATTGAGGATGCGTTGACGAACACAATGCCGCAAGCTATGCAATTCGTCGCTAAAGAAGCGATTCAGGATTCAGAAACGATTACGACGACGCCGAGACAGATGGTCGAGGCATTTGGTGGACCAGAGTGCACGCCATCGAAGGAAATGGAGTATACGGTTAAGATGTGCATTCAGCCAACCGTGCAATGGACAAAGGATATCGACAATTTGGAGGCGACGTACGTCAGTCCGGGGAACGACGAAACCGATAAGAGAGATACAGAGACGATGTTTCAGAACCGATTGCGCGATATGGCGACGATGCGAGTTGTCGAAGATAGGGGTTTAGAACAAGGCGATGTCGCGGTGATTGACATTAACGCGATGGATACGAGCGGGAACTCGTTGCCGGGGATTGAAACGAAAGGTTTTCGATTGGATACGGAGGAGACGGATTTGAAGTTGCCCGGGTTAATGGAAGAAATCGTCGGTATAAAAGTAGGAGAGGAGAAAGATTTCAACTTGACTTTTCCAGAAGATTGGTCGATCAAATCAGTCGCGGGTAAAACGGCGATGTTTACCGTCAAAGTCAACGAATTGTTTTCGAGAGAAATGCCGGAGTTGTCGGACGACATCGCCGACGACATTTTCGCGGGTTCTAAGACAGTCGAGGAAGCAAAGGCGCAAATCTTGGAAGCGCAAAAAATGTCTCGGGAAGTCGAAGAGGCGATGTTAAAAGATCAAGCCTTGTTAGACGCGTTAGCGGCGGCGTGTTCGTGTGAAATTCCAGAATCCATGTTGAAAGAACAATCCGAAAACATGTTTGGCGAACATTTGACCGAAATGCAAATGGAAGGTAAAATGTCCATGAAAGCGATTCAATCCTTAGCCTCGGAGGAAAACATGAACAAATTTGTCGAGGAAAGGAAAGATGAAATTGAACTCATCTGCAAAAGAACTATCGCGTGCGAAACGTTGTTCACCGAGAAAAACATGGTCATCACGCAAGGCGAACTTTCCGACGAGTTGAAAAGACAAGTGAAAGATTTTGAGGCGCAAGGAATAGAGTACGAAGAAGACAGAATGATTCAAAACGCGCGAGGCGCTGTAGAGGCGGCAAAGACCATGCAGTGGTTAAAAGATAACGTAAAGTTGACCGAGTTACCGCCGTTAGAAAGACCGGCGTAACTGAGGTATTTGGTATTCTAAACGACCAATTATTACATATCACATACATCGTCGCTACATCTCCACCATCTCCCGCTCGACTGGAGTTTCATCCGTGTTCTCCGATGTGCCCGTCGTCTTCTCTATAGTCGAAACGCTCCCGTCCCCGTACGCCTCCGCCTCGACCGGCGGCACCATATCTCTCGAATCCATCACTTGCACGAGCACCAAATATCCAATCGCTATAACCACCGAAACGACTCCAGTCACGATTGCGGTCCCTTGTCCTTTCACCAGCGGTTCCGCGGTGATTGGATTTATCGGCGCGTCGATCGGTTGCCCGATGTTAGACGCGTCCATATCTTGTTTCACCTCTCCTCGTTCGTCCTCGACGCTCGCTTTCGTCGTCGTCATCGTCAAACGTCTTTCCCGTCTTCCTCTTCCACGTTTTTTTGCGTTCGGGGAAACCCACGCACGTGTGGGCCTGCCGACGTTTTGTCGAGAAGAGAGGCATCTTCCGCGTCCTCTCGACGCCACGAGAAAGGTTTTGGACACGCAGGAGGAGGAGGAGGAAGAAGAAGAAGAAGAAGAGGAAGAAGAAGAGGAAGAAGAAGAAGAAAAACCAGGCGTCGTTCGTCGCGTCGCGACGTCCATGATGATGTCGACTGTTATTATTACGGTTTTGTCTCGCTAAGCCCAAGAGGAAAAAGCACCAAAAAGAGGACCTTCGAAAGAAAAGCCCAAAAAAAAAAGAAATAAAACCCTAACCATATAAAACCCTAAACCCTAAGACAAAAAGAGAGAGGGCCTATTTGTTGGTCTCTTCGTGTCTCTTCTCTCCTCAGAAAAAAGAGAGGGTGGCATCATCATGTCGGACAGAGGAGGAGGTGGAGGAGGCCACTGGCCGAGAGACCATCGAGAGTACCACCAACGCGATGATCCTCATCGTCGACCATTACCACCACGGGTGCGTTTGTTTGTTTTTACGAGCGACTTTTAGTGCTCTTGCTTCTCGTCTCGTCTTTCTCAAAGAGAGAGAGAGAAAGAGAGAGAGAGAGAGAGATCGAATTCCTCTTCTTGAATTCCTTTCGCGTCGTGTCGTTTTCTCTTTGTTGTTGTGTTTTTTTTTATCGCGCTCGCTCGGCTTTGCGCTGCTGACCCGTGCGACGAATACTGCGCTCTCCATTTCGCATCGAACGACGATACCAAAAATTTTCAGGATGGCCCACCGAGAGACGGCCCACCGCCAGGCAAAGCGATGATGGGAGGACAAAGAGGCCCTCCGCCGGGGATGATGATGCGAGGCCCTCCGCCGGGGATGATGGGTGGACGAGGCCCACCTCCACCACGCTCAGGTTTCGGAGGAAGTCGATCGCCACCGAGGTCGAATCGACCGCAAATGATGAACCACCACCAACAACAACGAACGAACGCGCAGAGTCGGGATCGATATCCCATATCGGATGACGGCGAGGACGGTGAGTTACCACCGCCGGGGATGACGAGACCGCCGCCCGAGTCGAAGTTTCCGCCGATACCGACCGGCGGGAGAACGAGTCATCCGAGACCAGGGTTTGACGAACCGGCGACGTCGAACGCCACAATACCTGCGAATCGACCGAGTCTTTTAGCGCAGACGCAGCATCAGAAGAAGCACGCACCTCCGTCGATTCCAGGCGATGGTGGCGCTGGGGCGTTGGGCCCACCTCCGGGTGTGTTGAAACCTCCTACAGGAGGTGGTTCGGAAGCTGAATTGACCTCGCCAACGAAGAAGAAACTCGGTTGGGGCCGGTCTCTGAAAACACAACACGCGCCGGTGCCGAAGAAAGAAGAGAAAGAAGAAGAAGAAGAAGAAAAGAAAGAGAAAGTAAAGGAAGAAGAGGAAGAGAAACCACCATCTCGACCGCCCTCGGCACCACCTGTGGTTATCGAGAAGAAAGCAATGGTGAAAGAAGAGGTTACGCCTTCAATTGACGACAAAGAATTGAAAAAGCTCAAAGCGGCAGAGAATCGATTGAAAACGACCAAAACCGCGCTTGTCGCGCAGATGGATCGTGTGGACGAAACCGTCGTTGAGTTGGAAAAAGAACTCGAAGCGCTCGTGGACCAGAGACGTTTGGAGAAACAGAAAGATAAAGAAGATCGAGACGGAGAAGCCTCTGATTTGCGATACGCGAAACGCGAGACGGAACTTCTCCGCAACAGGTTACAAACCGCTGAGAAACAAAGAGAACAGAGAGAACTTTTCGTGGAAGAAAGAAACCAAGAAGCTCGAGATTTAGCCAATCGCGAACGCGAATTGAAGGAAATCCGCAAAGCATCCGCATCGCAGACCGAAAGGGCTGCAAGATTTTTAGCCAACCGCGTGTGCAGAGAGATGTGCGAAAGAGATAAGAAGAAAGTGAGCGAGGAGATTCCGAAGCAATTTGCGGCGGAAAACAAAAAGAAGCACGAAGATGCTGAAGAACGAATCACTTCAAAGTATCACATGTCGCTCCCCGGTATTTACTCAATCCCGAAAGAGCAGCAGACTAACGCAGGGGACATCGCAAAGAGAGTCTATGACGAAGAAAAAGACGAAAAGAAACGCGGGAAAGTTCGCGAACAAGTCGTGAAAGTCTTGCGCGACCGTAAGAAAAAGTTGAGCGAGTACGAGTACACGTTAGCGTTACAATACTTGAAACATCGAGAGCGATGGCGAGTGTCTTTAATGTTCCAGGCAGCGGAGAAGGAACGCAGAGAGCGGTTGGCACAGAAAGGCAATCGACGAGGTATAACTGGTATGGGTGGCGGACCATCATCGTCCTCGAGAAACAGATCAGATTCGCGAAACCAACAAGGTGGCGCGGGCGCCGCTGTCAGTGTATCGTACGGTGCTCCTGGTTTCGCATTTGGTCGTTCGGACGGTGTAGCGAGATCTGAGTACGAGGAGATGCAAATGATCAAAGCATTACAACGCAAAGAAGAATTAAAAACTTTGTGTAAAGTTCCGGATATGATCTTGGACGAGCACGAAAGACGCATTGCCATTTTTGACAGTCGTAACGGACTGGTCGAGGATCCAAAGGCGGAACACGACGCCGAAAAATTTATTCGCCCGTGGACAGAGGACGAGATTCGCGTGTATCACGAAAAGTTTACCGCGTACGGGAAGAACTTTCGACGCATCGCGAAGCACTTGCCCGGTCGCAATACTGCGGATTGCGTGGTTTATTACTATAGAAATCAAAAGACGTCGGATGGGTTCAAACCGAGAAGGAAAGCTGCAGCGAAGAAGAGGAAAATGTATAACGACGCGCGACGAAGCGGTGCGGCTGGGTTATACAGCGCGCCACCAGAAGCTATCGTGCAAACGTTTAAAGAACGTGAAGAAACGCAACGTTCGGCATTAACCGCAGAGGCGCGATTGGAGCGCGCCGCTTTAGCGCAAGCTGCAAAAGCGGCGAAGGCGAAGAAACGAGCGGAAAAACGAGAACGCGAGAAAATGGAAAACGAACAAGTCGGGGGTGAAGAAAAACGCCAAAAGGCATAGTAAATGTTTTAGTCTAGTGCGTAATCTAAAATAAATTGAAAATAGAACTATTAATCGTAGTCGCCTTCGCCATCTACGTCGAATTCGCTCGCGGTGTATTCACTATCGCTCTTCCCCATGATCGTCTGAAATAAAATCGGAATATTCATTTTAAACTCGTCCAAACCTAACGCGCTCCCTTCTCTCGATGGATCCCAGCTCGCAGAGAGCACCCCATAGGTGATGCCTACGAAAGCCGCGCCGAATGTCGCCGTACTCGCCGTGAAAAACATCCACGGTTCTAACCACTCTTGCACATTGATCTTTGCAAAATAGTAATAGAACGGTCCCGTCGTGAATCCTAAAACCATCGGTATCCCGCTAAATCGAACGACTCGGGACAGCATTCGATCGGTCACAATTTGTGGCACCGCTTTGCTCTTCGCCTGTTGAAACTTCCTTTTGGCCTTCAATTCCTCCGCTTCCGCGTCTTTCGTTTTTTCTCGCGCTTCTTTGATGCGCTTTAACGAGGCTTTGGAGGCTTGACCACCGGTCATGTTGATTGGCTTGCCCGTTCTTTCGCTGTATTTTACGTTCGGAAGGCGCTTTTCGCGTTTCGATTTTCTTCGCTTTTGTCGTCCCCGTTGCTGTTGTTCATCATCATCGCTCCCCGTCGACGCTTCGCCGGGCTGGTTGCTCCCGTTTTGATTCGGGATGATGGGCGCGACCGGTTTCGACGGGTTCCGCCCTTTCCTTCTCGCGTTTCTCCCCTTCGCGGCGACGACGACGCGCGAACCTCGGCGCGAGGTCACCGGTGAGATGGCCGCGACGCTCAACATTTTTGACACAACAAAGTAAGCGTCAGAGTTCTAAAGATGGATATTTCGGATAAAATACATTTGCAACAAACGATATCTTATGAGTACATACATACGTAGTAAAATTTTTTGTGCGCGTGTATCAATCAAAACTTAAGAAGCACGAGACGATGTTTTTTTTTTCTCTCTCTCTCTCTCTCTCTGTAACTCTATCTATTTGTTGTTTGCGGCTTTGTTTTGAGTGGTATTGCCAATAATCGTCGACGCTTGCCTTCGGCTCATGCCTCTCTTCAAAGCGGGATTGGTCGACATCGTGGCGGCGACGGCGTCCAACTCCGAGGCAGAGAGTGCATTGTAAGAACTCAAGAATAAGTTGGACGATTCCGGATCGTTGTTGAACTCGCTCATCATTCTCGAGAGATCGCTAGAGTATTGACGCGCAACGCCGGCAGCGGCGATGGCACCTTGGCGCGAGCCTGGTCGAGAGCCGAGCATGAGTAGCGAGTTGTTGGAGGAAGCGTTTGAACCGCCGACGCCAAAACCTTGGACGTTTTGGAAGAGACGCGTGACTTCTGGGGGCGGAGTCACGGAGGAAGTGGCACGGAAACCTTGATGAGGTGGAATACTTCCTTTAGGGGATGGTGGTTGCATCATTGTGGCGTTCAAGCTCTTTTGCGACGTCAGTTGATGGAAAAAGTTTGGCGATCGAGATCGGCCGGGAAGGGCGTCATCGGTCAAAATGCTTCCGGCGTTGGCGTTTGTCGGTGCCTTAGCCGCTTTCTTAGCCGCCGCTTTCGTGTGCTTCTCTTTGCTATTTGTCGACCTTGTCGTTTTTGTATTCAATCCAGCCGCTGCCGCCGCTCTCTTCTCGCTTCGAACTTTTAATCTGTTCTCCATGATCAATTTGTTTTCCTCTTCCGCCTTCTTCACTGCCTCGACGTCCACTGGTAGCGTCTCTTTGTCCGTAGGCACGAGTAAAGGCGTACCTCTAACGAATCCATTCTTTGTCTTTCTTGGTTTCCCTTCGAAAATAGCCGCCAAATCTTTCGCATTCATGCCGTTCGCACACTTCGCCAACTTTTCCTCATCGAGAACCCACTCGGCGGCTTGTCGTTCGTCCTTCTTTTTAAACAACATGCTTGCGTCTTTTTCGGAGATGTTAACCTTGCCTTCCGAGGCGATGTGCACTAACAGACGCAAAAATGGTTCAACTCTAGCGTTCGTCCACCAATATCCGTTCACATCGAACGTTTTTCCGTACGTTTGCGCTAGAAACTTATCAAAAGCTTTACGATACCCCAACCCGTCTCTACTGATGAAGACATGCGATCCTTCGGCTCTTAAAATAGCAGTCGTAAACCGTGCAATTGTTCGTCTCCTGTCCGCTCTTTTTGGTTTACTTTTGCTCAATTTATCACCAGATGCGGCAATCGCTCCGAAAACGCCTTTCCTGGTTGAGCTTCTCTTCTCTTTACCCTGAACCGGCTGTTGTTGTTCAGCGGCTTTGACGGCTTCTTTCTCCTTCTTACTATTTTTGGTCGTCGTCTCTGAACTCGACGATGCTTTCAATGACGCACTTCTCGTGCTCGTTCTTTCCGCGTCCTCTCTGCGTTTCCGTTTCTTCGTCAGTGGTGGCAGCGCCATCAATCCTTCCTCTTCCATCTCTATGCTCCTCTGCGTTTCAATCGCCCCGAGCGCCGCGTTCAACCGCTTCTTCGCCTTAAAGAGTTGATCCTGTATCGCGAGCTGACCTCCTTGTCCCTCTTTTCCAGTACCCGGTGGTCCTATGCACTCTCTCGTCTCTCCAGAAAGGAATGAAGTAGACTGCGTTGGACTTAATAACCGCGCGATAAACTCCTTCGTGTTCGCGCGGTGAAGAGGTACCTCTCCTTTTTGTATCTCTCGACTCCCTCCCGACAAATTCAAGGGCGCGAGTAAATCTCCGGTTAGAGTAGTCGTGTTCTTCCGAGTGCGTCTTCTGACTGCGCGCGAGGATTCCGCGACGACGACGACGGGTTTCCTTCTCGTCTTTTTCGTGGCGCTTTTGCCCGTCGTCTCGCACCGAGTCGCGTCCGACGCGTCTTCTTCGTCCGCGCGTCTCGACGTCGACGGATCTTCGTCCGCCTTCTCGACAACAGATCGACCGCCGCTTCGCTTCGCGCTCCGCGTCGCGCGTCGGCGCGCAGACGATGACGACGACGTCGTCGTTTTTACCCGTCGCGTGCTCGTCGCGATGCTTTTTTAGTGGTTGGTGGTCGTGCTCTCCTCCAACCGTCGCGACTTTAGAAACGAGAGAGCGGAAAAGAATCGAAGAGGATGTGTGTCTTTTTGTGACGAGAAAAAAGGGGGGTGCCTTGCACACAAAAAGACTCGCTCTTTTTTTAACTGTTGTTGCGTCTATTTTAGTATGTAGTCTCTCTCGTTTTACTTATACTACGTGCGATGATGGTACAAATAGTACGAAAAAGAAATGACTACACAAGGACTATACGCGTAGTGCGCTATTGGAGTGGTGCGCGATGACACGCGTCTGCTCTTTCTCTTCTCGCTCGCTTTCTTTGTCTTTCTCTCTTTGTCTTTCTCTCTCTCTCTCTCTCTCTCTCTCTACTCGTTTCGCGCGAGACTCGTTCCTTTGTTGAGAGCGACGCCGAGGCCCGTTGGCGATATGTCCGCGAGCGTGACGATGTTTTGATTTGCCTGAAGTGGCATAGTCGCGTCTTCTTCGATCTCTTCTTCGTCTCTATTCAATTTCGATGTATCGGGTGAAATGGCAACCGCGCCGTCTACTAAATCCCGAGTGTTTTTGCTATCCGAGGGGGTGCTTGGAGGCGGATTTTTTTCTTCGACGCCGTTGGAATTCTTCGCAAAAGTTCCATTCGAAACCTTGCTTTCGAGCTGCTTCTTTTGATCCTGGTCCCGTAGTTCCCCATGCGAAGCCGTGTTCGCGTTCGGTACATCCAACGTTTGCGCTTTTAAATTCGTTTCCATTGTAGACATGGGTAAAGACAACAAAGTTTGTATGGCCTTTTTTGACACGGCCCTGTTATATATACTTTGTGACGGCCATCGTTCGATGCCGTGTGAGCGAAGGACTCTTTTAAAGGTTGTTCGACCAACACCACATTCCTTGGCCGCTTCGGCAAGCGGCATATGAAATCGTTGCTCGATCATTGCGCGCGTGATACCAAACGAAGGGTTGTTCGCAAATCGTCTTCTTTTGGGTTTCAAAACTGCCGCCACATGATCCGTCTTCGTCTCCGTGCTGACAAAGCTTTCGTGCTCTTCTTTTGTTCGCATGGTGATAGCCTTTGCTTTTTCGCCCCTTTCCTCTCTATTTTCGTTTCTGTTGCTTTCTTTCGCCACATCTCTCGCTTCTTTTTCAGCTTTTGATTTCTCCAATGCCTCTGCGTAGCTTGTGCCTTCTCCCGAATCCTTTAGCGTATGAACCTCGCATTCCACTTGTGCCGCTCCCTTAACCTCCGCCATCCCTTCTTTCTGCACCATCCGCCACTCACCACCGCTAAACAGCGTCAACGCATCCGTTCCGACTCTCGATCGTGAATTCGCCTTATCACGAGCGGACGTTTTGACTGGTTCATCCGGTTCATTCGTTTGCCCTCCGACACTCGTCAACTTCAAAAAGGTTTGAATGCTTTCCTCGTACTTTCTCTTGCGTTCAGCCGCAGAACCTGACGATAGAGCACCATTTTGCTTCTTTATCCGTTCTTTCTTCGTGTATTTTAGTTTGACTTCCGGTTCTCCGACGGTCGTGTTGTCATCAACGGCGCTCGGAGAAGGGGGCTCTTCCTTCTCAATGCTACTGCCAGATCCAATCGAACCTTTCAGTTTCCGTCGTCCAGACTTTTTCCCCGAAGGATCCTGCATACCGTGCGAGAAAGAACTCAAAAGCGCTGCGGCATCGAAAATCCCCATCCCATCCGAGGCAACGTATTGCGCGTGCTGTATTTTTTGTAACTCTTTGAGTTTTTCTGTGTACGAAACCCTTGCAGCAGCCACTGGTTGCTTTGGTTTTTGCTTGGCAACGGGCTCCGGTACCGTCGCTACTCTTTGATTTAACTCAACAACTTCAGCCCCAGTCACCGGACCATGAACGTTATTCTCTTCTTTTGAGTTCGTCACGCATGAACTTACCTCCTTGATCAAAGCGCGCTCCACCGCCAACCGTTCTATCGTCCCATCCATGAACTTGAACTTAATCGCGTTTATCGGTTTCGAGTTGACGTCATTGATAAACGCGTTGCAATGATCCAGCGACAGCGTGTTCGCTTCGACGCGGTGCGAGTTTGTTTTGCAATAAAAACAAGTCGGCTGCGGCTTTAGATATTGAGGTTTTCCCCGCTTTCGTTGCTTTTCCGCCGCTTTCGTCGGCGTGGGTTCGACGAAAGATGGAAGCACGCCTTTTACCGCTTCTTCGTCCTCTTTTTCTTCTTCTTTCTTCTCCTTCTCCTCCGGTGCATCTTCTTCATTTTTCTTTCCGCCGCTGTCTTCCGTCGTCGTATTTTCCGTAGAAACGTATTTTTTCCTTTCTTTCTTTGGGTCTTCTCCTCCTTTTTCGTCTCTCTTGTGAGAAGAGGGATCATCATTTTCATCATCATCGTCCTCCTCCTTCGAATCCAGTGCGTCAGCGCGTCCGTTGCCTCCGACGTCGCCGCTTTCGTCCCCGTAATCATCTTTCCCGCTCGTCGCGTTGGTCTCTTCCTGTTTTCCCGTCGTTCGTTTCGTTCGTCGCGTCGTCCTCAAACAAGTCGCCGTCGATTCGTTCGCAATAATTCTTTCCGTACTTTTCGTGACCTTATTACAGTCCGAATCGTCGTCGTCCCTACTTCTCGCGTCGCACAAATAATTGGTCTCCTCATTATTACTCTTCTTCTTCTTCTTCTTCTTCTTCCGCACCAAAACGCCGTCTCCGTTGCTTTCCCACATCCTCGGGTCGTGCCACTCCTGCTGTTCGATGATTTGCGCGAGCTCGCGTTTGCTCATGGTCGTTCGTCGCCGCTTGTTGTTGTTTGGTTTACGAGACCCAAGTGTGTTTTGAATTAATTAATTGTGTCAAGAGGTATCTCTTTTCATGTGTGTCGAAACCAAAAGGTCCAAAACAAGAAAAAAAAAAGAAAAAAAAAAGAAAAAAAGCAACCCAAAAAGAAACAAACCGAAAAAAAAGAGAAAAAGAAAAAAGGAGCCCCCCTTTTAAAAGAAAAGGACCACCGAAAAAAAGAGAGAGAGAGAGAGAGAGAGAGAGAGAGAGAGAGAGAAAGAGAGAGAAGAAGAAGAAGAGTAGGAGCGTATATTTTTTGTCGTCTTAGTTTTCCCGTGCGGCTCGAGGGGAGATGAAAAGCGCGGCGGCGA
>Ga0163180_10001898_pt1 | contig 11752 bp, 9 predicted proteins | sample AtlANTMetagenome_2_FD_109647 | JGI IMG/M metagenome (GOLD analysis project Ga0163180, IMG submission 109647) | Marine eukaryotic phytoplankton communities from the Atlantic Ocean - Atlantic ANT 4 Metagenome | ecosystem: Environmental > Aquatic > Marine > Oceanic | place: North Atlantic Ocean...
GTCGACTTTGCGCTTTTTCTTTCTTTCTTTCTTTCTTTCTTTCTTTCTTTCTCTCCGTCGTTCGTCGCGCACTTATTCACAGAAAGTGTGACTACAACGGTACTTACGTAGGTATGTAGTTTTTACTTGAATTCAAATGACAAATGACAAATGACAAAACAAACACAAAAAGAAGAAAAATAATGCCAAAAGAAGATGAGTTATGCCACACTTGTAACAACCAACGAAACACCACAAGGTGATAAATAAATGTCACCGGCTCTTCGTCGAATCAACGTCGTGCGAACGAAACTGCGGTGCATAAAGAAACTCTTACGCGTGGAAGAGGCATTATTTCGACACTCGACGTGTAACTGGGTGATACTAAACGACGGCGTTGTTAAAGAATCGATAGTTCTAGGAATTTCTGGAAAGCCACACGAATTGGTTTTTGAGAAGGAAGCCGTGCAATTGCGAGTGCCTTTGGTGAAACGGTTTACCGGAGGCGGGACAGTCGTCGTGGATAAAAATACACAATTCGTGAGTTTTATATTCAACGAAGGTACCGTGCATGGACTGGAGTTATTCCCGAGGAAGATCATGGAATGGAGCGGAGGTTTCTATGGGAAAGCGATGGAAGCGTTGTTTCCTTCGTCGACTGGAAGAAATTTTAGTTTGCGAGAGAACGATTACGTGTTCGGCGAGAAGAAGGTTGGAGGTAATGCTCAATCCATAAGTAAGAATCGATTTATACACCACACGTCATTTCTATACGATTACGACAAGACATTGATGAATCTACTAAAATCGCCGCAGAAACAGCCGGAATACAGAGAGAAAAGAGCACACGACGACTTCGTGTCAACGTTGAAGAGCAAGTATTTAGAAGAAGACACGCGTGCGGAAACTGATGATAAAAGAAGAGGCTTACTTTTAGAAGCCGTATACTTAACCTTACGAGATCACCGCGACTTTGACGTCAGGTCTGTTCCTTTCGATGCAGCGGAGGATGTTTTGTTGGATTACAACGAAAACGTAAAGCCATCTACGGTAAAATTATGGTGCGATAAAGAACGAATATGGAATGTATGCAATGATTGAATTTGATTAGAATAGAAGCAGTAGTTTAGGAGCATATAGAAGCATGCGCTGTAGAAGTAAATAGAAATACGTATAGTAAATAGCAAATATTTATCACACGGAACCAAAAGCAACCATGAAGAGCAATACTAATATAATCGTCAAAGCGAACACGGTGCATAACTGCGCTCGAATGCCGGCTTTCTTAAATACATGAATCATCATCTGATTCGCGGCTTGCATCCTTGCTCTCACCCCTTCCGTGTCTTCCTCTAAATCTTCTAACATTCTCCCTTGCTGCTCTAATTCTTCCCCTATCGTTTTCCCGACATTACCGATCGTTCGTATGTGATGCGATAAATCTTCCAATTGCTCGTCTTGGTGCGCAAACAATTGATCTTGAGTCGCTCGTTCGTCCGAGAGCATGTAATCGTCTATCGTGTTTCGATTTTGGTCCAAGACAGATTTAACTCTGTTTTGTTCGCTAGTATTACTATTGTTCAACGCGTTCTCAACTCGTCCTCTTAAAACATTCAATCGATCCCTCGTTTGCGAAGTCCACACTTTCCTCCTCTCCAACTCCTCTCGAGAGACTCGAAATCTATTCGGGTCTCTCTCCGCCGCATCCGTTGCTCGATCCAATTCGTTTAATTGCCAAAATAAAGAGTCTATTTCGGATAGCATATTCGCAAACATTTCCTTCTTTTGTGACGCGGAGTTTTGTAAAGGTAATCCTCCTCTTGTTTCGTGAATTCGAGAAAAGGAACTTTCGCAATTGGAAACGGAATCGGAGATTTCCTCTCTGACTAAATAGAAAGGGTCGTTGACATCTCCTTCGGATGACGCCATTTCGTTCGATTGTTTAGGGAGAATGTATACGGCTTATGCGAGGGATTGATTCGATTCTTATTGCGTCGTGGTGTGAGAAAATTCTCTTTGAAGACGGACTGCTTTATATTTTCTGAAGATCTGTCCTCGTGTGCCTTTGCGAATTCTTGTGTTTTATTCGAACGCATACGTATTAAGAAAGGTGTCATATTATCATCTAGATTCACGAACAATTACATCATACTAATGCACGAAGAACGCACTTTTTTTCATTATCATTCCATTCAGGTGTCCCCTCTACCCCGCTAATCGTTCTATGTGTTATCTTCTATCTCATCTTCTTCGCTGTTCTCGTGCTTCGTCGTCTTCCTTTTCGGATGAACACGTTCCCTTCTTCACTCAAACTTAACGAATACAACAACATCAAGGGCACGAAGAAGTATGGAAAGTAAATCATAAATAGCGCGAACGACCCTCTCCAATATATTTCACTTAGAATAGGTACCATGGTCGTCATCACGTGACAAGAGTACCCGATGCCTAGCAATCGAATATTGTTCTCCTCTCGTTTTCGTAACTTGCGCAACAGAACGAAAAACAACGGCAGTTGCACCAAGACTTCGAAAACGATGAAACTTTTCAACCACAAAGGTTGCTCGAGCATCAGAAAATCATCGTTTTGTTTGATATGAAATTGGAGGAGACTTTTGGCAAACGATGGAACGTATTTATCCGGCACAATCGCTTGCGAGTCGATTAAAATCGTCGCCGGCACGTGCGTCGCAAAGTACGCGATGAAGATGCGTCTCATTAAGTCGTTCATTCTCTTTGGAGTTGTCGTTGTTTTTGTTCGATTTTGTCAGCGTCTCGCCAGCTCGCTCTTCTGTGTGCGAACGGACAAAAGAAACCTCGATTAGTATTACGTGTATACGCGCACGCGGCGGGGTGTGTGCATGTGCGCGCAGAAGAGCAGCTTTTTTCAAGGGTATAAAAGATACGAACTTTTTCAAGACCATTCGACAGTAAACCTTAAACTCCGCTTCGTTGGCTTGCGCGCAAAATACAATAGACATAGTTGTCATAGCATACGCGCAAGACGACCGCGCGCGTCGTAGGAAGTGGAAGACGGGCGGATTTACGATGGAAGTGAACGATTTAATTGCCATCCATTCTCGTGAAAACGAAGAGGAAGATAACAGGTTCCCCGGGAAACGTCCTTCTCCTCCTCCTCCTCCTCCGTCTTCGATGGATAACGGCGCGACGATGCTTCGACGCAATCTTCCACCTTCGCACCACCCACAACAGTACTCGTCGATGTGTGGCTTGTTCCAGGGTATAAACCCTCATCAAAACGTGACACAAGCACAACCACAAGCACAACCACAACAACCGTATCAAAGTATCGCAGACCAACAGTATCACTATCATCATAATCATCATCATCAGCAGCAGCAACTTCTTCATCAGCAGCCGCACGGGTATCATCATCAGCAGCAGTCGCATCAGCCCCTTCCTCCTCACAATCGAGGAAGCTTGGACGAAGCCCTTCGAGAAGCGCAGCGCCCAAATACTAATAATAACAACAACAATACTGGTAATATATTTTTTACTACTAGTAGTACTACTACTGCTACTAGAAGAGGAGATGGAGCCGCAGAACCAGGAGTGGGTGCAGAAAATATTCCACAAAGCGGAACGAATACGGAGTATGCGGCGGCGCAACAGTTGTCGCAGTTACAAAACACCAACCAGAATGCGATGGTCACGCAATCAATCGTCGTGAGCAACCAAACCATACACTCGAATATCGTCGGGAATAGGATTACGTCGATCGAATCCGAACGAGGGGCTCAACGTCGTCAACGAAAAAATCCGCCCAACTGCGTAAAGTGTTCGAAACCTGCGCCGGTTGGTTTTCGGTACAAAGTCGAAGACTCTCCTGGAGAGTTTTACTGCAAAACGTGTTACAATGTGAAAAAGAAAAGGTTAAAAAAGGACACATGCATGTTTTGTCACATCACGAAGGAGGCATTAACGTGGTTTAAATCGAAAAAGATGAAAGGGGCGACGTTGTGTCAAAAATGCTACACTGCGGAGATGAACGCGCGAGCGATTACATGCAGCAACTGTCATAGCGACAAAACGACTAATGCATGGGTTCGCTCGAAAAGAGATAAGACGAAGTACTTATGCCAGCATTGTTATCGCAAAGAAAAGGGGAGGACGCCGTCGAAGTGTGGAGAGTGTAATTCTGAGATGTTAGATTGGAGGAAATCCAAATTACAAAAATCGACGCATTTGTGTCGCAAGTGCTTCGAGAAGGAGCAAGAAATAATTAAGAAGAAGCAATGCTCAGCATGCGATGGAAAGTTAGACCCAGTAAATTTGAGAAAATCGAAGAAGGATAATTCAAAGTATTTCTGTCAAAAGTGTTACATTAAGGAGTTGAATGCGATGTCCAACAAGCAGTGCGGGAAATGTGGCACGAAAGATTCGACGAGGAGTTGGAGTAAATCTCGAACGAATCCAGGGGTGGATTATTGTACGAAGTGTTCTTACAAGGAAAGAATGGAGTTGAAGAAAGCAAAGAAGCAAGAGGAAGCATTGGCGGCAATTTTGGCAATTAATGCCACAGGTGCGATGCAAGCAGGGACAGGAGGAGTTGAGGCGGGCTAAAACCGTGCGCAGGTGGAGAATGGCACTGCCACCTCGAATTGTGGCGGGAGAAACGCCCGCTACAAGAAATAAGCGGCAAACAGACGTCAAGCGCATTAAATTTTGTAATTGGAAAATTTCTAGATAACTATTGCTATTACCTACAATTTCTATCATCTCTAATACTTCAACACTCGAATGCATTCTCCTTCTTCTGCGTCGAAATTTGATGCGATAATTTTAAACTTTTGGCCGGTGAGTTCTCGATCCATCCTCGCGACCTGAACTTGTCTTTGCCTTTTCCATTCGTCGGGACCGGGACTTTTGTCCGAGAAGAAAAATACCACGTGGTTCGTCGTAATCGAACGCCCGGCATCCACATCAATATAAAATTTCTTTTTGTTGCCTTCTTCTTTCTTATTCTCATCATCATCAGTAACGAATAAAACACTCGATTTCCACAGAATCATGGTCGCTTCGTCTTCAGTCGTGGAAGATAGATGACCAAGTTCATCCAACAAATCGCTTTTAAACGACTGATAGCAACAACCGCTAATATTTTCAACCGGCTTCGTGCATAGAAGCATGTTTGCTTTCGTCAAGTCCAAGCCGCATAAATTTTCACCAAGCGGTGCTCGTGAAAACCAAAACTCTGATATGTTCGCAAGAGCTATACAAAGCCATCTCTTCCCTTCTTCGTGTGTCGGCTTGGGGTTTTTGATCGCCTGCATCGGGGTTTCCTTCCATTTTTCTTTCTTCTTCTTCATTATCATCTCATCACAAGAAACCTTCGCATCCAATGCCAAATAATCGTCAGCTATTCTGGTTTCTATTCGTATCGGCTTCTCTGTCGTTATAATCGAAGAAAGTGAAATCGCGTACTCCAAAGGTGCGATTATTTGTCGCCAATGTCTTCGAAAACCATGATTATTCCCACCCGCGCAGGGAAACGTGTTCAGTCGATGCACACCTGTTCCATCCAAATCCACATCCCAGAACATTGCAACCGCGTTTATCTCGTGATCACTCATATCTAGCCGAAGAGTACTACTGCTACAACTAACCACTTTCGTTCGCCCCCAATCATTATTGCTCGTAAAGTCAATGTCAAACACCTCAATATGTTCTGAAATTGCTTTAATTTTCCCTCTTCTTTCAAGCGAGTCGAAATGACACTGCACATCCAAGCGGGAAAATCCGTCTGAGGTTATAGCTTCGCCATATAAACCAGCTCTTCGATCTTTCGCGTCTAAAACTGAGCTCCCCGCGTCTAAGAGCTGCAGGTATATTTTCGCTGAGTTAGGAACGATGCTAAAATGATTCTTTCTCAACAACTCCCTTTCAAATATGTTTCGCAACACCAACAACCATCCTTCGCCGAGTAAAGCGGAATCGAGAAGTTCTGAAATCAATATGTCTAACTCATTTTTCCGTATCGCATCTACATCTTCGCTCCTTTTGTGAAACATATGGATCGAACTTGTTACGGGAATCTTTTTTACTCTCCTGTTCTCTCTCACCACTAGTTCTCCGACGAGAAAAATTGGTAAATACATCTCGCACGAGTAAATTTTAACGAACGTTTTTTCCGATAGAGTTTTCGCTCTCGCGGCAAACAAAGAGAGCAAACCGGTGCCACTACCGACATCAAAGACAGTCAATTCATTCTTCTGCGAATTTGTCTTCCCTATGCAGTTCTCAACTGCCCGTTGAAACATAATGTTTCGTTGCGTATCGTTTAACATGTCCAACCAAGTCGTTGCATCGGCTAAAGTTTTCGCTATTTTCTTGACTTGTTGTTCGTTCTTTGCGCCGAAGAACGCATCTTCTTCGTCTTCTTCTTTGTCGTCATCGTTCGCAGAGACGACTACCCATTCACCGTGCTTGTCGAGACAAAACTGCATCTTTCACGTTTTCCTTTTTCTTTTCTTCTTTATCGAAGTGAGTAAGGTAGGCATCTTTGTTTTTTATGTTGGGAAGTAAAAATGAAGTATGTAAGGTACGGTACCATACCTTATTGGGAGTGTTGTGTACCTAAGTATGTATGGTACATGGTATTGACGCATAGTTTCTGTACCATACCTGGTACTAAAATTACAATTTCTTTCTCTCTCTCTTTCTCTCTCCTAATAATACTTGATTTTTCTCTTCCTCGCGAATCCCTCTCGACGTTGCTTCTCGATGGAAAAAATCACGCTCATTTGCAAATACACCAAAATGACTAGCATACACTTGAAAAAGAACGACCAATGATACCATTTGCCGCTGAAGATACCCAGAGATATCGAACTGCTGTTTCCTTTACATGTCACAACGGAAGTGTTGCCATCGCGTTTGACGATAGTATATTCTTCTGTTGCATTGTACCAATCCAACGCTCGAGGTATGATGAATGCGTTCAAGAATATTAACAAGACTTCTCGTTCAAAACGCACCGACCAGAGCACTGCGCATAGCCGACAAATGAGGACAACGCAAATCTCTGGTGTTTCTGATACTTTCATGGCTGGTAATATGCCGCAAAATGCTTTTATGGTCACAACAAAAGATTCGCGATATCGGCAGTATACGCGAGGAAGTAGGAGCGTGACCAGTGATGTTCCTATGAACACCAAATAGGCGAACAGTTTTAAAACAACAAGAGCACTGAAGCGCCTATCAAATTCTTGTATTCTCATGGTGTCTTCGTTCACATTGCAGTTTGTGAACAAACCTAACCAAAGCCAATCGAAAGAATTCCATGTTAAATAATGGCGAGTAAATGAAGATGCCCACGTGAGGTACAACAACCCGTGGACGGCGAGATCGTACGGTCTTCGAAAAATTGAGTTTTCGAGCATGTACGCATCCTCGTCACGTGGATTCGAAAACGCCAAGTAAGCCTTGGCGTACAACGCCTTCCTAGTCTCGGAAACAGCCGCGCTGATAAACCGAATTTGACGATTACGGATGTTATAATCTATGTCGTCTTCATCGTCATAGAAAGCTCCAACTTCTTTGCGAATATCTCTGTTGAACTTTTCATCTTTTTCGGGAGGGCATGGGGTCGCCGTTGACCAACTTCTCTTCATCCAATCGACGCCGTATTTCCCCGCAAACTTACGACGGCATCGTACTTCGATCAACAATGTGATGACCAAATTCATACACATCGCTCCCAAGGACAGCACATTGTTTCTTTCAAACCTATCAAATTCTTCAACCACTGTCGAGTGTGCAAGATCTGAGGCTTTGCCTGAAAATATTTCAATCCTTCGAGTGAGAGGAATGAAGTAGTTTATCATCATAGCAATCGCGTGTCTTTCAAATCGACAACCATATACGCAAGATGACAAACGCATCAACGTAACCTTGGCCGCTGACACTGGAATGGTTTCACTCTGGTGAAGAATAGGCCATATCAATGGATTCGTTAATCCAACCAACATGGTGATGCCTTCTCGGTGTCGCGTGTAAAATTTCGGGAACATGAGGAGCGTAAAAATGACCGCGGGAAACGTCGACACACCAATCAACCATGGAATGTAAAAGTAAAACTTTGACAACTTTTCCATGCGGAAGAATGAAAGCCCCAAACCATCCGAAAATTTGTACTTCCGACAACATATGACTGAAAATATGACCAGAAATGCGACGAGATCCACGCTCCTTCGATAAAAAGAATTTTCAAGCACGTACGCTTTTTCAATCAGTGGATCTTCAAACGCAAGCATCGATTTATGCTTCAAAGAAGCAATTGAATTACTCCACCTACCGAATACTTTGCGCAACGACTGCGGTACATATCTGCGCCGACGTTTACTTTCGTAAGTTTCCAGTAACTTCAAGAAAAATGAATCCGCGCCAGATAAGATTGGCGAGTCAAAAGAGTTGTCCGCGCTGTCTGCACCGCTATAATTATCGAGCAGTTGGCAGTCTCTCTCAATAGCTAAAGAGAAAAGCTTCAAGAAGCATGCGTTGTGGTGAAGTAGCCTGTTTGTTATTTCAAGCAACCGAACTGAGCCATGTTTTCGAACTTTCTCATGCGCAGTTGCTGGGATAATTGAGCCAATTTCACTTAGGCTTTCAAAAACTAAATCTGAAGCGTGATCAAATATCACTTCGCTCTGATTTTCCAGCTCCTCCACGTGGTCAATTGCTGGAGTACAATTGGGAGCAATATGCGAACCATTTGCAATTTTGGACAAAACTTCCTTCACTGCAAGACATACCGCGTTCGAGGCAATTAATAGAGGTTCGTCTAACACTTTTGCGATGGTTTTCGAAAGGTTCGATCTTTGTGCCAAAATTGCGCAATCTCTTGGTGAGAATCCGCTCGAGTTTCGCAACGTGAACCAGTAATCTACGGATGGTATTATGGACAAAAAGTCGAGCACCATGTCTATGTTCCCATTCATCGCAGCAATGTGTAAAGCTGTATCTTTCGTTTCTTTGTTGCCGCCGGTTGAAACCGTACCAAATAAGTTTTGTTCGCCGCCCAAGGCTATGACTTCGCGAACAATATCGATCGAATCAGACAATGTGGCGGCGTACACGTACGTTTTATACACCCCATCTGCAGCTATCAAAGACCGCGCGTTTTGTAACATCTGAACTTGTGGTTCGAGCAATCGCTTGGAGAGTTTGGCAAACCCGTTTCTCAAAGACCATAAAGTTATATCTCTTTGAACCGTACAAAAATTTGGGTTCCTGAACGATTGAGAATTACCATCCTTGACTAAGCACGCGCCAATATACCGCTTCAAAGTGTAGCAAAACCCGGAGGACAACGTGTGCACTTCATCCATAGCTCCCTTGAGTTCTTGCGCGAGTTTGATATAAGGTGATAAGATGATGACAATTGGATCACAAATCGTACAACCTGCGAATTCATGTCCTTCTGGCCACATCAGATTAACTGTCATCAGACCTTCGGCGTAATCGAGAGGTACTGATACATAAATGTAATTTGACTGCATGTTTTGCAAAACATTTGACTCCTTCTTCTGCTGCTCACGATTATTTCTGTTATTAATCCGATTCAAGTGCCCTTCTGTTCTTCTCTTTGTTGCCTTTATTGACGTCGGCATTGGTGCATTACCTCCTAATCGGGAGATTACACTTCTTCTTTCGACTTGACCATTGATGCGTACGACAGCTGCGACGTCTGGGGGGACGCCGGTGATAATTATGCTATTTTCGTTCTTGCACGACTTCAAAACGTCCGGGTTCGTGCACATGGCATGTGTGACCGAACTACAGCTGTACTTATGATGGACGTCGGAACTCTTTTCCCATTCGCCGTTTATTCGTCGCGTTCGCGCCGACCCAACGATTACGTCCACATCTGCGTTGTCCAGGCCTCCATCGTCTGTTTCGATGGCACAACCGGCCAATTCTTGCGCAATATCTTGGTCTGATGTCCCTTGTAGTCTTCTCGAATACGAACGACGTGATGCCATCGGTGGGATCAGAGCGTCTATATTCAATTTCGTGCATCCCGGTTCTGCGGTGAATTCTAAGCTCGCCGGTGGATTACCGGATTTCTCGACGAAATAATTCTTGATACCTTCACCAAGCGAAGCGCTCAAATCGTGAGGTTGCTTGTTATGAATCTTAACTTGTGCTGCAAAGGCAATGAAAGCTTCAGTATCGAGGTGCATTAATTGATCGTATCCTTCGCTTCGTCTATACGACGCATTGATTATCTCCTTTCTTCGCCTCTCTTCTTCGTCTTTCAAAGGATCATAATTTTCGGGCAAATGGTTCATCAACGTTTGCGCGCATTTCAGGCGAAATGCATTAATTTCAGACGCGTTCACGGTCGATTCTATCATCCGTTGTCGTTGTTGTAGTTGTTGTAATTGTAGTAGTAATAATTGTTGTTGTTGTCGCTTTAGCTCCTGTTCTTGCAGTTGTTCCTTGTTCTTTGCTATCTTAGCACAGCCTTGGTACCATTTATTATACGAGAGAAGTAGCGAAGCGAGATCCCGTTTATTATTAGCATTCGCCGTAAATGCGTCGATTGTCCTCGCGTTGTCTCCGTTTATCGCCGCCTCGTGAAGTCCCGCGGCGTGTAACGTCATCAATCGGGCATACGAGTTCAACGTATTCTCAGCTGAAGCCGGCGCTATCCTCGGCATTCGCTTGGACGCCAATCTATTCAAGGAACGTAAACACGCTCTCCGATTATTCTCGAAGGCATTCACGTTGTGAAACTTCGTACACTTTTGACAGAACCTACACGTTTCGCCGTTAAACAACACTTCATCCGCTTTCAGATGCATCGCGCACACTTTGACGCGAATCGAGTACAAAGATTCGCACTCGGTATTGCACCCGTCCACTTTGCAATACACTTGGTGGCGAACGATTCTATACTTTGTCTCTCTAGCTTCTTCAGATCGTAACTTGGCCGGGATAAAATCTGCTGGAACAGCTGTGTTGCTATTCGCTGCCACTTCTCTCTTGTCATTACTCGTCTTCGCCATTGCTGTTGCTCTCGCGCCGTTATCATTCGCCGAATCGGTCGTGAACATGTTCTTCTCTCTTCTTTCGAAATACTTGCGTTTGTCTTCCTCAATGTCCTCACTCGCTCTTACCATTGACCTTAAACGAGGCGAATTGCGTAAATCATTTACCTTCGCGTCATCATCATCATCTTCTTCTTCTTCCATCTCCGTGCGTACTCCTCGTATCTTCATCCCCACGGCTTTGTCTGAGTCCCACATGAATTCCTCGAGCGCCCACTTTTTGGCATTCTTTTCGGTCGCATCCATCGCGTGTTGTCGTCGTCGTCGTTTCTCTCGATCTTATTCTTCTTCTTCTTCTTTTGTTGTTGTTGTTGCGTTTTGGTCGTTTGTCATCGCGTCGGATTCCTCTCCTTTTCCTTTTGTCCGAGCGTAGAAGACGTGACGCGGATTCAACAAGGGATCCCTCCAAAGGTTACCCTTCTTTTTTGTACGGACACACACAAAAATCTGGCTTTGGAAAAAAAATATTTTACGAAGAAAGAGCAGTCGACCAATCGTTTTGGGAGAAAAGGGACTGACTCCACAAACACACGCCCCACGCACGAACAATTTTAGTACCCATACGATACTAGTAAGTCATTTTCTCCCCTTTCTCACAACCGACACGCATCATCATCGCTCGAAAGTCCTCTCTCGTCGGAGAAAGAGAGTTGGGCACGGGGGTGCGCGCGCGCGTCGTAAAAAATGTCTTCCAACAA
>Ga0163180_10001899_pt1 | contig 11751 bp, 16 predicted proteins | sample AtlANTMetagenome_2_FD_109647 | JGI IMG/M metagenome (GOLD analysis project Ga0163180, IMG submission 109647) | Marine eukaryotic phytoplankton communities from the Atlantic Ocean - Atlantic ANT 4 Metagenome | ecosystem: Environmental > Aquatic > Marine > Oceanic | place: North Atlantic Ocean...
GATAGAGGGGAACGTTACTTAAGTTGTGACTAATTATAGTGAAGAAAAAACTTACAAAAGAAATCATGAAAGCCCTACAAGAAGCGGCTAAGTAAGACCAGAATATTTTAGGAGGTAGAGAAATGAATTTGGAAGCATTTTGGAGAGAACTAACTGTCGGTCCAGCACGAAGAGTATGGTGGATTGCCATGGGTGTTATGTTTATTTTAGGTCGAGCTTGCTAGACTTCTCAGATTTGGTATCTATACTTAGGATGTAAATTTTTGAGAGGTACCATGGAACGCACTAAATCAGACATCCCATTTGTGGGCTTACACGCTCACAGTGTCGCCGGATCCCCATTTGATGGATTCGGATATCCACAAGAACATATGGACTATGCCTATAAGAATGGCATGTCCGCTCTTGCACTTACCGATCATGGAAACATGAACGGTTTTTCACATCAAGTACTCCATGCCAGAAAGATGAAGGAAGCAGGCAAAGACTTCAAGCCCATCTTCGGCGTGGAAGCATACTTTGTGCCTTCAGTCAAAGACTGGAAGGAGGCTTATGACAAAGCCAAGGAAGACAAGAAGACTGCCCGTCAGCTAGAGAGCGACCCAACCAAGACTGCCAACGAAGACGAGAACTCTTCAAAGCGCAAGGTTGATAATATAATCCGCGCACGCAGGCATTTGATTCTCTTGGCACAAAACCAAGAAGGTTTGAATAACATCTTCAAGATTATTTCTACAACCTTCCAGGGAGATAACTTCTACCGATATCCACGCGCTGATTACGATCTGCTGAAGAAACACAACAAAGGCATCATCGCAGCTTCGGCTTGTTTGGGTGGTGTATATGCTGGAAATTATTGGGATAATTGTATATACGAAGAGTACGAAGACGGAGAGACTGGAAAGATAAAGAGTAAGAAGGTTGGCGAGAACGAAGAGGCCATCCTTGAAGCTATGCGTGAAACCACAAAGAACATGGTTGATATCTTTGGCGACCGTTGGTTCGGAGAGCTACAGTGGAATAATGTACCAGAGCAGCACAGCTTGAACAAGTATGTTATTAAGATGCATGAAGAGTTTGGCATCGACCTTATCTCTACTGCTGACAGTCACTATCCAGATCCTGAAGCATGGAAAGACCGAGAGCTATACAAACGCCTAGGATTCCTTAACCGACCCAATCGTCCAGAGTGGATGACTTCCGAGCTTCCGATTGACGTTGATGAGATTGGGTACGAATTGTATCCAAAGAACGGTGATCAGATGTGGGAGTCTTACAAGAAGTACTCTGAAGAGTGTGGCATCGACTACGATGACCAGATGGTTTATGATTCAATGACGACAACGCATTGGATTGCTAATGAGCTTATCGAAAACTTCATGCCTGATGACACTGTTCGATTGCCTGACTTCGTTGTACCTGATGATATGTCAGCCACGAAGGCTTTAACTCTTGATTGCATCAAGGGTCTTCGCAAGTTTAATCTAGATGATAAAGACGAATATGTTCAAAGGCTCAAGCATGAGTTGAATGTTATTGATGACCGAGGGTTTAGCAAGTACTTTCTTACCATGAAAGCTATTGCAGACAAGGCTAACGAGAACATGCTAGCTGGACCAGGACGTGGTTCTGCAGCAGGATCCCTGGTTGCTTATGTTTTGGGGATCACACAGGTCGATCCTATCAAGTACGGTCTGCTCTTTAGTCGCTTTCTGCGCTCTGACGCCACAGACTATCCTGATATCGATTATGATGTCAGTGACGCCTTCGGACTAAAAGAAATCCTTGCAGAAGAGTGGGGTGACACAACAGTTGTCCCGATCTCTAACTTCAACACTCTGCAGCTTCGGTCTTTAATCAAAGACATTAGCAAGTTCTACGAAGTCCCATTCACGGAGGTAAACGCTGTCACATCAAAGATGATGTCAGAGGCTACACCGCGTGCAAAGGCAAAGCATGGCATCAAGTCTGGTGTTTATGTCCCAACATTTGAGGAGATCATGGATTTCTCTGAATCCCTTCAGAAGTTCTTGCAGAATTATCCGCACATTAAAACACACGTTGAGGCTTTATATGGTCAGGTGCGTTCGACTAGTCGCCATGCCGGTGGGGTCGTGATTGGTGAGGACTTAGACAAGCACATGCCTTTGATCAATTCAGGTGGTGTGTTGCAGACTCCATGGTCAGAAGGACAGAACGTCCGACATCTTGAGCCAATGGGGTTTATTAAGTTCGATTTGCTTGGCTTGTCGACACTGGAGATGATTCAAGGCTGTATTGCTAAGATCCTCCAGAGAGAACACAACATAGAGAATCCATCTTTCGAACAAGTGAAGAAGTGGTACGATGAAAACCTTCATCCCGACACTATAGATCTCAACGATCAAAAGGTTTACAAGAACATTTTCCATAAAGGAAAGTTTGTTGGAGTATTCCAGTTCACAAACGAAGGAGCGCAGAAGTTCTGCAAGCGTGCAAAGCCTGAGAACATCATTGATATTTCAGCTATCACATCTATCTATCGCCCAGGTCCTCTTGGTGCGAATGTAGATAAGTCCTATGTGAATGCAAAGACAAATCCTGAAACAATCAATTATGTTAATGACATTGTTAGGGAGGTCACAGAAGAGACTGCTGGTTATCTAATCTTCCAAGAGCAGATTGCACTGTTGGCTCACAAGCTAGGAGATGACATCTCTCTTGATGAGTCTAACCTTCTCCGTAAACTTCTCACAAAGAAAGGCACAGGCAAGGGTGCCAAAGCAAAGAATGCTATTCACGAGAAGTTTATTAAAGGATGTATGAAGAATGGTGTTGATAAATCAACAGCAGTCGAGCTATGGCAGAACTTTGAATACTTCTCAGGATATGGCTTTAACAAGAGTCATGCCGTATCATACTCTATTCTTTCATATCAATGTGCATGGCTGCTGAACTACTACGCTTCAGAGTGGGTGGCATCGTTCTTAGACAAAGAGCCAGAGACAAGGAAAGAAGCAGCAATCAATCTTGCCAAGAGTCATGGCTTCGAGGTCATACCTGTTGATATCAATACTTCGGGAGTGTCTTGGAGTATTGCTGCAGACAACAAAAAGAAACTATTCCAGCCCCTATCTTCAATCAAGGGCTTGGGTGAGAAAGCTATTGAGCAGATCATTGACAATAGGCCATTCAATACAGTTGAAGAATTGATCTTTAATGAGAACATAACATATGCTAAACTAAATAAAAAGTCGCTTGATGTTCTCTGTCGCGCCAATGCTATGAATTCAATTATCGATGACAGGTTCACCGGAGCGAAACATTTTTGGATGGCTATCATTCAGGACAAGCCGAAAAACGAAAAGAAGATGAATGAAAACATTGAGCTATATGAGCCAGAGGGTGAGTTTACCAAGGAAGAGAAGATTGAGTATCTTTCAGACTTGACTGGTATCTTTCCATTCCACTTGGTTATGAGCGATGAGATCCGTGGCAAACTTAATGAGTATCAGGTACCATCGCTGACTAACTGGGATAATGATTTGGGTATCGCTTGGTTTATTCCAAGAGAGGTTGTCAAGAAGAAGACCAAGAACAAGAAAGATTATTGGATCTTAAAAGTTATTGATGACTCTTCGACCATGCATTCAATTCGATGCTGGGGAATTAAAGAGACGGACAGGGTTTTCCTGAATCATCCGTACATGTCAAGGCTGGATTATAATTCAACCTGGGGATTCTCCACGCGCTCAGTTAAATATAATTTTAAATTATTAGGTTAATCATCAAGGAGTTGTTATTATATTATGGGTAGTTTTAGTAGATCAGTAAGGAGAAATAAAGCTAAAAAGGCTAAGAAAGCCATGGCAGAGAAGGTCGCACTCTTCGACAAGCTCGGTACAGAGTGTCTGACATGCCAAAAACCTTTTGACAAAACCAACAAAGAACAAGTATTATCATGGTCTGTTGTCGTGAGAAATAAAGAAAACAAAGTTAATCTTTATTGTCCAGAATGCTGGAACAAAGCGACACAGGTTATCGAAGACTTCAAAAAAAGAAACGAGGAAAATAAATGATTATAGAATACGCTAGATTAAGAGAGGATGCAGTCCCTCCCACAAGAGGGAACCCAAGCGATGCAGGGCTGGATGTTTTTTACAATCCAGAAAACAAAGGGATTACGGTCATCGACCCTTCATATAGTGCTCGACTGCAGACTGGTCTGAGTTTTGGTGTGCCACACGGGTACATGCTCCAGGTGATGAACAGGTCATCTGTCGCAGCCAAAAAGAACTTGGTCGTCGGTGCACACGTTGTAGATTCGGGATATGAAGGAGAAGTCTTCATCGACATGCACAACGTAGGCAATCAGACTCAGATCATTGAGCCTGGTGATAAGATCGCTCAAGTAGTGCTGGTGCCTGTTGTGCCTTTCCGTGCTGTTGAGACGGCGAATGGGAATCTCTACGATTGGTACCCTATCACTATTTCCGAGCGTGGCGACGGGGCTCTTGGGAGCACAGACAAATGAAAAAAGGATGTGCAAACTGCGACTGCGAAGAGCCATGTGGTGCTAAAAAGAAAAAGATGAGCAAAGCTTATGCCACAAAGGCTCTAATACATGGAGGAGACATATATGAAAAAGAAAAAGTTGACCACCCGAAACACTATAACACTGGGAAAATCGAAGTTATCGATGCCATTGAAGATTGGACGCTTGGTTTTAACGACGGAAACGCGATTAAATATATTGCGAGACATAGATACAAAGGGAATCCCGTTCAGGATATTGAAAAGGCTATTTGGTATCTCCAAAGGCACCTGAATATCTTAAAGAAGGAGAAGGCAACATGAAAGACTACAAGAAAGGACTTAAAAAGTTTTTAATGGAAAGAAAGCTGGAAGACTACAGCGACTCTGCTGTTTTAAAGTTGTACCATTTCGCTTCAGCCGATGAGGGTTCGTTAACCTTAGATCCTGAGCACTTCCTTTCTGGAAGAAGTACGTTTTCGAAGAGAGAATATGAGAAATCTCAAGTACCTAGAACGTTCTTTTATCTTGATCTCGACCATGCAGAAAAAATTGTAAAGTCAGGAAGAACACTGTATACAGCATCAGTCCCATCTAGTCTTGTGTATGATCTAAATCAGGATCCTGAAAACATTATAAGGAAGTCTGTACAACCAGGGGCTTTTTTTGTAAATTACAATACAGTCTTTGAAACAATTAAAGAAAATTACAAGGGTGCGTTTTATAAGCTTCCAAATTTTGATGTGGTCGCTTGGTTCGAGCCCATAGAAGTTCATAAACAAGAGGAGGAATTATGAAAAAGGGAGATGTTGTTTTTAACGAATACCATGGCATTAGAAGGTATGGTATAATTGAAAGAAAAGAAATGCAAGAAGATGGATGGGCATATTGTGAAGTAGACTGGATCAACGATGAACAGTATGCAAGAGCAATGAGCGCCAGAAAGTCGCTGACTGGAGGAAAGGACTGGACGCTAAAGAAATACAGAGTCGACCAGATTCAGCGCATCGACATGCAAAAAGAAATGGAAACATTTAATGCGATTAAGTATATTTTACAAACAAGAGGCAAGGAATGAAAAAAGGCATTACAACAATGAGTCCGTCTGATTGGACATTGAAAGATTCCGATGACCTATTGTCAGGAGCCAAAGAGGCTTTGTCTTATAACGATGTGCTTTTGGTGCCACAGTTCAGTGATATTAAAAGCAGGTCAGACGTTGACATATCAGCCGAGTTAGATGATGTAATGAAGTTTAATATGCCCATCATCGCCAGCCCAATGGACACTGTAACCGAAGGCGCAATGACTGCGGCTTTTGATTCCTATGGCGGATTAGCTATCATACACAGGTATAATACTATCAATGAACAGTTGGCAGTAGTTAGAAGCGTGTTTAGAAACAAGCCTGATGCCCGAATCGGCGCCGCCATCGGAGCAACTGGTGACTACTTTGAAAGAGCTATGGCACTATGCGAATCAGGTGTACAAGTGTTATGTTTGGACGTCGCACACGGACACCATGTGCTAGTTCGAGATGCCTTAAAAAAATTGCGGAATACTTTTGCTGAATCTGTTCATATTATGGCAGGCAACGTTGCAACTAGAGAAGGCTTCGAAGCTCTCTCTGAGTGGGGCGCGGATAGTGTCCGAGTGGGTATCGGAGGCGGAAGTATTTGTTCAACGAGACTGGTGTCCGGACACGGCATGCCAACTCTGCAAAGCGTTGCTGAGTGCGCCAAATCTCAGTGCGATACTAAAATCATAGCTGACGGCGGAATAAAAACAAGTGGAGATATAGTTAAGGCTTTAGCCGCAGGAGCTGATTTTGTTATGATCGGCTCATTACTGGCAGGAACAGAGGAGACACCAGGTGAAACATTTCATAGCAACTCAGGGAAGAGGTATAAAGTATACAGAGGAATGGCCTCCACAGAAGCCCAATCGGACTGGAGAGGAAAGTCCTCCACCCCAGAAGGAGTCTCAACTACAGTTCCCTACAGGGGGGAGGTTGCTCCTGTATTGGATAATCTTTTGGGTGGCATTAGGAGTGGACTTAGCTATTCTGGTGTACGCACACTAGGAGCCCTGCAAGCGAAAGCTAAATTTATTAGACAGTCTTCAGCAGGGCAGATCGAAAGCTCGACACATATTATGAGGAAGTAAATGATAAAAGCTATTGTTCTGGCAGCGCTGATATTTTGTGGGTGCCAAGAACCAAAAATTTATGAATGTGAAGGATGGACAAAGCGACCATGCATATGTCCCAGTGGAGAAGAGGGCGTGCAAAGATGTTCGAACGGACCAGCATTTCTAGATCCTCCTCCTCCAAGGGTGTGGCTACCATGTAGCTGCTGCTTTGACAAGGAAAGAGATGAACATGGGGTGTATTACATCGACCAGAGAGACGCATCCGGTTGCTGGGAAGACACATACGATCCATCGGTTTCTGAATTCTTAAAAGACATAGGAAGCCACGCGAAATGAAAGACCCTTTTGCACCCCCTCCAGAGGAGAGGAAAAAGTTCATGTTTTATGACACTGAGAGAAGGCAAGCCGATTTAAGAATAAGACTTAAATATGACGGCATTAATCAGTCAACTTTCTTTCGTGCTATGATAACCGGTTATCTTGAAAAAGATGAGATGCTGTTGGCTTTCTTAGAGAAACATAAAATAAAATATGGACTGCAAGGTCAAGATAAAATAAAAAGTTCAAACCGCATCACCGAGAAAGGCAAACAAACTGCAAAACAATTTGCACTAGACGATGATGCCATCGAAGATATATTTGATTTAATAAAAAAGGAGAACCCTGATATATGAAATGCCTAGAAGAATGTATAAAAAACAAACAGCCATGTAAGCAAAATGACTGCAGACATTGGATAGATTACAAAGAAGATATGAATTGCTTACATGAGTCGATCGACAAGCACGGCACAATGACTTTGAGAGAAGTCGCTGACCGCCTAGGCGTCAGCTTTGTCAGGATTAAACAGATTGAAGACAAGGCAATGAGAAAATTAAATAAATTATTGCAGAATAACACTAAGTATAATATGTAAAAAAAAGAGCATTTGTGCTTTTTAATCACTATTTACTAGTGAGTTTTTTCGACTAAACCATTTAAAACAAGGAGTCCAACATGAAGAAGCGAATTTTAACAGAGTCCAACACAAAGAGATTTATGAAGTTGGCAAGCATTGGGGCACTTTCTGAGAAGTTCATCAATGAAACAACAGAAGAGACGATGGAAGAATCAGAGGAGACGGTAACGGAAACTGATGATGCATCTCTCGAAGAAGGCGGAATGTACAAGAAAGACGACAAGATGGAAGAAACCGTCGAAGAAAACATTGAAGAAACCGTCGAAGAAAACATTGAAGAAACAACTGAGCTTACTGAAGCAGAGACGGTCAACGTCGACGTTGTAGAGTTGGTTGATTCAATCTTGAGCGCAGTCTCAGACGCAACTGGCGTTGAGATGTCCCGCGAAGGCGGGGAAGAAGAAGGCGAGCCTGAATTGGGCGACGAACCAATGGGTGATGAGCCAATGGGTGACGAACCAATGGGTGACGAACCAATGGGTGATGAGCCTGATCTTGGCGGCGAGGAAGAAATGAGTCCTCCCGTTGGTGACGAGGAAGAAGAGGAACCTGAAGCAATGATGCAAGAAGAGTTCATCAATGAGGTTACTCGTCGCGTTGCCAAACGCCTCTTAAAGAAACTAGGTAAATCCTAGGGCTTTCTTGAGATAAAGAAAAGACTTGATTTTTTTCATTTGGATTCTATATTAAGCCTGTCTGCAAAGACAGGCTTTTTTTTGCCCGTACAGGAGTGTGATTATGGAAATGTTATACAGCTTGTTATGGTTCGTCGTAGGTGCGTTCTCTTATAGAATAATTTCTAGACTGATGCAATATGGGTCAATGATTAACCTTTACACACAAACGCTGGTTTGTTCTTTGGCTATTTTGAGAATGACAGAGGATAACATTATTACAGCGCAACAAAAAAGAAGAAAAGCGGAAGAGAAGGCGGGTATGTCGAAAGAGGAAATTGAAGAAAATGATAAAATTGAGTCTAAGGCTATAGCTATATGGCGTGAGTTGTCAGTGACTAACATTATTAATCTTACGCCATCTGCGCTTCGCCCGGCGATTAAGTTTAGAAATTGGCGCCAAGCCATGAATTTTTTAGACTCTACAATTAAACGCAATTAATTATTAATATAGGCTTTAAAAAGCCCCAAGCAAAAATTGAGGTAAAAATAATGAATACAACACATCAAGTAACGTTAGAGTGTGAAGAGGAAGGGGCAGAGGAAGAAGTAAAGCCAAAAAAGAAAACTACAAAAAAGAAAGCTACGAGAAAAAAGAAGCCTGAGCCAAAGCAAGAAGAGCAGGTCGAAGAAGCAGATGAAACAGATGAAGAAGAGGAAGGGGAAGACAAGGGCAAAAGTCCTTTTGTTATTCTTCCTGATTTAAATATTTTGTCCGCCCTCGCCGGCGCAGCCGGAGGAGGATCTAGTAAATCACAAATGAGAATCGTCAGCTTATATGGCGCGGTTACAGAAGACAAGGCTGAAGCAACCATATTCTCAATGGCTCTACTTCATGAAGAAGGAGAGTACGAGACATACAAGAATCCTGAAGACCCTGAAGAGGGGTATGTCTTGATGCACCGCCCGTTTGATTTCTACATATCAACTTACGGCGGATCGGCATCTGACATGTTTGCTATATATGATGTGATGCAGTCTATTAAAAAGGATTGCGACGTATGCACAATTGGCTTGGGAAAGGTAATGTCAGCAGGAGTGCTCCTTCTGGCTGCAGGCACCAAGGGCAAAAGAAAGATTGGCGCCAACTGCAGGGTCATGTTGCACGGCGTCATCGCAGGCTCAAGCGGAAGTCTTATTTCAATTGAAAACGAGATGGAAGAAACTAAGATAATGCAAAAGATGTATGTCCAGGCAATTGCCGAGAACACGAATATGTCCGAAGCTCACTTGCGTAAGTTGATTAAGAGAAACACCAATGTTTATCTCTCAGCAAAGGAAGCAGTAGAGTTGGGAATTGCCGACGAAATAATCTAAATCATCCTTGATTATGGTACGTTAAACTAAATTAAATATCTTTTCTATAGTTATGAACCCATAAAAGCAACTATTTATAAACAAACAAGAAATAGCTATTTGTTTTATGCTTTGTAGGAGGTTCTATGTCATGGGATGGAGAATTAATTGGTATAACAAAAGATCAGCGAAGAAATATGGCTGGCACCCTTTCTGGTTCGGCGCTTCAGAGTTTGATCAAGTATTAGAAATAAGGGTAAAAGATTTTCAAAAACACCACGGTTTAAGCGCTGATGGAATGGTCGGACCAAAAACTTACAGAAGAATTTTGACTCAAGTCAATCGATTTGGCGAGCAAACGTCGACCGGCGAGGTTACCAAAGGAATTATGTGCAATGGGATTATCAAGAAGATCGATTGGGACGACACAAAGATAGATTTGATAAAGCCTGGATGTTATAAGAAATATAAGTCCGAGCGAAAGCCGACGATGATTGTCACGCACTGGGATGCGACTTTATCAGCTTCTTTGTGCAAAAAGATCTTAGAGAAAAAAGGAATATCAACACATTTTGTTATTGACAATGACGGTTCGATTGTACAACTTTTGGATTGTAACCATGCCGGGTGGCATGCAGGCAACAGGAAAGTCAACAACGCATCGATAGGAATTGATTTTAGCAATGCATTTTACACAAAATATAATAAGGTATACGCCCGACGCGGCTTTGGTTTGAGACCTGTTTTGGACGATTCTGTTGTGCATGGGGTTAAACTTCGTTCGCATTTAGGGTATTATCCTAGACAGATAAATGCATATAAAGTGTTGTTGGATTTTCTCCACAACGAATATGGTATACCAATGGAATGTCCTACTGACAGCAAAGGAAATTTAATAACTCGTGTACACTCTCAGTCCAAAAGGGCCAAGTTCAAAGGAGTGGTGTGCCACTATCACATAAGCAGAAAGAAAATTGACACCGCTGGCTTAGAGCTTAATAGTATTGTTGAGCAAGTCAGAGGCTGGAACAAAAAGGATTAAATAATGAACGACATGAAACTAATAATGGAATCTTGGAGAAAATACTCTGTTGAGGACAAGACTTTAACGATTCTTAAAGAACGCGCAAATAAAGGAATAATCACAGAAGAGCGTTTAGCTGAACTGTGGTTAAAGTCGATCGACGAAGACTGGGATCAGATGGTCAATGAAGGGGTGATCGACTCACTAAAGGCAGGAATGGAGCTTGTTAAACAAGGTGGAGAATTCGTTGCTGATAAAATCGCAGCGGCTTATGAAGCTGCTGCTAGCAGAATTAATGCGTGGATTACAAGGCTATATATTGGAGGGCTAGACATTCTTGAGAGAACTATTTCTAAGGTCAAATCCTTTAGCGCAGTCCAAAATTTTATTGGGGTAATGTCGTCTTTGGTAGGAAAGGTCGAAGACTTCAAGTCTGAGCATCCTGTGTTGCATAAAACTGTAATGATTGCTGGGATCGTCGCATCCGTGGCTGCTGTTACATATCTTATGGCAGGAGAGGCTGGCGCCAAAATTCAAAACCCTGATAATCCTAAGAAGATTATGACGGGAGCCGAGGAGGTCTGGACAGGAGCAAAGGGAGTGTGTTCTTCTATTGCACAAAATACAGAGGATCGCCAAGTAAGAAGCATGGCTATGGACTGCGTACAATTGATAAATGACTATGCACCCGGCGGAGCGCTCGATAATGCAGATAAGGTTCTTAAGTTTAGCAAAGACGGCGTTTTTACAGCAGAAGATCTCATTCGAGGAGCCGCCGGCATGTTTGGAGATCTTGAGAAAGATGTTGCAGAAGCAAAAAAGGCAGTGGCACTTGTTAGGGACCAGTGGATTGAAGCTGGAAAACCCATGGAAGGTCCTATTTATGACAAGGCTATACAGGCGATGAATGATTTCAAAGAAGCAAATGCTACATTAGATGATCTTTTGAAGATGGGCGAAGAATCAACTTACAAAACTCAAAGATTAATTAAGTCAGCAGGTAGCCAGTTTCGAACGGTTTCTGGAGGCATCGGCACGACAAAAGGGTTAGCTGACCCAGATTCAATAAGAGCCATTGGTCAAGGTGGCGCACAAGCAGTAGCAAAAGGTTTGGCAAAATGAGAAACACAAAAGAA
>Ga0163180_10001900_pt1 | contig 11747 bp, 15 predicted proteins | sample AtlANTMetagenome_2_FD_109647 | JGI IMG/M metagenome (GOLD analysis project Ga0163180, IMG submission 109647) | Marine eukaryotic phytoplankton communities from the Atlantic Ocean - Atlantic ANT 4 Metagenome | ecosystem: Environmental > Aquatic > Marine > Oceanic | place: North Atlantic Ocean...
AGAGTGAAGATAAGTGCGGTGATTTATATGATAAGATGAAGACTGTACAAGAAGTTATGGATAAATATCCAGGCGGTCCTTATAAAAAAATACTTCGTGAAGAATATGGGATGGTAGCATGAAAATAGATAAACATTATGATCCCACAGATGATCTTGAAAAAGAACTTCTACAAGAACTTGATGACATCGCAAAGCAGTTGAGAGGGAAGATTACTTATAGTCATTATGGAAATAGTGAAGGTAAATCATCTAAAACAGTAACTATTGAATACAACATTGAAAAATAACATGGAATTTTTAAAGGAAATAGTAAAAGAGATAGGAGATGAATACACGCAAATTGCGTCAGATATTGATGAAACTGAAAGATTCATTGACACTGGATCCTACATTTTTAATGGACTCGTTAGTGGGTCTATTTTTGGCGGGGTTAGCAGCAATCGTATTACTGCCATTGCTGGTGAGTCGTCTACTGGTAAAACTTATTTCGCTCTTGCTGTTGTCAAAAACTTTTTGGACACTAACCCTGATGGGTATTGTCTCTATTTTGACACTGAAGCAGCAATCAATAAAGGATTATTGGAGTCTCGTGGAGTTGATACGTCACGGTTGGTTGTTGTCAATGTCGTTACCATAGAAGAGTTTAGAACAAAAGCACTCAAAGCAGTAGATATATACCTTAAGACAGAAGAAGACAAACGCAAACCTTGCATGTTTGTGTTAGACTCTTTGGGTATGCTCTCTACAGAAAAAGAAATAAGAGATGCATTAGATGATAAACAAGTTCGAGACATGACCAAATCTCAACTTGTCAAGGGAGCATTCCGTATGCTAACATTAAAACTTGGTCAAGCAAATATTCCACTTATAGTCACAAATCACACTTACGATGTTATCGGATCTTATGTCCCAACTAAAGAAATGGGAGGAGGCAGTGGCCTCAAGTATGCCTCGTCTACAATCATTTATCTCAGCAAAAAAAAGGAAAAGGATAAGACAGAAGTTGTTGGAAACATTATTAAAGCTAAGACGGTTAAAAGTAGACTCTCAAAAGAAAACCAACAAGTAGAGATAAGACTCTACTATGATAAAAGAGGACTTGACAAATACTATGGTCTTCTTGATCTAGGAGAACTTGGTGGACTTTGGAAAAATACTGCTGGAAGATATGAAATAGATGGAAAGAAAATTTATGCAAAACAGATATATGCAGAACCAGAAAAGTACTTCACAGAAGAAGTTATGAATAAGTTAGACGAAATCTCAAAGACTACATTCTCATATGGAACGAATTGAATTAACGATTCTTCGGAATCTCATATTTAATGAAGAGTATTCACGTAAAGTGATACCTTTTATCGAACCTGATTACTTTGAAGAGAGAAAAGAAAAAGTAATATTTGAAGAGATAACTTCATTTATTGTAAATTATGATTCTGCTATTACAATCGAAGCACTAAATATCGAGGTTGAAAATCGAAGTGACTTAACAGATACAGAACTAAATGAGATTAGAGAGATAAACAGATCTCTTGACGATTCTCCAATTGATTACCAATGGTTAACTGATACTACAGAGAAGTGGTGTCGTGATCGTGCTATATATTTGGCACTCATGGAATCAATTGCATTAGCAGATGGACAAGATGACAAAAAAGGAAGGGATGCTATTCCTAGCATTCTCTCTGACGCTCTGGCTGTTTCTTTCGATAATAATATAGGACACGACTACTTACTAAATTACGAAGAACGATATGAGTACTACCACAAAAAGGAAGATAAAATTGAATTTGATCTAGAATATTTTAATAAAATTACTAAAGGTGGTTTACCTAACAAGACTCTTAATATTGCACTTGCTGGTACAGGTGTCGGGAAATCTCTATTCATGTGCCACCATGCTAGCTCCGTGTTGCTCCAAGGGAGGAACGTACTCTATATTACAATGGAAATGGCAGAGGAAAAAATTGCTGAACGAATTGATGCAAACTTATTAAATATACCAATACAAGATTTAACTGATTTACCTAAAGTTATGTTTGATAAAAAGGTAAACAGTATATCAAAGAAAACACAAGGTCAATTAATTATAAAAGAATATCCTACAGCATCAGCACATAGTGGGCATTTTAAAACATTGCTTAATGAATTGGCATTGAAAAAATCATTCCGACCTGATATAATATTCATAGATTATCTAAATATCTGTGCATCTTCAAGGTATAGGGCAAACAGTGGTGTCAATTCGTACTCGTATATCAAAGCGATTGCAGAGGAACTTCGTGGTCTCGCAGTCGAATCGAACGTCCCGATTGTCTCCGCAACTCAAACTACTCGTAGTGGTTTCGCTAGTTCTGATGTTGATCTTACCGATACCTCTGAGTCATTTGGCCTTCCTGCAACTGCTGATCTTATGTTCGCTCTTATATCTACTGAAGAATTGGAAGCGTTGAATCAGATTATGGTTAAGCAATTGAAGAATCGATACAATGATCCTACAATCTTTAAGAGATTTATTATTGGTATTGACCGTGCAAAGATGAGATTATATGACGTTGAGCAAAAGGCACAAGAGGATATTCTTGACAGCGGACAAGAAGAGGAGTATAATAGTGAAAAAGCAAAACCTAAAAAATCATTTGCTGAATTTAAATTTTAATTATGTCTGGAGATTACAACACACATAACGATCAACAACCACATATCAACTATGCAGGATCCAAAGTTGACTTGGATAAGTATGCTTTATTCGTGGATGGTGTCACATCCGATCCCAGTAAAGATTATCAATCTTTCCTTAAGAGTCTTAGTACCCTTGACGGAGAAGGTTCCAATATTCACAGGCTTCTTACTGCTGCTGTTGGGATTAGTGCTGAAGGTGGTGAGTTTATGGAGATCGTTAAGAAAATGGTTTTCCAAGGTAAACCTTGGAATCATGATAATCGTGAGCATCTTGTTATTGAGTTGGGTGACGTTATGTGGTATGTGATGCAAGCATGTGCAGCATTGAACGTAACACTTGATGAAGTTATTGAAGGTAACGTGGAAAAACTTAAAAAAAGATATCCTGGTGGAGACTTTGATGTTCACTATTCAGAAAATCGTAAGGAGGGAGACCGATGAGGGATCAATTAATCAGAGCACTTTTAGCACACGCTAATGGTGATATTCAAAAACATGTTGCCAATGTAGAGGTTTATTTAACTAACCCTGCAGGTATTGGTGAGCATTCTGATATAACAGAAGCAATTGAAACAGAATTGAATATCATTGCCAAGTATCAAGATCAGATAGACGTAATAAATAAATACTTCAAAAAGTAAGTATTAATGGCAATCAGTAATAAAGATGTTGAGGTGTTAAGCGAAGCATTGTTTTGCTATTACTTTGCCATATACAAAAATAAGAAAGAGAAAGAATATAGAACTTCATTATGGAATCAAATTAAAACACCTTCTGATTTATCATCCTTTACAAATAAGTTTGGTATTACATCGATGGTGAAGAATGTTAATAATGATCCTGCTTTTACATCAAGACTATCAAAGGTAATTGAGTTTCTTTATAATCGTAAGGGGTTCTGGAAGAATGCATTAGAATCTCAAATGAAAGCATTCTTTTCTGATGCAAAATTAAATAAGGGTAATGAATACTTTGTAATGAGGGCAGATATGATACCCAAAGATTATGATCCTTATACAGCATATACATTAATATCATCTAAAGTTAGAGGTAAATTAGGTTTTCGTGGAACTGTAGATAAAGATAAGTGGAATCCATCTGACGTATGGATATTTACAAAATCATCACAAGATAAACTTAAGAAATTTCTTTCATTATTTAATAGTCAATTACTTAATCAAACAGAGTATTCTGTAAAGATGATGGAAAAATTGAATAATAAAATATATTCACTCTTTAAAGAAGGTCTCTTATATCCTGTATCTTTGAAAGCACCTACAGGTCAAGCGAAGATAGTATTTGAAAATGATGTAACATCTGATCTAACAAAAGTTGTTAAGTATGATGAGATTGATTTTTCTGACACAAACCAAGATGCAAAGATTAGATTTTCAGTAGATGAAGTAAATAAAGCAACTGGTAAAATTAATAGAAGAGCTTATATTAAAGGACTTATAAAAACAAAAACAGTATTGTCAGGTGGTGCAAGACTTGAAATAGAAGCAGGTGGTGCAGCACGTTATGGATCTATGGGTACAGAAAACTATCAATATCTTATTCGACAAACAGATAGAACAGGTATAGCATCTTTGAATAAAATTAGAAACAAAAAGGAATTTGTATCTTTAAAGAATAAATACTGGACAAAGACAGGTGGTGCTCAATGGTTAGCAAGAGGAAATTATGTACAAGAGTTTAAGAGAGATCCAAAAAAATTTAAGGAAGAGATTGAACCATATACTCAAGAGTTGTTTAAGCATATTAATGGTAGAGTCTGGGATTCAGCATCTATAGAAATGTCTGCAAAAAGTCCAGAAGAAGCATATCTAAATAAAACTCATGCAGGTGAAGTTGCTGTTGCTGTCGATGATATTACAAAACAAATTATGAAAGACATTACCGTTGAGAACTTATTTAATCTTGCAGCATCTCAAGGTTTTGGTGCAGGTATATCACAATCACAATTAGAAACCAGAATGAAAATGCAAAAACAAATGTCTAAAAAACTAGGTGAAGATTTTAAAGGTATTGAAGTTGATAACTCTAAAAAGTTCTGGACTTCTTGTTTCTATTTGGTAGTAAAATAATGGCACAGATAAAAGGAAAAACTTTAAAGCAATTAATAACTGAAAATCTTCGCAGTAAAACGCCAATGAAACCAAATGATATAGTCAATGGTAATAGTGTGTTGAATTTAATATTGAAGGAAGAACTTAAGACAAGACGTATTGAAAAAGATGTTGATTTATTGCGTAGTAAAAAAGATAAAGTTGAATATTTTGATTATGATGAAAATATATCGAGTGATGTATCCAAAATAGTAGATGATCTTGAACAAATATTTGGCAAATACTCTGATAAAACTACACCAAAACAGGCATCTAGAGTAGTGCGTGTTGGTGATGAAAGAAAACCAGGTGCAGCAAAAGGTGTTGTAAACTTTAGAATACGAAGAACATCTACTGGTGGTACAACACCTACAGCAATTCAAGAACGTGGATCATCTTTTATCTTTGATATGGTTTTAAGAAAAAATAAAAGATTTAAAAGTCCACAAGATATTTTGGCAGATAAAGAAATATCCAAAACCTTATATGAAGATATCTTTCGTAATTATGAAGATCGTGTCACCAACTGGGTATATACCTATTATGAACAACAAAGAAATTTTCTAGAAGAGTATTCAAATGCAAAATGGGATGAGTTTGTATATGGTAATAAGAGTTTTGTTAAATTTTTTGAGGACAATATAAAAAATATTTACTTACAATTTGATCCAGTAAAACAATTTCAAAAATATGAACAGTGGAACCCTGCTGATATATACGCTGCATATGACATGCCAAAGATTAAAAGAGATTTAGATGATATTTTTAAAGGTAAAGAAAATCAAAAGGGTATAAACTTGTTTAGATTAAATTCTTACTTAATTGGATTATTGAGTAAAAAGAAATTAGTTGGAATATCTCTTAAAAAAATTAATGAACCAGATAAAGCAGAATTAATTTTAAGAAATATTGATGAAGATTCATATTTAGATTCAACTATAGAAACAAAACAATATAGGATGTCTGACATTGATTTTATTATTGATGGTATCTACGATGAAAAAAGAAAAACAGTTTCAACATATATTAGATTTGGAAAAGACTATTCAATTGATATTAAAGGATCTTCTTCTAAATTTAATAACCTAGCATTTGCTACAAGTATAAAAGCAAAGTCTGCTGCTCAAGGTGGTAATGCACCAATCGAATTGGTTATTGGATTGATGAAAAAGAATGGAAGTGATATCAAATTTAAAAATGACAACTCCCAATACCCAAGAACTGACGATGAATTTTATGTGCCAACATCATCAATGTATAAAATTAAAGATTACAAGACATGGTTCGATGTTGTAAAAAAACAATTTAGTAATAAAAATGCCTCCTTCAGAGATTTTGAGTTTTACATTGCTGGACTATATGAAGATGGTGATGGAGCGATTGCACAATCAAAACTAATGCAACTACATTTTTACTATGATTCTCTTAAAACAAATAAGTTAGGAAAAGACTATTGGTTGAAAATATTATATCTAGGAATGAAAGTTGGAAAAAGATTCGCACCTCATGCAAAGATATACTAAATGATTAACATAGACGAACTTATTCGATCCTTTGAATCGAAATCAAAAAAAGATGAAGAAATCTTTGATGATTTTCTTTTACATTGCTATTATTCGTTTGATAAAATGATTAACTCAAAAAAGCACAAACGTAAATCAGATAAATATAGTATATTAAGACAACAATTAATTAATTATCTCATTGATAATAGACGAAGTGTAATTATGAGGTTATCTAAAAATTGATGAAGACGTTTTCCCTATTCCTTGAATCAACTGCTGTTCAACAAGCAACCCGTATGGGTCTTGTGAGTGATGGTCATGGTGGATGGTACGATAAAAAAGGTGAGTTTATTGCTAAAACTGAAAGAGGTCAGTTAAAATTCTTTAACAAGAGACAAAGACAAGGACAAGATCCAAGACAATCAGAGAAAGAGAAAAGAATATCTACAACCACATCGGCAGAGACATCTCCAGAACAAGAGGCAGGTCAACAGGATGCAGGACTTGCACCACCACAGGTTGAAAAAACAAGAGGTACATTGACGATTGCATTTGGTAGATTCAATCCACCAACAACTGGTCATGGTAAACTATTAGATACAGTAGCATCATCATCTGATGAAGATGACTATATGATTATACCTTCACGCACACAAGATAAGAAGAAAAATCCATTAGATACTGATACAAAAGTATCCATGATGAAGAAGATGTTCCCGAATCATAGTGAGAAGATTGTTAATGATCCATCGAATCGTACAATTTTTGATGTACTATCCAGAGCACATAACGATGGATATACAAATGTAAGAATAGTCGGTGGTGGTGATCGTGTCAAAGAATTTGATAAACTTGCGAATGATTATAATGGTAAACTATATCAATTTGACAATCTAGAAGTCATGTCTGCTGGTGATCGTGATCCAGATTCTGATGATGTGACAGGTATGTCTGCATCAAAGCAAAGAAAGGCAGCAGCGGAAGGAGATATCAAAGCATTTATGAAAGGTGTTCCCAAATCATTAAGTAAAAAAGATGCGGAAGAATTATTCCAGAAGATAAGATCTGCAATGAATATTAAAGAAGGTTGGAATATGTGGGAGATTGCACCCAAGTTTGATTGGAAAAATTTACGTGAGAATTATGTAAGTAAAAAAATATATCGTATTGGGCAATTTGTAGAGAATGTGAATACAGGATTGGTTGGAAGAATAATTCGTAGAGGAACAAGTTATTTAATCTGTGTAACTGAAGATGACATCATGTTTAAATCATGGATTAAGGATGTCAGTGCATTTACTAAAGAAGAATCATCTCATAATTTACAGGAACTTGTGAAGGTTGCGATAGGTGGTAATTCTAATAAATTTAAGATTCCAAAACTAACTAAAGTTTCTGGAGTTCCAGCAGATCAAAGACTTGTTGGCACAGATTCATTCCGTAAATACGTAGAAACTATGGTACCTGGAAGTAGTTACGGTTTACACTTTATAAATAAATATAGAAAAAAGTAAGAATGTACATTTTCTGATGGATAAACCTGCAGCATCTGCTCCAGTAGGAGCAAAGGAAAAAGTTGACAAGCAAGCTAGACAACTTGCTTATGACACAAGATATAAAGTAAGACAAGCTATGAAAGCAAAGAGTGGTGGTCAAGTAGATCCTGCTACTGTTAAGAAAGCTTATGCAGCACAACTTGCAAAATCACCTGCTGCACCTGCAATAAAAGCAAGAGCAAAACAAATGTTATTAGGTGAAGATTATATTAATGCAAAAACTTTAGCAACAGAGTCTGCAGTCTCTGCATTGTATAAAGTATTTGTTGAACATCATAAGAAAGATGCTGACGGTAATACAATTCCTCATGATGATGAATTAAATGAATCAGATGAAAAGACATTCAAGGTAAGAGTAACTGATAAGAAAACTGGTAAGAGTTATGTAAGAATGGCAAGTCGTACAAAGATTGCAGAACTTCGTGCAAATTCAAACGTATCCTCTGTAGAGATGACAGGATATGGTGAACCTGCTAAATCAGAAAAATATAAAGGTAAGTCAACTGCAGATACAAAATCTGGAAAAGGACTAGACCCAGTTGGAAAAGAAGATTCTGATATTGATAATGATGGTGATGTAGATAAGTCTGATAAGTATCTACACAAGAAACGTAAAGCAATTGGTAAGGCAATCGCAGCAAAAGAAGATTTTAATTGGCAAAATGGATTTGCTGAATTAATCGAAAAGAAAGATAAAGAGAAGAAGATCACAGGTGAAGGTGTTAACAACAAAAAGTTAATCAAAGTATTCCCCGTTGGAGAACAGGTGGAAGAACCAAAAGATAAACAACTTGATCAGAAAGAAAAGAAAGCAAACATGGCGAAGAAGCAAGTTCTTCAAAAGAAACTTCAAGCAGTTCGCATGGGTGCTGGTAGTGATATTCAAGCATCACATGAACCAGAAGGTGATATGGTTGAGGCAAAGGTAGATAAACCAATGATCTTTGGAAAAGATGCAGCAAGAAATGAGAGAAGGTTTGGTACAAAAGGTCATTTTGACCCAGCTGGATCTGGACCTCGTGGTCAAGACATCTCACAAAGAGCAAAACTTGCAGTTCAAAGAAAGAAAGAACATGAAGCAAAAAGAGGTATGAAGAAAGTTAAGGGTATGAAAGAAGAGATGATGAAACCCGAAATTGATACTAAACCAAAGTCTAAAAAAGAAAAAACTGAAGAGGAAGATCCAAGATCAATGCCAACAAAAATTAATTTGGCAAAGAACAAAATGAGAGCCATGGGATTAAACATGGGATACGAACCTGATGCAGGTCTTGTCGATGCTTACAATAAAGTTTACAATAATATTGGAGAAGATGCTGATACAGTTTCTGACAAAGCATATGATCGAGCAAAAACATTAGGTGCTAGAAGGAGAAGTTCCTACGAGTATAGAAAAAAAGGTAGTTTTGGTCCAGGTAAGAATGAAAGAGCAGGTTACAACTTATCACAATCGCAGAAAAGTCGTAATCGATCACCAGAAACACAAGGTGGTAATCAAACAGGTGGTGGTGCAAAATCATTCGGATTTGCCAGAAACAAAAGCAACCCTATAAAATCCAGAAGTGGTTATGATTCTGGTGCTGAAGGACATCGTAAGAAAAGAGACGAGAAAGTTACCACCAAGAAGGATGGAAAGACACCTTTGAAGACACCTCGTTACAAGATGAGTGCTAAAAAGAGAATGGATCATCATAGTTCTAGAAGACAAGAATTAAGAGATCCTAAAAAGAATCCAAAACATACTGCAAACAAATGAAGTCCTTTAAAGATTTTATAAGTGAAGAAGGTTATGATGTTGCAAGAGATCAAGGAAGGATAAGACCATCCAAAGATAAAAAAGATGCAACTACCATGCCACCAAGTAAAGAAATGAAAAAAACCCAGAAGGTAAACAAAGGACCTTCTGCATTTGAACTTGTGAAAAAGAAGTATGGTAAGTCCGTCATGGACATGAAGTAATGCCAGCTTTATCAAAAAAGCAACAAAGATTTTTTGGAATCGTTCGTGCCATTCAAAAAGGCGAACAAACACCAACCACACCCGAAACTGCAAAAGCAGCAGAGGATATGAAGAAAACTGATGTAAAGAAGTTTGCTTCAACCAAACACAAAGGTTTACCTGAAAAAAAAGTCACTACAGAAGAAATTAAGTTAAACCGTAAGATTTCATTCCCCCAAATGCAAGAGCGTATAAGGGATGCGAAGGAAAAAGCAAGAGCAAGAAAAAAGGAATCCGATCAACTTTCTATAGACTCCAAGAGACACGGAGTTAAATTCTACGACAAGAAAGGATCTGGAAGAATTAAGAAAGGAAAAAAAATATACGATTGATTATATATAGAGTGAATTCGATACAATACAATGCTCTCTTTTTTACTACCATTCGCATCAAAAATTATTAAAGATGCTGTCGATAAGATCCCAGAAGATTCAGAACTGGGAGAAAAACTTATTGATTTATGCCTAGTTATCCTCGGAAAAGCAGTCAAATTGACTAAAACCGATATGGATGATAAACTACTTGAAACCGTTACCGCTGCTATCAAAGCACGTTAATGATTATAATCTTATAAATATCAATAGAAAAAAATATTAGGTAAGAACATGTCATCTTGGGGTAACTCAGATTCTCTTGCTAGTGGTGGAACCATTACTATTGGTACTGCTGGTGTTTGCACTGGAAGTGGAACTACATTTTCAACTGCTGGCGTTACAGGCGGTGTCATATCAGTTGGTGCTGGTGCTACTTACGGAGAAGCAATCATAGTTTCAGTCGATAGTAATACGAAATGCACTGTAGCATCTACTGAATTCTTAATTTATGATCCAACAACTGGATTAATTCCTGCAAGTACAACGTACTTTGTATCAGGAAAACCAAAATCACTTTTAACTGATTCAAACTATTCCTCAACAGAGGCTTATGGTGTTGATACAACAGAGCAATCAGTTGCTAATGCAGCTTCTGGTGATGCTCGTAAGTACGCTCCTCCACACGCTGGATGGGTTGGTATTCAAACATACATAGATGGACACGGAACTCTTCGAGTGAAAACTGAAACACTCGTCGCCATGAGTACAATAGATAGTGATGCATCTGACGACACCAAGTTCCCAGATAGCTAATTAATTTAATTTAAACTATGAGATTTGATGAATTGAATGAAAATAACTATTTGTTATTCGCTATAAAATTTTATAACAATCCGAATGCTCTTACCAAAGAAGACTTTGAGGATGACCTAAAGCGAATTAAATACATTAAAAGGCTTCTGAAAAGATATAAAAATACAGGTGTGCTTAAAACACACCTTGTATTAAACCATCTAACAGTACTGTTTAATGTCTTTGATGATGCAACTGTTCCTCTTTTATTCTATAATTTAGAAGAAGATCTATGGCCATCTATCAAAAGTTTTTTATTGTTTTTAGATAGGATACCTGAATATCCTAAATCTCATATCCACGGTATACCTGAAGATCCAATCTGTATAGAAGAATTAAATTCAGTCTAATGGACATCAATCGCATCATCTCTATGGTTAGAATCCTGAAAGAGGAGGGTGCTATTGCCATGCCAACTAATAATGTAAGTAGTGGTAATATTGCTGGTACAAAAGAAGCAGGAGATGATCCACCTGTTAAAAAGAAAAAATATATCTATGGTGGTCACGGATCAAGAAGAATGTGGTTAGCTAATAAGAAAGATGGATGATAATAATAACGTTAATGCAGCAATATTAGAAAGACTTGAGAAAGTTGTTCAGTCTCTACAGGAAAACTCTGTAAAGATGGGACAACTTCTTGCTGTTCATGATGAAAAACTAACGAAGCAAGATCGTATTGATGCAGTATTGTTTGAGAAGATAGAGCAGGTTCAAGAAAATTTAGATCG
>Ga0163180_10001902_pt1 | contig 11734 bp, 6 predicted proteins | sample AtlANTMetagenome_2_FD_109647 | JGI IMG/M metagenome (GOLD analysis project Ga0163180, IMG submission 109647) | Marine eukaryotic phytoplankton communities from the Atlantic Ocean - Atlantic ANT 4 Metagenome | ecosystem: Environmental > Aquatic > Marine > Oceanic | place: North Atlantic Ocean...
AAGAAGAAGAAGAAGAAGAAGAAGAAGAAGAAGAAGAAGAAGAAGAGCGACCAGAAGATAACGAAAGGAGAAGAAGAAGGAATGACGACTCGAGTCGACGACGATATGGAAATGACTACGACGGAAACGACGGCGAGGGAAGATTTCGAAGCTTTGAAAAAGTCGCACAAACATACTTTGGACAACTTCCGAAGTAAAACCCTGCGAGGAACGAATGGATATCAGGAAACGGCGAAGTACTATAAGAAGAATCTGGAACATTACGAAGGATTAGCGGCAAAGAAGATAGTGAGTCCAAATGAATACCTGTCGAAGACGCTGGAGTTTCTGCACAAAGCCATACCACTGCTTGAACGAGCAGAAGGGGAGGAAGACGGCGTGTCAAAAGAGAAGAGGATGGAGGATATTGTAAATATCTCAGACGAAGACGAGGAAGTGCAGAAAGCAAAGGAGGAAAACGCGTGGAAGAGAATGGGAATGTATGCGGACGGAGTGCTTGACAAGACGATTTACAAAGACGAGCCATGCAAGAAAAAGTCGCCAAAAAAAGCTAGTATTAAGAACACCGATCACCACCGACAAGCTGAAAGATTTGAGACCCATCACGAGAAGGATAATGATGGATGGATTATAGGAAATGGCGGCGTTCCTCGGTCTAGAGCTTTTACTAGGAAAAACTATCGGAACACCATTGGTCCGGTCAACGGACGTGGCGCATCGATGGTTGAAGTTGCGATTCATGGCAGCGGGGCGAAAAATACGATAGCAACAACTACACCAAGAACTGCTCCGCGAACTGTTTATGCGCCGCAAAAGGAATTCACTCCAGAAAGATTCAACTATAATGGAGAGAAACGTCCTAAAACGAGAAATGATGTGGGTGGTAGCGGTCATAAATCCAGGGAGAGGATGTTCGAAGCCTCTAGTGACGGTGAAGAAGACGATCCAATCGAGGACGTGCGACGAAGCGGCGATGATAGCAGAGGTAAGCGCCCTCGAGGACGCGGACGAGAAAGAACAGAGAAGAAAGAACCGATCGTCGTCGACCTTTTAGATGATGATGAAGACGATGAAAGTAACAAACCAATTGAAATCGATAGTCCAATACAACAGAGGCGGCGGACGACGCGCCAAAACGCAGGATCTTTACATTCAGGTGTCGCGAAATTTGGCAAATACAACGCGAAATATCCCAATAATGGATCCAAAGGAGCCGCTTTAATTACCACTAATGATTTAGATTGCTTAGAACCTGGTGAAATGTTGAACGACCAGGCGATTAACTTTTACATGAAGAAGATTGCCGAGGAAGAGTTTCCCTCGCCCGAAGACAAGGAAAGATGTTTAGTCATGAACTCATATTTCTATTCAAAGTTAACGCAAAAATCGCATGGAGTTTCGAACGTAGCAGAGCGAAAAGATCAGGCGTACGAGAGGGTTAAGAAGTGGACGAAATCTATCAATATCTTTGAAAAGGATTTCATTCTTATTCCTATTCACGCTCATTTTCATTGGAGTTTGGCCATCATATCGTATCCTGGTTTAGCTTGCAGTTCCGCGGAGGGCAAAATAGAAGAGGGCAATATCCCGTCTATTATTCATCTAGATTCGATGGGAAAGAATAGCATGCACACAATCGGGAGCATACGTAAAAATTTGACGCAGTGGCTACAGCGAGAGTATAATCGTGTTCAAACTGAATTTTACGCGGAAGGTATAATTGAAGACGGAGTAACTCAGTTAAACGAAAGGTTATTCTATCAATTTAGCCCATCAGTTCCAGAGCAAACAAATGGTTGCGACTGTGGCGTTTTTACATTACTTTACGCACAAAAATTTATCCAGAACCTTCCGAAAGAGTTCACCTTTGCGGACTTCAGTTCGATTTCATTCTGCAACGCGAGGAGTTTTGCTAATTACAACTCTTTGCTCCAACGACCAGAAAAAGTGCTGACACCTAGATTACCTGACATGGACAAATTCATTGAACGGTTTTGGAAAGAAGAAAACCTCGAACGTTATAAATCCTCCGAAAAAGAAGAAGCGAAAGAAGAAGAAGAAGATTTATCATTACATATAGTTGAAGAAAAGACGGAAGAAGTCAACGATTTGAGAGAAGAAGACGACGACGTGGCCCATTTTAAATCAAAAATGCAACCGCCGGCAGAAAATGAAACGAATCGTGAGAATAAAGAGAACGATTTGAAGAGCATCGAGGAGATTTCGATCATTTCGGAAACGGATGGAAAAAGTAAAGGTGAGGAGAAAAAGGATGAAGAAGAGAGGTACATGTCGATTGAAAAAATAATTCAGGCCTTCCCGAAAACGTGGATCCAGTCGAACAGTCCCGAAATGTTCCGTATGACTTGGTTCCCGCCGATGGAGTCTGCGGATCAGATGCGCGTTCACATTAGCTTGATAATCTTAGAAGCGTTACAAGAAGAAGTGAAAGCGAGATATGAAGAATTGGAAGTCAAGGAGAACGCTTTGTCAGAAAATGAAAAAGAGAACAAAGAGAACGCAGTCGTGAGAAATTTTAAAAACGTTACGCAAACCATCTCGGTATTTGCCGATACTATCGATGAGAAGAATGCAACTTTGAACAAGTTGAATGGGATTGTGGGTGAAGCTAAGCAAAAAATGGTGAAATCGGAAAAGAGGAGAATCAACGAACTCCTCAAGAAGATTTTTGACGCACGCGAGAGTGAGGATGAAAAGATAAAGAAAGTTGAAAAAGCGGCGGCTGAAGTATATCAAGAAAGAAAGCGTCAAAACTTAGAAAGCTCGGGTGACGAAGAGGACGAGGTTCATATCGTTGGAGTCAAACGTAGAACGGATAAGCTAGTACAGGCTACGCTTCAACCTTCCAGAGGCAAAACACTATTCTCAAGAGGCAGAAGAATTTGGAAGGATGGCATACAACCACCACAAAAGGATAAAGAGCAACCGACGATGCCTAATCCTCCTTCACAGCCACACACGCGTACGTGCTTGATCGATAGCGACGACATGGCGAGAAAAATGAGGCGTAGCAACAACACGAATTTGCAGGAAAAAGTAGTGAGAGATGCAAGACTTAAACACGCTCTCGCGAACCCAAACCAGCCGCAAGAAGATAAACAAACGGAGAGTGGATTCTCCGTTAGGACACTATTAGGAGGTCTGAGGACAAAGACAAAGAGACAATGATCGTTTATAGATTGTAGAAAGCGCACGCATAACAACATATACACGCACATAACAGCATTGAAGAGGAATTTCTGCCTTTTATAAAATGAAATCTAAAGATTTACTGGCACCTCACATTTATTTAATCAGAATATGCTTCGACGCGCCTATTGCGGTCTTCTCACTCGTGCGTGCACGACGTCATCTCCTCGAACGCACCATCGTAATCTTCTCGACGAGTGCGTTTTTTCTTCAACAGCGCCCGGTAGCATCCAAAGAATTCGATCGAACGCCTTTGCGTCTTCACCTTCGTCGTCGAAAAAAGACGATGCAGAATGGGAAGACTTGCCGCAAACGGAAGAAGAGCTCGCCAATCGACGCGCGAAAGCGCTCAGAAAATGGTTAGAAAACGAAGTCGGAGAAGAACGCGCGAGCTTGATGACAATTTTAGGCACGCATAAGGTGAAAGTACCCGGGGGTGGAGAGGAAGCGAAAGCGTTTATGGACGATTTGCTGCTCTGGAAAGCGAAGGGACAGTTGTTAGCGGAGGAGGAGACGAAGAAAAACGAGAAGCGGTTCGAGAAAGAGTTTGGACTCCCTTTTGAATACGAGTAAAATTTTGGAAGAACGAGTACATACATGTAATAATCCTTCGATCGCACCACCACCACCTTCACGAAAAAGTGCCCACAGTCGAGAGAGAGCTTTTTTTTCTCCCTAGAGGCCCTCTAAAAGTCGACCCTTTCCTTTTCTTTTTTTTTTTTTTTGACACCCCCACAAAACCATGATGTTTTTTTTCGACAAAGACCCGATCGTTTTGAGAGATGACAAAGGGTGCTGATTTAAAAAAAGAGATCAAAAAAATCTTTTCGTCCGAGATTTCTCTCGGGAGCTCCCGTTTTACCCTGTTTTAAACGCTCTCGCACCCGTTTTCAATATTATCCCCGCACAAAATTGGAAGGCACCTTCTCTTGTCGACAAACGCAGGCAAAGATCATGAGAACGTGCTACCGAACGAGCTCTCACGCGCACGCCACGGCGAGCGGACGACGCTCGACGTTGAACGCGAACCGAACGAGCGTGCAAAGACTGTCGCGACGACGCGCCATAGCGGAGCCATCTTCCTCCTCGTCGAGCGTGATCGATGCGAGATATAATGATGAGAAAAAACAAATGACGTCTAAACGACAAGAAGAAGACGAACAGAAGAGACGCAAAGGGTTATCCTTGGAATTCGCGAACGATAGTTCGTTGAGGATACCTGAGGAATCTTCCGCGTTGAGGAATTTCTGGTACCCAGTAACTTTTGTCTCTAAACTGGAAAAAGCTGTCGAAGAAGTTGGAGACCCGAAAAATGTCGTCAGTGAGTGCACGTTTTTCGGAGAGAAATGGGTGATCAAACGACGCAAAGATTTCCAGACCGGCGAGATGAAGTGGGTGTGCGCGAACAAAGCGGACGAAGGGAAGGTTTTACCGTCTCAGGTGCGGGATGGGTTGTTCATGGTGTGGCCAGGGGAGGCGAAACCGAGCGAGGAAGTGCCGGAGTGGTTTAAACCGCCGAGCGGATATACCGTGCATGCAGAGTTGATCATCGAAGGCGTCCCAGTCGATGCAGCTTTGTTGATGGAAAATTTGTTGGATCTGGCACACGCGCCGTTTACGCACACCGGAACATTCGCTAAAGGGTGGGGCGTGCCAAATTTCGTGGAGTTTGCGACAAAGCAGTTGAGAAAACCGGGGGATGGATGGCACGATATGGCGACGTTTTTGAGCGGAAGATCCGGACCCGGGATAGGGTATTCCGCGGAAGGGTCCTGGAAGCCATATCCGATCGATATGAAGTTTATCACGCCTTGCATGGTAGATTCACACATTGGTATGGCGCAACCGGGTGCGGCTGGCGCCGGCGCACAGTTTAAAGAAGGAGAAACGTGCAAGTCATGCGAGAAACATTTGCACCAGTTGCACGTGTGCGTTCCTCAAGAGGAAGGAAAGACTCGATTATTGTATAGGATGAGTTTGGATTTCGCGCAGTGGGCGAAATGGGTCCCAGGTATTCAGTTGGTGTGGATGGAGATGGCGAATCAAGTTTTGGGAGAGGATTTGCGTTTAGTCGAAGGGCAACAGGATCGCATGAATCGAGGCGGAAGAGTGTGGGCGAATCCCGTGCAATACGACAAAATTGGTCTTGTATATCGAAACTGGAGAAACCACGTCGTGAAGCAAGAACAAGAGCAAGCGGAACCTTCTTCCATGTAAAACTAAATTATAATTTTGTGAGGCGTGTGTGTGTGTGTGTGTAAAGGGAGATGACATTGATTTTTTAAACAATAAATGTACTTAATACAAGCGATAAATTCAACAACTATATGTTTGTAGATCGTCCCTCCCTTTCTCTCTCTTTTCTCGTTTGAGTGATCTGTATATAATATTACAATGTACACACTGTCGGGCAACACATGCGATTTTCCTATTAATTATACAAAAAATATTTGGCTCTCTTTAGTTTCCTACGACGCCCGCACGTTGTTGTTGACCGAAGTTATCTTTGTCTGAAGTTTCGTCGTCGCTCGAAGATTTCCATCTTTTCGTGCGTTGTTGCTTCTTTTGCAACTCTTGCTGATGTTGCTCGTTTTCGTTGGTATTAATATGGTGCTGCGGAGGATTTTTCGAGTCGTTCTCGCCGCCAGAGTTGCTGGCATCTCGTCCATCACTCGATTCGCCGGAATCTTTTCCGTCGTGAGCACCGGGAGCACCATTAGTGGTAGTTGCAGTAACATTTATTTCAGCGGCAGCCGCTACCGCGTCGTCAGTGCCCTCATTTTCCGTTTTAGACTTCTTCGTACCTTCGATATCTGTTTTTTCCGCAGCTGATCGTTTCAAAGATGCCCCTTTTTTGCTTGGCGCGTTTCCATTCAATTCTTTCCCGTCTCCTGCATAATAGGAATCGTCCATGGTGGAGTGCGACGTGTTTTTGTTCATGGTGCTGTTGGTATTCATGGCGGCTTTCTTTTCCGCAGCCATCTGCTTCAAACGATACTTCTGCAAGTGACTCGCAACATTTTCCCTCGTCAAACCTTCCACTTTCATCATCTGCATGATTGTTTTCGGCACTGCTGCATCCAACCCTAGATGGTTCACCGCGTCCATAAATCTCTTGTGCAACTCATCGTTCCAAACTAATCGGCTTCTGTTCGATTTTGGAACACCTTGCTTCCCTTTCTTCTGCGTCGTTGTCGTCGGTTGATGCGGCGGCACTTGTTGATACTCATGTTGTTGTAGTTGATGGTGTCGGTGTTGCTGCTGCTCATTGCTATTAAAGTTGTTATTCAACAAGTTATGAAGATACTGCTGTTGTTTTTGATGTTGCTGAAACGCCCGTTGCGCCGCGAACGAGGGAGAATCGGCATTCAGCTGCCCCATTGACAACGCCGCCGCATACGCACTATACGCCGCACCGCTTTGCTGCAAAGAGTTGAAGGCGTTGAACTGATTCAACTGTTGCTGCTGTTGCAAATAACGTTGTCGATGCTCTAATTGCTCCTCTGTGGGCAACACTTTCGTTGCCGTCTTTTTCCCACTGGACACGGAACCAAACGATTTGTTGGCTGTTGCCGTTGCCGTTTGGAAATTGTCGCTCGACATTCCACTACCATTTTCTGCTAACCGTGTCGTCGTCGTTTCTTTCTCGTATTTTTCGTTTTCTGCTGCTGCTTTCTTTTGGAAGGTGTTTTTCTCGTTTCTGTTTTTGTCGCTCTCACCGTCTTTGCCTTCCTTTTGCTGCTGCGCATCCCAAACGTCCTCATTTGACTTTTTCGTCTTGGGAGTAATAGCAGTGGCATTATCAATTTGATTTTGCACAGTCATACCAGTCGGTAACGTTGGAAAAGGTGGCATCTCTACCGGTGGCCATGGAAATGGGAACGGCCCGTTCTGTGCGTTGATCAAATACCTCGCCGGAAACGCCGTCGGATTTTGTTGCATTTGTAAAAAATCGTGAATCGGATTTCCCACGAGGAGTAAGTTTTGGTTGTGGTGATGACTGGGATTCGCAGGAATTCCGTAAAGTCCACCTCCTCCTCCTCCTCCTTTGTTGTTATTGTTGTATTGCATGAACGTTGCCCCCTGAGTCGACGGATTCATCATTCCAGCAGACATCATCATCTGCATGATTTGTTGTTGTTGTTGTTGTTGTTGTTGTAGCGGCGAGAAAACGGGGTATTGTTGTTGTTGTTGTTGTCGCGTCCATTCGTTTGCCGACGACGGTTGAACATTGATATCACAAGGCACTTTTTTTAACGATTCAGGCGGCGACAAATTCACATTCGCGCTGTCGTTTTGCGCGGATGATTTACCGTGGATCGCATCAGACGACTGATTTTCCAACGCTTCAGCAGCCGATTTATCGTTTCCAACTGCTTTGGGGTCCAAACTCTCCTCGAAAGTTTGAGCCGTCTTCCCGTCGTCCGCTTTTATTCCGCTCTTTTTGCTTGACGCTTTTTGAACGTGAAGTGGCAATTTTTTCGTCGCCGCGTTTGTCCGTTTGCGGGTGTGACGCGAAGCTGCCATCGGTGGCAGCGCGAGTAGATCTCTTTACTCAAAGCAAGTATGATTCGAAAATGCGAGTTTCGGGCGAAGAAATTGGTGATTACGTGACGCGATCGCGTGTTTTATGCGACCCGCGCTTTCTTTAAATTGACGTGCTCGATGCGCCACTTTTTTCGGCGGTTTCTCGTTTTTTTTTTCGGTCGCGATTCGTAGATATTTATTTTTTTTCAAAAGTTTGACTCGAAGTGCCTCTCTCCTTCCCTTCTTTTTTTTTTTTGGACTCCCGTTTGTCGAAGACGAAAAAATTGCATCGGCAACAACACAACGTCCTCCTCCAAGTCCAAAGTTCTTCACAGTTTATTAAAACTTCTTCCCCTCGTTCTCGCGTTCCACGCGGGGGAGAAAGAACGCCATGGATGCGTCTCCTTCTTCCCCTCCACCTTCTCGTCCACAAAAAAAAACGTCGTCGTCGTCGTCGTCTAAAAACAAAAACGGGACGAAAAGAGTACACGCGCTCGCATCGTCCGCGCTCTTCTTTCTCGTCGTCGTTCTCGTCGCGCTTTTCCTTGGAGAAGGTTTTAAGGAGAAGCGTTGGCGGGTGCCGACTGCAATCTTCATCAACAAAAACGCTTCGTCGGCAACAAAAAACGCGAAAGCTTTCATCCAAAACGATTTCGTTCCCGAACTTACCTGCGGAGCGAAAGTAGTGGAAAACATCAACGAGGAGTATTTACACGAAGTGTTGACAGAGTTGAGCAATCAGACGTTCTTTAGACTCTTTCGTGTGGATTTGACGAGAGAATGTAAGTTTTGGCAAAACGGAAAAGGAGGAAAGGGGGAGAAACCTGAGGAGGAGGAAAACGGGTCGTGTTCGGCACCTCCTGCATCGTTTGGGACAGGTAAAACGAAACCGAGCGAAGACAGGTTATATTTTGAAGAGGATGATGGGGTTAATGGTGACGTTGTTCCGAAGAAGACGATGTGTTCGCTATCGACAGAACCCGGTTTCGACGATATCTTTGGAAGTGGTAGTAGTAGTAGTAGTAGTAGTAGTAAAGCGTCAATTCCTCGAGCGCCGTTTTCAGATCCCGTGGATACGACCATTACGAGTAAAGAAGATAAAACGACGTCTTATATCGACGAGGAGGATTGTTCGAAGAATCAAACCAGTCCAAAGTTTTGGTTAGATATTTGTAGCGCGCCGGAGAACAACGAAAATGGAAGGAAAAGAAAAGAGGAAGAGGAAAATTCTTCGTATGTAAACTTAAGATTAAATCCAGAGAGATGGACGGGGTATAACGGATCGCACGTTTGGAAAGCAATTTACGAGGAAAACTGTTTGAAAGGAGAAAAGAAAGAAGACGGTTTGTGTTACGAAGAGCGCGTTTTGTACCGGTTACTCTCGGGGATGCATGCGAGTGTCAACATTCACGTAGCATTACACGCAAATCCACCACAAAGCGAAGACGAAGAATGGCTCCCCGATCCTGCAAGATTTGCAGAGCTTTTTGAGAATCATCCGGAACGGTTAAAGAATTTACACTTTTCTTTCGTCGTCATGTTGAGAGCTTTGAGGAAAGCGACGCCGGCGCTGGCAAAGTTCCCGACGGATTTAGGCCAGGACGCGACGGAAGACGAGAAGACAAGACAGCTGAAAATGAAGCTGTTGGATTCACCACAAGTTCTAGGGAAGTCTTGCGAAGAGGTTTTTAACGCCTTTGACGAAGCGCGCCTGTTTAGCGACGGTGAAGTTGCCAGCGAATTACTCGTGAACGGTGGTGGAAGTGATAAAATGCAGTTTAAAGACATTTTTCGAAATATCACTGAAGTCGTTGATTGCGTGGCGTGTCAAAAATGCAGATTGCACGGCAAATTACAGATTCTAGGCATTGGAACTGCGTTGAAAATCTTGCTCTTACCTGAGGAGGTGCTCATGAATGAAGACGTCGTCATGAGATCAGAGTTTGTCGCGATGATCAACACCATCGCGAAGTTCTCCCGAGCACTAATGGCCTCATCGCACTTTGCAAAGACCAAAAATCTCTCATTTATATGAAATTTTTAGCAAATACACACGTGGATAGCAATAGAAGCAAAAAGGATATAATTTTACTACGCAGGGATACTACCTAGGTACACATATTAGTCAGCATCATCTAAAGTTCCTATTTTAAAGAGTTATTCATTCATCCTGCCTAAGAACATTTTTCGATATGCGTTCTACGATTTTTTCGAGTTCGTTCGTATATTCTTTCGATTCGTTCGCCTCTCTGCGCAACTTTTCAATAGTTTTCCGCAAATCGGACGCTTGTTCTCGCGCTATGGCAACTTCTCGCGCGCGCCGTCGCTCGGACTCTTCGCTTTGGTTTTTCCAGCGTCTCGCCGCTTCCAACGCTTCTTCCAATGCTTCCAACTCTTCGGCTTCTAATTCAAGCTCCTCGGAATCATCATCGTCGTCGTTATCATCATCATCATCATCATCTCCGGTTTCGCTACCACTATTGGACAAAGATGTAGACGAGATGCCTTGTCGCTTTTGTCGTCCTCTTCTTCTACCATAGCTTTTATTATTATATCTAGCATTATTACTTCTAATGTTTCCTCCTCCGCCACCGCTGCTACCTCCACCCATCATCCTTCTGTGCACTGCAATATCGCGTATAGCGTCCACAACTCTTTGCGCAACTTCCACCGAAGTTTCATCTTCTGTAGTCATCAAAGACATTTCGTTGTAGTTATTCCTCAACATCCCCGACGCTCTTCGTAAAGCTTCGTTCAAAACTTTCTTACATGATTTTTCCCTCTCCGCTAATCTTTTCGATTCCGCTTTGACGTCTTCTTTCGAGCTTCGCTCGTCTCGAATTTTCCTTCGACACTCGTCGATAGCCATGTTCGCCGCATCCAAAGCTCTCGATTTCCGTTCGAGCGAAGCTTCTTCCCTTTTCAACTGTTCGCTCAACTCGTCGATTTTCAACTGCAACGTGTCGTTCCGAATTTTCAACTGTTCTGCGATAGCCTCGTGTTTACGATACTCGTCCTTCTCTTCGTGCGTCTGTTTCAAAAGATCTCTCGTTTCCTCGGTCATTCTCATCAAACGTTCGTACGATTGCTGCATTTCAATTAAATCGAGTTCTTTATCCGAGAGTTGCGAGCGCAATCTGGCGACCGCGTCTGAATCTCTCAAAACGTCCCTTTGGTGATGTTCTTCAGTCGAAAAAGTCGAATACCTCTTTTGTTGTTGTTGTTGTTGTTGTTGTTGTTGTTGTTGTGCTATTCTAAATTGCGTACATTCTTCTTCTTCTTCTTCTTCTTCTTCTTCTTCTTCTTCGATTTCCGTTTCTTCGATTTCCGTCGTTCTCTCTTCTTCGCCTGAATCAGTGGGGGACGAAGAAGGAGACGAAGACATCAACACCCCCGCGCTCGTAAAACTCGCCGTATGACTTTTCGTACCAGCATGCGCATTTGAAAAACTGGAATTATTATTCATCTCATCTTCGATGTTGTTTCGACGATGACTCGTCGACGGCGTCGCTCTCAGCGGCGAAACCTCGCTGTACAATCGTCCTTGTTCCTCGTCGTCCTTTTCTGCTTCTCCTTCTTCTCGTCGTTCTCTCTCTTCGCGTTCCTTCTCTCTATTTCTAATCGCTCGAAGCTGCTCTAAACGCACGTCGAAACCCATGCCCCTTTTCAAACGCTTCTTTTTACTTTTCTCTCTTTCTCTGCGACAGAGAAACCGTCGCCGACTCTTTCGCTTCTCTCCGCGTGCGTAGCTCGGAGTGGAAGGGCATTACCCGCCGCGCGTGCGTGCGCGAGATTTATGACGAGGAGGAGGGCGTTTAAATTAAATTAAAAGAAAAGAAAAGATGAAAGAGAGCGGGTCGACCTTTTCGAAATCTACGTACAAAAATTCTTCCCCGATGCCCGATGAAAACAAATTGAAAAAAGAAAAAAAAGAACGAAAAACCAAAAGCCCCTGAGTGTGAGTGCTTGAGTGCTGAAAGCACAAAAAAAATTCAAA
>Ga0163180_10001903_pt1 | contig 11732 bp, 10 predicted proteins | sample AtlANTMetagenome_2_FD_109647 | JGI IMG/M metagenome (GOLD analysis project Ga0163180, IMG submission 109647) | Marine eukaryotic phytoplankton communities from the Atlantic Ocean - Atlantic ANT 4 Metagenome | ecosystem: Environmental > Aquatic > Marine > Oceanic | place: North Atlantic Ocean...
ACCCCTTCTCTCGAGGATGGAACCATCTTACCTGGTGTCACGAGACAAAGCGTGATTGAGTTGAGCAAGCAGTGGAATGAGTGTGAGACAATCGAAAAGATGATACCGTTCCGTGAAATGAAGGCGGCATTCGAGAGGGGGGATGTTTTGGAAATTTTTGGCACAGGTACGGCTGCGGTGATTCAACCAATCAACGGCATCGTGTACGAGGGTAAGGAGTATAAACCAGTCACTCCTTTTGACGAGAACATGATGCAGGTTCGCCTGACTAATTTCCTCGTCAGCGTTCAATACGGCGACATCGACCATCCCTGGTCCCACGTAGTGCCCAAGACGCTGTGGTCGAGAAGCTGCAGCAAAGCGGCGGCGGTGTAGCATAGTTGTCCAAAGTCCTCTTTCGGCTGCACCTCCACCGCGCGCTTGTGTAGGAATAGTTGACGCGCTAGGTACCACCCGAGGGCACGAGGACGGTTCGGTATCTGTATTCTGTAATTAATGTTGATTTGAATTGTTTTTGAGAGTTGCAACTGCCCTTTCTCAAGTCAAACCGGCCAGAGAAGATGACGCGACAAGTCGACTCGGCGCGCGATACCGACGACGAACACGCTTCTCGTCGGCGAGAACATGATGCGAGTCACACCATTAAGGGGATTGGTGTCCCAATCCGCCGCGAACGAGCGCCACAGAAGACAGGTGGCGTTCGACCGTTACGCGGGCGTGAACGCGAGCCGAGCGCGATCGGAGCGGTCGGGCTCCACCTGGACGCGCGGAACGCGAGCCCATGTGGAAGCGGTGTGTGCGTCCACCCCGGTTTCGAGTCGTAGAGATGTTTCCGCCAGGCGGTGCGTTCGGGAAAAATCGCGAAGCAGAACGATTACTCTGGCATCCAGTGGCGACGCGACGGGGGTCAACGTTGAGCCTCCGCGCGGGAGTGCGAATCCGATTGATATCTTCATGGCGGGATTGAGAGATAGACTGGAAATCGATCCAAACTTTTTCTTCAAGCTCGTTGCTGAAATCTCGATCGATTTCCTCATCACCCTCACCGTCAACATCATGGTTAGGGGGAACCCCACGTTGTGGTCGTTTTCCGCCACACTGATGGTGATGTGCCAGCTGCTCACAGCGTTTATCAATGACATGGTGATCGTGTATTTTTTGGCACCGACGGCGCTTTCCGCGAAGAAGGAACCTGAAATTGCGAATGTTTTTGCGAAAGGAGACTACTCGCTTTCGCAGCGCGCCATGTGCTACTTCAAAAAGGGTAGGTTCTACGCCATCATGGGCGCGATTTCCTGCGTGATATCGATGTTTTTAGCTTCCTCGTTGGCTGGTAATGCGGGTGGATTCACTCTCGAAGTGTTTTACCGCGCGCTGGCGTGCGGTGCTCTGCACATGGGGATCAGTTCCAATACGAGGTACCAACTAGTGAACGGCATCGAGCGAGTGGCGTACGACCACATGTCCACCAAGCTCGCAAGAAGCACATCTGTGACGTTGCGCATGGGCAACAACTTTTTAGGCGCGCGATTGTGGATGATGATTGCCGCGTTCACGGGTTTAAGCTAGAAAACAAGCATGTGTTGTATTATCAATCAAACAGAGCGAAAGCTGAATCATCCGCCCCCTTCGGTCGTTTATTAGTACACCCTGATTCATGAGCACTTCTGAGAAAATCAAGCGTCGTGCTCAAAATTTCACGCTCAGCTCGAATCAACTGTGCCGCTAGCGCGAGACGCTCTTCCATCTCTGAAGTTTTGCCGACGCCGCTTGCAGAATCATGCGGTAAAGAAGCATACAAACTCAAACGTCTCTCGATGGCTCGAGAAACGATGTCAGAGACCTCTGGGGTGAGTGTGGAATAGACGTCATTTTCTCGGCGCGTATTCATTGACTTGGACACGCTGAAAATCGCATCAATCGCATCTGCGCGTGTATTTGAGTGTCGAACTCTATTGAACAATTCATCAACTGTGATGCACGTCCACACCACGTCGCACAATTCTCTGAAATTGTCCCTTGATTTATCGATGGCGAACGATCCATCCGATGAGCACAATCCCACACTTTCCAACCACTCGAAGCGTTTTGCTATTTGTCCTCCTGAAATTCCCGCGAGGGCAGCCTCTGCGCGAATGTTTGTAGTCGTCAAATGAACTTTATCAGCTGGGTTCTCCTCTTGCGCAAACCCATAAGAGTTGAGCAAGTTGGCGTTACCTAGCATACCATAAGTATTGAATATTTCTTGTCCTCTCCTTACCCCGTCTTCTTTCGTGACTTTAACGCACAGCGCGTTGCCCGAAGTCGTCGTCGCGGCGCTCCCATCTCCGACGTTGACGTCGTGGCCACCCGTGCGATGATTGAAAGCGTCCGCGATCGGTACTAGACCGACCCCTGCGTTCGGACTCAACGTGAACGCTCGACTACTGACTACCGTTCGCGCGTCGTGATAATCCTCGAACGAACAAGCTAAACTATGTCGCGCAAAAATCGGCTCGACGACGCGCTCCCACTCCGACTTTGCCGCGGAGAGTTCATCGCGCAACGTCATCTCGAGCTCCGTACCCACCAAAAGCTTCCTCTCGGTCTCACCCCACAGGGACACGACATTATTTTCGCGACGAGGCAGGACTTTGTCGTACGCTCGCCACCGTGACGTCGGCTCGTTTCGCTCGACGCAGAGCGCGCACGTCAACCCGACCAACCAACCAGCCTCCAACTTTGTCTCCGCCAACCTCGTCTCCACGCTCGCCGCGATGTCCGACCTCGAGCACGCGCGGAGGGTCAGACACGCTTCGAACGGAATCGTCGCCACGATTTCTCCGCGCGCGAGATCCCGCTTCGCCTCGACCCCACGGTTTTTGTCCGCGCCCGCCGCCGCGCTCCCACCGCGCATCGCGAACGTAAACTCCACCGCATCTTCGCGCACGTCGATCGAGTTGGACGCGCACCAGCGCAAAAAGACGCTGAAATCATCCTCGTCGCGCGCGTTCGAGTCGTCGTCGGTCGAGGCCATGCGCACGGTCAAGTTTTGAGGGTATTCGCCGCGACGCCGCCGAGGTTGTGTTACAGTTGCGCGTCTACATGCATATGACTAATCTACGCCTTCCACAACGATTTCACCGTTCGCGTGATGCCCTCGCCCTGTGCGTTCAACCTGAACAATCCAACCGTCGTCGCCGCCGTGAGCGCCAACATCGCCAATCTCGTCGGTCCTCTCGCCGCCTTGGGAACGTAGTCGCTGATGATCTGTCGCCGCCGCGAAGACGTCCTCGGTCAGTCGGGTGTCCCCGCTCCTCCTCCTCCTCCTCCGTCACCGCGCCCGCGCTCGAACGACCCATCGCCATTGTCTCCGTCCTCTCCCTCTCTCCCTCTCCCTCTCCTCCGTCTCCATCGCATCGAATCACGCACGAAATTCATCGCCACGTGCGAGTGCACCGGCATCGCCACCCCGAGCGCGAGATCGATCGCCGCCTGCCCTCCCGGCGCGATCGCCGCCGCGGGCACGAGTCCCGCCAGCGCGAACGACGACGCGTGATACATCTTCATCATCGCTCTCCCTCGATCGGCGGCGAGCATGGCGCCCGCTCGTCAATCAATCAATCAATCAATCCGTCACCCTCTGACGCGCATTCGATCCATCCCGCGCATCGACATCGATGCGCGCGTGATTTAAAAATGCAATCGTCATTCGAACGCCCGGGCGCGCGCGATGGGGATCAAGGGCCTGACGCAGTTGTTGCAAGATAACGCCCCGGGGGCGATGCGAGAGCAAAAGTTTGATTCGTACCTCGATCGACGGGTCGCCGTCGACGCGTCGATGCACATCTATCAGTTTATGATTGCGGTGGGACGAGAGGGCGAGCGTCAGCTGACGAGCGAGGCGGGAGAGGTGACGTCGCACCTGGTGGGAATGATGAACCGAACGGCGAGGATGCTGGAGGCGGGGATAAAACCGATCTATGTGTTCGATGGGAAACCGCCGACGATGAAGGGTGGGGAATTGGCGAAGCGGAAGGACAAGAGAGAGGAAGCCGAGGCGGCGCTCAAGGCGGCGCGCGAGGCGGGAGACCAAGCGGAGATTGAAAAATTAGCGAAACGCACGGTGAGAGTGAGCAAGGAACACAGTAAAGAGGTCATGAGATTGGCGACTTTGCTCGGAGTCCCCGTCTACGAGGCTCCGTGCGAGGCGGAGGCGTCGTGCGCGGCCCTGTGCAAAGCCGGGTTGGTGTGGGCGGTGGCGACGGAAGATATGGATACGCTCACGTTCGCCGCGCCGCGCATGGCGAGAAACTTGATGGCGCCCAAGTCGGCAGAAAAGCCAGTGTTAGAATTCGACTACGAGAAAGTGTTGGCCGGACTTGGACTGACAGCTGATGAATTCATTGATTTGTGCATCTTGTGCGGCTGCGACTACACCGACACCATTCGCGGTATCGGTCCGAAGACTGCTTTGAAACTCGTAAAGGAGCACAAAACCATCGAGAACATTCTCGAGGCGATCGATACTGAAAAGCACCAGCCGCCGAAAGATTGGAACTTTCAAGGTGCGCGCGAACTGTTCAAAAATCCAGAAGTGATGGACACGAACGGCATCAAACTCGCGTGGAAAGCGCCGGATGAAGAAGGACTCGTCAAGTTCTTGGTCGAAGAAAAGCAGTTCAATGAGGACCGTGTCAGAGGAGTATGCGCGCGCGTGAAAAAGGCACGTACTGGTAAGGCTTCGCAAAACCGCTTGGAAAGCTTCTTCGGTCCACCAAAAATCATCTCTAGTACGATTGGTAAGCGCAAGGTGGAAGAAACCAAGGGCAAGAATGGTAAAGGTAAGGCGGGTCTCGCGAATAAGAAATCTAAGGGTGTGAGTGGATACAAGAAATCCAAGCAATGATGCATTCTATGACATGTCGCGCGATAGAAGATTGTAAGTCTCAACATACGCTATGCTCCAAGTCAACGAGCCAACGTCACAAATCCACGTGCCGTGCGCATCACGCGCCATGCAGACGATAACGAGCGCGAGGCAACACGTGTCGCCATCCACTTCGTCGTCCACGCGTGCTCGTACTCGCGAATCTAGTCCTTCGCGTCCATTTTTGGGTCGAAACGCGTTGGGAGCAACGCTTGCTCTCGTCCTTGCCATCACACCAGCACCGTCGATCGCCGCTCCCGCTGCACCATCTTACAGCGGTGTCGACCCTAGTAAGAGTTCATTGATCCAAGGATTAGTCGAGAAAAGCGCACAAAACAAGGAGAAGAATGATCAGGCGCGGCTCGATTCCTTTTACAGACGCGACTTTCGGATCAACCGCCTGGTAGGAGGAGAGCTTCTCAAAGAACCGTGCGATCCCCGAGATCCTGAATTTGGCTACAAGTGCAGACCTTTGTTACCGAGACTTCCGCAGGATCGCATGTTCGAAGAGACCGCTCGCGAAAAGACGGGATTCGGAACAGTTTTCAGCGCACAAGAGGTCGACAGAGCTGCAGACGACCTTGTGGCGCAGGAAGCAGAGAGGCAGGACGAGGAGTTATCGTTGATTGAGGAATAGTGCACAATTTTTTATATTACATGCGATTTAGACTGCTTGTGCGTCAATAGGTGATAGGACCCTTCAAGCTCCCAGTTGCAAACTGCCGCACAATGGGTTCCGTTGTTGTATCAAACTCTTCCACCGTTCCCTCCCAGGCTACTTTCCCCTGATGCAAGAAGACCAAGCGGTCAACTGATCTCCGAATCGTACTATGTTGATGTGTGACCACGATGTAACTCGACACTCCTCCGTGCTCCTCACATGACTCGTTTGGTTTGCAGTGGAGCGAACGCATCAAGTCTTCAACCACTGTGCTCGCAACAGGATCTAAACCAGCGGTTGGTTCGTCGTACATGACTACTTCTTCGATGGCATCATCTTCATGTTCGCGCTCCTCTTTAATGATTGCGCGAGCTAGCGCGGCTCGCTTCTTCATACCTCCTGAGAGCTGTGCTGGATATTTATCCTCCGAGCCCTGCAAACCCACGGCGGCCAAGCTGTTCCGCACCGCCTTCTCCACCTTCCTTTTGGACAAGGTACTGTGCTCATAGAGCTTAAACCCCACGTTTTCTCCCACAGTTAGAGAATCAAATAGAGCGGCAGATTGAAACACCATCCCAACGTGCAGCTTTGGGTGAGCTTCGTCACTCGCTAAACCTTTTCGCCGTTCGCCTCTGATGTAGACCTCTCCCTCATCCGGCACCAAGAGACCAGCCATGATGCGTAGAACCGTGGATTTACCGGTGCCACTCGGACCGATAATTCCGACGGCCTCGCCTCTTCGAATCTTGAAGCTAGCTCCGTCGAGAACAACCTTTGTGCCGAAAGTCTTCACCACCCCTTTGAGTTCGATTAGCACTTCACCCTCGTCATCTTCGTTCGTCGACGCCTCGGCCCCGTTCGCCGTCGAGGAATCTTGATTGTTTTCACTATTTTCTATCGGACTGGACGACCCATCGACGACCGCTCTCCTTCTCGTGGCCACCCTAGGCGACGCTGACGATGTCTTCGTCAGCGATAATCGCGCGGGTCGTCCGCTCGGACTCTTTCCACGCGTGGTCTGCGCTATCGGCGCCACGTTCGCGCGGGTAAATAACATTCTCTAGAGTGTTCCTCACGTATCTTCTCCACCACCGTCGTGCTTTCCCCAGCCTTACACGACGCGGTGTAAGCACTCGAGATCGGATCGTTTCACTGGCACCACCAGACAGGCTCCTGGCGCACCACAAAATGGTTATGCCAATATACTGGCATAAGAGATGACAAGACTTGATAACATTACAATTGTACAGAGAAAAGGTGAAATTTACACGATTAGTTATCCTTTACCGGGAACGGCCGTTATGCGATCACGTTGACACAAAACCCATGTGCTTCTCGTTTTGCCGACTGGAATTTGACTCGGCCTTTCGTCGAGAGGTTGCTCCTTTGTTGTTGGTTCGTCTTGCGAAGCTAACGACATCCGTGTACCGATGGTACAGCACGTTCGCCACGAGACGATCGATAAAATCTGAATCTTTGTCTAGATTGACGGAAGAACTCGGCTCTTCTGAAGTCTTGGTGGAGTTCATAAGCCGACGAAGACTGTTCTTGATGTTTTCGCGTGTCGTGCTTGGTAAGTTAGAGATGATTTCTCTGAGCTCTGCGAGCACGAGTTTATCTTCGTCGCTCAATTTCTTGGATTGCTCACTCTTATTTTCAATCGGAGATGTTCGAGCCTCCTTCAAAATATCAGGTAAACGTAAGAGCGTACCAGTTGAACCAGAGACGGAGCCTGAAAGTGAACTGAGGGCGTGAGCGTGAAAACGCTGGTGCAGTGTGAAAGGGTCCGGTGAAAACGCTGGTGCAGTTGATTTTGCCTTAACTCCTTCGCGGGCAGCCTTTTTCGAGCTCGCTTGTCGACCTTCATCCATCGCCTCCTCCTCACCTACCGTGAAGAAAGGCGCGGCACCAGGGTTGCCAGATTCTTCAAAGAATGGTTGTGCAAACATTTCTTGAACCAATCTAGGTGAATTTTTCCCCATTTCCTGCCATACTGAAAATGCCATCTCTAAGTCTGAAGCTCCCATCTGAGCGTCTCCCGGGGTGGAGGTATTTGTGAATGTTTCACCGTCTTGCGTAAACACGTCGACTGGTTCAAGTCTATCAAAGGATTCTTGCATGACGGTGGTAGTGTTAGCCAAATCCTTAGATTCCTCTGCAAGTGACTGAAACGAAAACGACGACATTTTAGGTGGTGCAAATGGATTTAATAGGCTCAAATCCGAATCCAGAATGCGTGCGGACCCACTTGTGGCAAATTCCAACAGTACGGGCTCCTGCGCGTGTACACCTAAAAACATCTCGAGTTCCGAGTTCCCCATGGTATCTTCGGTTTTCCCCTCTTTAATTTTCTTCACTCTTTTTCTCGCCGTATTTCTCACGCGAGTTCGTGTACCGTCGCCTCGCCGCTTCTCGTCTGCTCCAGTCGCCGCTCGTTGAGTCTTGCGAGAAGCCTGTTTCGCCGTCGCTTCCGCACATTTTGCATTTTTCCCCGTCGCTTCTTTTGAGGAAACTTTCTTCGATACAACCTTGGACTCGATCGAAGATAAATTTTTATCTTTCCGCCCCTCTTTTCGACTCGTCGACGTCTCACCTCCCTGTCGTTGCCTCTCTTGGGTCGTGGCGCCCTTCGCGTGGCCGCCTCTGCCCAACACCATCGCGAACCTTGCGCGCGGCTCGCGTCGATCTCACCCGCGAACTCCGATCGAGACGGATATTCTCGTGTTTCTTCGCCCCGACGCGCGTTTCGAGCACTCTCGGGCGTCCGACCGAACCACCGCCGAGACGAAATTCTCGTTGACAACCAACCACACGCCGCTCTCGGGAGTTAACAACCCACGGCGCCGCCGTTTCGCGGCGCGCGTCGCCTCGGATCCGCGAGCAACGACGCGATCGGACGCGAGACGATGAAGATCTGTGGACCGCGACGATCCTCGCGCGACGACGAGGAAGATGATGACTGGCGTCGCGCGAACACCCGCCGGCTCGCCCGAGGCGGCGCGAGGGGCGTCGACCACAATCAATCAATCAATCGTATCTCGCGATCGCGATCGCCGTCGGCTGTCCGATCGCTGACGGACGCGCGTTTTTCTTCATACTGTGGATTCTTTTTGGGCTATGGTTTGATGACGTCATCCGCTTTGCCATACTGAAGCACCTCGAGGACCATGAACGATGAGACGCACGTCGACGCACGTCGTGTCGTTTCGCCTCGAAGGCGAGAGACAAAGTGTCGCGCGCGTATGCGTGTTTCTACTTCTGCCGTCGTCATCGCCCTCGCGTGGGCGCGCGTCGCGCGATCGGCGATCGTGAGATTGGATTTACGACAAGTCGGTGATCGCGAACGATGGCGAGACACGCTCGCGGAGGTTGAGGTGGCGGCGTACGCCTACTCTCTGTCGAACCGCACCACGCTCGCCAGTTTACGTGCCTTGGAACGCGTCGAAAGGACGTCGTCTGACCAAACCAAAGTACGGTTCGATCGAACGTCTCTGGTTTTCGCATTGGCCTCGAACGAGTCTCTCGGTGCGAAAGTCTCGACGTCGTTCGAAGAGTTTTTCTTCGCCGGAACAAAGCTGTGCGAAACGGATGTCGCCGTCGCGTGTCACGACGTCCGCCGAGACATCCGCGCATCGTCTCTCATTTCTTGCGACGCGGGCGCAGACGACGATTTCATCCCTGAAGAGACCGATTCGACGACCGTCCCTATGTCGATGTCGTGCGTCGATGACATCGTGTCGCAACTCGAAGCGGCGCTTGCTCGTTTGCTCTGAGAACAATGGGGACACATTGGAGGGTCCTGAACAAAGAGCCCGAAAAAGGGGGGGGCTCTCGGAAGTTTATCCACGGAGCCGTGGACGTTCGCGGCGTCTGGCGAGCGAACGACGTCATAATTCGTCCACTGACGTCTAGATGGCGCTGACGTACGCGTCCGCTCGAGTCGCACCCGCGCTCAAAGTCTCCGCGACGAAGCGATCGTCGAGAACGGTCGCCAAGAGAAACGAGTCCGCGATGTCTCGACGAGGTGAAAACTTGATTACTCGCGCCAAGGCCAACCGCTTGCAAGAGTCCAACGCGCAGAGTCTCGTCGACGCTACGGAAACGTTCATTTTCGACTGCGATGGTGTCATTTGGAAGGGTGATTCTTTGATCGAAGGCGTTCCAGAGACGCTCGAGATGTTGCGCGCCATGGGGAAGCGACTGATCTTCGTGACGAACAACTCGACCAAGTCTCGTGCCGGTTACACGAAGAAGTTTGAGTCCCTCGGACTCGCTGTCAATCCGGAAGAGATCTTTTCTTCCTCTTTCGCGGCCGCCGCGTACTTGGAGTCGATCGATTTCAAGAAGAAGGCGTACGTCGTCGGCGAGACTGGCATTTTGGAGGAGCTCGACGGTGTCGGTGTGGAATACACCGGCGGTGAAGCCGACGCGGGTAAGCAAGTCACTTTGGCGAGCGGGGAGTTGATGCAACATGATGAGGATGTTGGTGCCGTGATTGTTGGTTTCGATCGCAACATCAACTACTATAAGATTCAGTACGCGACGCTTTGCATCCGAGAAAACCCGGGCTGCATGTTCATCGCCACGAACACGGACGCGGTGACTCACTTGACTGATGCGCAAGAGTGGGCTGGAAACGGTTCCATGGTTGGAGCCATCAAGGGTAGCACGAAGAGAGAGCCCATTGTGGTCGGTAAGCCGGCCGCTTTCATGTTGGATTACATTGCCAACAAGTTTGACATCCGCAAGGACCAAATCACCATGGTCGGCGACCGCCTTGACACTGACATTCTCTTCGGCAACGATGGTGGCTTGAACACTTTGCTTGTTCTGTCTGGTGTCACGACGAAGGATATGCTCTGTAGCGACGACAACACCATCGCCCCGAACTACTACACGGACAAGTTGGCTGATTTGTTGTGCTTGAACAAGGTTGCTGCCTAAGTAATTGGCTCAGCGCGCATCGTGCTGTTGTTTCATATACATTTAATCTTTGAGAGAGAATAGTGTCTACACTAACTACTAATCTAATCATTTTCTACTCACCTCCGGCGTCCCTCGTCGAAGTCACGGCTATCTCTGCGCCTGACGCGTCTCGATCCCTGCGGACTGCGACTCTCACGACGTCTTCGATGGCTCCCATCATTTCTCTCAGATTTTTTTACGTGCCCTTCGAGCGTTGGCAAATCTTGGCCGCTCAAATCTTTATACTCGACCGTGTCGAGTTGATGAAGTGCTAAGATGGTTTGCGCAATCACCTCCAAATTCTCCTTTGTCGCGCCGTCCACAAGACGGTACCACGGTGGACGTGACGGCAGAGCTATCCCTAATTCTCGTGCGGCTAAAAGAATGCACCCGCAAGCAACTATCTGTGGCTTGAATCTCACGCAGAGTGCTGTCATCGCGCTGTCGTTACACAAAGTCCATGTGCGTTTCATCGACTCGTCACTCAAATTGAGGTGAACGCCCAGCGTGTACGCAAAGGGATGAGGAGGACTGACGTGCGCAAAAAATCCGAACTCACGCAGCAATACCATTTCCATATTCTTTGCATCTGTCTTCGAAATCTCATATTCTGGCGTGTTGATGGGCAACACCACTCGTGGCTTCTTCTCGATTCTCTGCACAGCCCTTCGCACGGAGTTGAGTACGTCCCTAAGCTTGCGATCCTTTTCCTCGAGTTTACACGCCAAGACGATGCACGCCGTCGCGACGAGTTTCACATCGTACTCTGTGAGTGATTTTTTCGTGTAAAATCGATGAAGAAGCGTCTGAGCTGTGATCACGACGCTCACGGGCGACTTCAAAAGTAAACAGGACGACCGAATGAGAAGCGCGCCGTACACTCTTTGCAAAAACTCCGTCTCTTCGTCCACGTTTTTCGACCGCGACGGGGTATTCTTCACATCTTCGGTGATGTAGAAGTTGTCCACCGCACTCGACGTCTGTATCATGATACGAAAGTGACTCCCGCGACGTCGAAACCCGTCGTCGGACGACCGCCTGGCGATGAAGTGAGGGGCGAGACTGGGTGAGCGCGTGGAGCATCTTGACTAGAAGATACAAATGCCAGTAGAATAGAATACAACACAATTAGCTACTGTAAGCTTACTTCGAGTAAACCCGATTGCGGTTCGCTAAAACGCCAGCGTTGCTCTTGCA
>Ga0163180_10001904_pt1 | contig 11731 bp, 5 predicted proteins | sample AtlANTMetagenome_2_FD_109647 | JGI IMG/M metagenome (GOLD analysis project Ga0163180, IMG submission 109647) | Marine eukaryotic phytoplankton communities from the Atlantic Ocean - Atlantic ANT 4 Metagenome | ecosystem: Environmental > Aquatic > Marine > Oceanic | place: North Atlantic Ocean...
ATTATTGCTCCTGTTTTAGTTAATTATGGTCCTGATTGTATACAGGGAACTTCTGACGACAATGAACCAGGATGGCTTGACACTCAGTCTGGACAATATGTAACAAATGGCTTTAGATGTGTAACTTTTTCTGCAGTTGTTGACACTTCAGTCTCTAATGTAACCTCAGTTGATTTTTATGTTGATGGGCAGGTTGCTTGTAGTGATAACAATGGTAATGACGCTGATGGTTGGTCTTGTGTTGCTGAGGCAACTTATTTACCGAGTATTAAAGTTGGAGGTAGCAATTCATTTAATCCTATTGCTGGTTCCTCAGAGGTTAAGGCTTATGCTAATACTGCAATTACAAATTTCGACTCAGATGAGGTTGATTTTGAATTATTAAATTGTGGTACCTTGATATCAGAAGATTTATTAGGTGATTTAACATGGAATATTGCTGATTCTCCTTATTTCTTGAATCAAGATTTTGAAGTTAAAGGTAACCTAACATTAGATACAAATAATGCAAATAATGACCCTTTGAGAGTTAGGCTCATGAAGCCCTCAGGAACTCCTCCTATAGGGGTAGATATTACAGGTAGCCTGACAACAGCTGGTTCGAATGGTGTTATATTTGAGCCTGTAACTGTTGGTAACGGTGTGCCTGGCGTTGATAACGGATATTGTCCAGGCCAGCCACAAAATGCTCCGACTGCCAGTGCTGGAGATTGGGGCCAATTGAAGTTTTCTGCAGGTTCAACTGGATTCTTGGAAAACTTAACTATTAGATATGGTGGTGGAATTAGCGATTTGGTCAGCCCCGCTTTAGAGGCAGGTTTAATTATTCAATCTACTGGTGAACTTGAAGATGGTGTTGATCTTAATAACGATGGTGATGCAAATGGTTCTTCGTTAGTTATTGATGGATTAAGCATAGATCATTCCAATGGTACCGGTTTAATTGTTACTGGAAGTCCTTTAATCACCCAACCTACAATTAACAGTGGTGATTTAACGGTTTCAAATAGTACTGATTTTGGAATGATAATGCATCCTGCATTCAGTGGTTTGAAAGATTTGAACAACACTGGCTCCTTACCTGCATTCAGTGGAAATGAAGATGGTGATTCTATTCAGATAGAGGGTGGAAACATACCCCAGGCTCTTTCTGTATTGCTTCAGGACTGTCCAAATATTTTCACGAATTGTCCTAATTTCTGGGGTGAAGTAAGATGGCCTGCTGTTGTTGGTGCTTATGTTGTAGATGGCCAAATAACAGTTGAAGCTGGAGCCAGTTTGAGACTTGAAGGAGGAACTGTTGTTAAGTTTTTGACAACTGCTTCTGGAATATCCTCAAGCGGAAGATTAGCCATTGGTGACAGTGAAGGCGATAGTGTTTATTTGACTTCTTACAATGATGATTTTGCAGGTGTTTTCAATGTTCCTGGAGGAGGGCTTGTTGATTGTTCTGATGTAAATAGTTCAGGACATCCGATATGTGATACAAATAAAGATGGTATATCAACAGGTAGCCCTGGAGAATGGGGAGCTGTTAAGTTTGACATAGGTTCTTTTGGATATGTTGAAGGTACTGTTTTAAGGTATGGTGGTGCTGATCCTTCTTTAGGTGTGGTTCAGGTACAAAGTACTTCATTGAGAGAGGGTGATCAAGTTGATTGTGATGATATAGCTTTACAGGTAATAAGTGGTGACCCTTCTAACCCTTCCAGCGAGGAAGATGATCTTAAAAATAATTGTGTTGTTATTCAAGACAATACGATTATGGATGCTGGAGGATATGGTATTTCAATCACCGGGCAACCCAATGTTTACCCAACCGTTAGAAGTAATATTTTTACTAGTTTAAGTACTTATCCTGTTCTTCAGGTTCCAAGTTACACTGGTATTTCTGATGTACAGAATGATCGATCAGACCCTAGTTTTTGCACTGGTGCCAATTTCCCTGGAGAAAACCCAGGTGATCCTTGTGAATCAAACGACAACAAATTCTGTGATTGGGATGAAGCAACTGGTCAATGTTTAGCCAATGCAGCATCAGATTCTTTCTATGGAATCAGGATGCTTTTGGGTAGGGTTACAGATAATGAATTGGCAATATTGAAACCTATGGACAGGGGCAATCACAATGGTGACCAAACAGTAAATGCTCCAACACCAATGCCTTATGTCGTAGATCAGGACATGTCAGTGGAAGAGGATATTGATGGAGATGGTGTTTCTGGTATATTCTCAATATTGCCAGGTGTTTTGGTTAAGTTGGACTCTTCTGGTGGTGGAATCTCAGCGGCTGGAACCATTTGTATTGGTTCTTATTGGGATGAAACAAATGAACAATGTGTAATTCCAACACAAGGTGATCCATATTATCTCCAAGATGCAAACGGAGATCTTGCTGAGGTTGTGTTTAGTTCAATTAGTGAAGATGATATATTGTCAGAAGGTGATACAAATGGTGATGGTTCATCAACTTCAGCTCAGCCTGGTTCTTGGAGAGGTATAGAGATAACATCGACTTCTAAAAAGAGTTTGATTAATAATGCTGCTATAAGGTATGCTGGTTCTGGGCTTGGCTCAGCTGTAAAAATAGATGGTGCTTTTGCAAGAGTTCAAGATTCAGTTATAGAGCATAGTTCAGGTTATGGTCTTCAATACAGAGGTGGCGCATCAAGCTTGTTAAATGTCACTTTGGAAGATGGTTCAGTGGTTGATGACGTGGTAAGAAGTGCTGTAAAAAGAAATGCTTTCTTCAGGAACCAAAAGGCTCCTTTATCAATACCTCATTTTTCATCCTTATGTGGAAGGGAGAACACAACAACAGGTGTACCTTTCTTAAATGGTTGTGATGCTACTGGTTTGGATCAAAATAGGATTCCTGCTCCAGGGGATTCTCAATTTTCAAATACTGTTTCAGCAGTCCATATACATACTTTAGACAGGACATGTGCTCCTGGGATTTGCTCTGAAGGAGAAATTGCAGAATTAACACAGCCTGTTAAATGGTCAACAATGTGTTTTTCACTCCCTAGTGGTAACGGGTGGAGTCCAGATTGTGGTACTCCAAATGGTGGAGTTAATGTGATTGATTCTGGAAATGTTGGTAGAGTTACTCCTTACCTTATTGATTCTCATGTGACTGTTGGAAATGGTGCTGAACTTATTTTGGATTATGGTTTGGTTGCCAAGTTTGATAATCAGGTATCTGGAATTACGGTTAACGGTTCTTTAACTGCTGCCGGTAACCCTACAGATAATATAAACAATCCAGATGTTGATGCAAGCGATACACCAAGACCTGGTTTTGGAGATGTTATTTTCACCAGTTATTTTGATGATATGACAGACATTATTTCTTGTGCTGGTGGAGAATGTGATACAGATGGTTCAGGACTTTCTGAAGGTTCTCGTGGTGATTGGAAAGGTGTTTATTTTGTTTCAAATGAGGATGCTTCAACCTGTCCTGATTCATATCCATTTAATCACCCTGTTGCTCAAAATGTTTCAAATGTAGAGCCATGTGGAAGGATTTTTGGTATGGGAATAAGATATGCTGGTGCTGGTAATAGAGGATCTACAAAAGGTGATATTCTTGATCAAGGTAATATAGTTTTTGATGCTGCTGAATCAGTAATCGTTTCTCATTTGATTTCTGCAGATTCTGCTGAAAATGGAATTGTTATTTTGGATAATGAAAACTTTACAGGATCTTTCCCGATCATTACTAACTCCGAATTTAACTTTAATAGTTTCTACCCGATAGTTGCTGATATGGGTATTGGCAGTGACTTCTTACTTAATGATCCAAACTCTGGTGTGCCAAGTAATACTTATGCAGTAAATAAGATTCCTGCAAGTGGAACAAAAGAGTATCCTGCTTTTGGTATAAGAGGAGGTCAGATCAGAAACAGGGTTGTTGGTCTTGACACTACCTGGAACAATAACGGAGTTAGCGTTGTTGATAGTTCTGGGAATGTTGAAGTGCAGCCAATGCCTTATGTTGTCACTGATTCGATAAGGGTTGGAGATGATAGTGCTGTAGACAATATAGATGTTCATATGAGGATCGAAGCCGGAGTGGTCGTAAAGATGGGTGATCCTTTCATTTATGGTGAATCAGATGGTGTTGATAATAGGGAAGTCAGCATGATTGTTGATGGTTACCTTCAGGTTGATGGAAACTCGAATAACCCAGTGGTTTGGACAAGTATATCTGATGACTGTAACGGAAATGTTGATTCGCTAACTTTCAGCTGTGATGCTGCTTTCCTTGCAAGTTTTGCTGAAGCGGTTGATACAAATAGGGATCTTATGAGCATGGGTCCTAGCCCTTCAGATTTAAGTGTTGCTGACGAAAGTGATGATAATTGGTTAAGGCTTGATGGTGATTCTGATGGAGTGTATGAAAAATCTTTCTGGGGCTCTCTTGCCTTAAGGACAAGAATAGATGCTGACCTTAACAATATAAAGGTTCTTTTTGGTGGTTCAAATCAAAATGCTTCAGTTTTTGGAGCCTCTCCAACTCAGAGAGCAGGAAACCTTACCCTTCAAGGTGAGTCTGCACCAGGTGCTCAGATAAGAATATCAGACGCTGAATTTGCTTATTCAGGTGGTCATGGAATAACCAGTTTCAAACAAGGTGGATTAATGGATATTAACCTACACATTAAGGAAGGATCTAATGTTCATCATAGTTACGGAAGAGGTATTCACATGTCTGAAACACCTTTCAAGATTACTGGTTCTGCTGGAAACGAAACTATAGTGGAAGGTAATGGTATCAGATGTTCAAATTCTTTGATTGGAACTCCATTAAAGCCAGGAGTAACAGATGAATGTGATGGTGTTTTTATTGAAAGGACTCAAGACCCAACAATTACAGGCCTAATAGCAAAAGACAATGGGGGTTGGGGAATTTACATTAAAGCTGGTCATGATGGCACATGTAATATAGAGCAGCCTTTCCCTGTAATATCATCAAGCGGGTTAACAGGAACATTACAGGTCCTTAATAATGGATTGGGTGGAATGAGGCTTGAAAATACTTTAGATTTCTTGGTTGGTGGTGTTGAGTTTAACAACAATGGTTATTATGGAAAAGGCTGGGATGATGGTCATGGTGTTGATTTTGTCATGAAGGCAATAGATAGTTGCCCTGGTGGCTGGAGTGCTAACAAAGGTGAAATGTACAACAGCACAATGCAAAACAACACTTGGAGAGGCCTTGCTGTTAGGAATATGCTTAATAACTCAGGTGACCCAAGTCCTGTCCTAACTAATAATACAATTTCAGGAAACACTGGTGGAGGTATTTTGGTTTGGCATGCAAGTCCCTCTATTACAAACTCTCAAGTTTCCAACAATTCAGCTTTGGTTCTTAATAATGAACCCTTGCCAACAGATTGTCCAGAAATTAGCGTACCTGCTGGAAATCCATGTTTAGAGTTCACTCAGGTTGGTCATGGAGTGTATGTTCATGTCGATAGGCCTGAAAGTATACCTACACCTTTAACTTCTTTCATGAATCCAGCTGATCTGGTTCTTGATGGGAATGATTTAGGAAAGATAAATGCGACTCAGCCGGGATTGTCTTCACTTACGCTTACTGACAATAGCCCTTATCAAATGAGGATTCCAATCAATGTTGAGGTAGGCGATTCTGCTGCTAACCCTGCAAGAGCTGCAAACAACCAATTTATAAAAACTCTCAGTGATGCTGACCCTTGTGATGGAGCTAATGCGCCATGTATAAGAAACGCTGTTGAGATCTATGGTTGGGTTGTTAATGATTCATTTACGGATGATACAGCCACTGCAACCAGTGATCCAGAGGCAATTGTTACTACGAATACTTATCCCGGACAAGTAAACCCAGATGTTCTTTTGGGTGTTTTGAATGGCCAAACTGGCGGAGGAGGCAACACGAATGCTATACCTTACGTAATCACTAATGACATATTAGTTCTTCCTTCAGGCTCTTATGAAGAGTATGCACAAGGTTTTGGTAGCTTCTCACCTGTTTATTTGCAGATTGATTCAACCATTATTAAATTGAGAGATGAGCCAGAAAATGTTGACTGGAGTCAAGGTGCAATTGATTTCCATAACCATAATTTGTTTATTGCTGATAACAGTTTTATAACAAGTATCCACGATCCTTTGCTTGGTACCAAGATTGATTATCCAAATTCAAATCTTGGCTTATATGACGAGGCAGCAGGTCCTGGGGACTGGGGTTCTGTCCGTTTTTATAATAGATCTCTTGATTTCTGGGAGTCTTGGTTGAATGTTGATACATTATGTGCAGAAACAGATGTTGTTGTTCCTGCTGGAACACAAGGTGGAGGAACAGGCTATTCGGAAGGTTTTGGCGGCCCGCTTGATGCGCAGCTTGAACAAAGAGGAGCAGCCACAGGAGCATGTAACCCATTTGGTCCTTGGTTAAGTCATCCAGTAAATCAATATGAGGGAACAACTGCAGATGAGGATGAAGATTGTGATCCGATATGTGATTGGTATCCTCAGACTCCTTTTTCAGATAATCCAGGAAGCAGTATCATAAGCAGAATGTGGAACACTGTATTGAAATACGGTGGAGAATCTTCAGAAGCAATGGTTTGGATACAGGAATCAAGTCCAATGCTTTTCCAGGTTGGTCTTGAAAGCTCTATATCTAACGGAATGTATATAGATGCAAATGGCAGTCATAGTTCAAATAATATTAGCTTGCAAGGGGTGCAAGCCTGTTCTTCTCAAGGCTGTCAGATTAGTCCAGGTGGTGCTGGTTTATTCTTTACAACTTTCCCAAGAATACAGTTAGCTGCTTGGCAGAATAATTTACTTGGTGTTTGTAAAACTGCTGGTGGGGGCGGCCTTGATGGTTTAGTCGATCAAGCATTTACCATCTGTTCTGCTTTTTAAAATTGAAACATAGTTTTTGTGTGCCTGATCTAGGAAAGGTAGAAGGTGATATTGTTTTGATTTCATGGCTTGTCAATGATGGAGATCATGTAACTGAAGGTAATGAGATTGTTGAACTCGAGACAAGCAAGGTCACCTTTTCTGTTGAATCAGATAAAACAGGCAAAATAAAGCTGTTAAAAGAAAAAGGTTCTCGCATTACTGTTGGAGAAGAAATAGCCATTATTAGTTAAATGTATTCTTTAAAAGGTATTTCAGACTTTATTCCGGATTTGAAAAAGGGAATAGCCAGAAGGCAGGATGATATTGATTTAAATCTTCTTGTTAACCTGGATGAAAAAAGAAAAAAATTACAATTGGAATATGACAATACCAAATCTGAATCCAGGAAGTTTGGTCAAAGAATAGCTAAAGCATCGAGCCAGGAAAAAATTTCTCTTATGGAGAAAGTAAAAAATATTTCAAGTCAAATCAAGGTGTTAAAAAAAGAAATGGATGTCAATAATCAGGATTTAATGAATCAGCTTTTAATGATACCAAACATGCCAGTAAATTGGATTCCTGATGGTCTTGAAGGTAAGGTTATTAAAACCTTCAAATCTCCCAAGGAGAAAAAAACACCATTTCATTGGGAGATAGCTGAAGAATTAGACATTTTTGATTTCAAGAGTGCTTCTAAGATATCTGGTTCTGGTTGGCCCTTGTTAAAAAAAGAGGGCTCTAAACTCTCAAGAGAGCTTGGCAACCTAATGATTGAACATCATATATCCAAAGGTTTTATTGAGGTGAGTCCACCTTTTGTTGTAACTGAAAAAACAATGCTAGGAAGCGGACAGCTTCCAAAGTTTGCTGATCAGGCTTATAAAACTGAAGATGGAGATTGGTTGATACCAACTTCAGAAGTTCCTTTGGTTAATTTTTTAGCTTATCAGAATTTAGATATTTCCAATTTGCCTTTTAGGGTTACGTCTTGGACTTCAAATTTTCGTAGAGAAGCAGGAAGCTATGGCTTAAAAACAAAAGGCTTAATAAGGGTCCATCAATTCGAAAAAGTAGAAATGGTGAGTGTGGTAAAACCTGAAGATTCAAAAAATGAGCTAGATTTTTTAGTTGAGAACGCAGAAAGTTTATTAGAGCTTTTGGATATCCCCTATAGAAGAAGACTGTTAGGTGCTGCTGATCTAGGTTTTTCTTCTTCAGCAACTTATGATTTAGAAATACCAATGCCTTCTGATGGAAGTTGGATGGAGATATCTTCAATTAGTATTTGTGATGATTTTCAATCAAGAAGGGCGGGTGTTTTTTGTAAAGATAAGAATAAAAATTTTCATCCATGCTTATTGAATGGTACAGGTTTAGCAATAGGAAGATTGATAGCTGCTATTTTGGAACATTGCTGGAATGGAAAAGCGGTAGTTTTACCTAAAGTTTTACAAGAAAAATTTAAAAAAGAGGAGTTAGGTTTATGAATAGTTTAAAGCTTTTGAATCAAAGTGAAGTAAAGGAAATTTTAACAATGAAGGATGTTCTGCGAGCTGTTGAAGATGCTTTTGGTTCTTGGGGCAGGGGAGAGGTGCAGATGCCACCAAAATCTTATTTAATATTTGATGAACAAAATGGAGATTTAAGGTCAATGCCTGCGTATCTTCCTGGTAAGAATGCAGGAGTCAAAATAGTAACCGTACATCCAGAAAACACCTCTAAAGGCCTCCCAACAGTTATGGCATTATGTGTTTTGAATGATCCAAATACAGGTTTTCCTGTTGCAGTTATGGATGCAGGCTTGTTAACAGCTATTAGAACTGGAGCAGCTGGTGGGGTGGCTTCGAAATGGTTAGCTAAAGAGGGCTCAAGTGAGATTGGTCTTATTGGGTCAGGTGTTCAGGCCCAATATCAAATAGAAGCTCATTTGGATTTTATGGATATTGATCATATAAAAATATCTGATCCAAACAAACAGGCTACAAAAGATTTAAGCGATTGGATTAAAAATAAAGACTCCTCAATAGATATTAGTGTTACTGATATAAGGAATGCTTGTGATTGTGATGTTTTGATCACTACAACACCAGTAAGAAAACCTGTCGTTATGGACAGCATGATTGTTAGACCTCATACACATATAAATGCAATAGGTGCAGATGCGGAAGGAAAACAGGAAATTGAAGGCAATCTTATTAGAAGGTGTAATGTTATTGTTGATGACTGGACTCAAACAAGTCATTCTGGAGAAATAAATGTTCCTTGTCATGAAGGTTGGTTTAAAAAAGATATGGTTGCTGGAGAGATAGGAACAATAGTTGCAGAATCAGATTCTTCATTTAAGGATGTTCTTACTGTTTTTGATTCAACTGGTTTAGCTATACAGGATATGGCAACAGCTAATATAGTTTTACAAAAGGCAATAAAAGAAGGAATGGGTATTGATTGGAACCCTTTAAAGTAATTGTTAATTGATTTAAGGTCGGATACTGTTTCTAAGCCAACTAAAGAAATGCTTAAATGCATTTTAGGCGCAAAAGTTGGCGATGATGTTTTTGGCGATGATGATTTAACTTCAAGACTACAGCATCAAGCAGCAGAAATGCTTGGAAAAGATGCTGCTCTTTTTGTCCCTTCAGGAACTATGGCCAATCAGATTGCGTTACAAACACATACTCAAACTGGAGATGAGATGATTTTGGAATCAGGTTCACATATCTATATGTATGAAGGTGGGGGGTATGCTTCTTTGGCTGGAGTTTCTGCTAAGCTGGTTAAAGGCGATCGAGGAATTATGGATCCTGTAGAGGTTGAAAATGCAATAAGGCCACCGGGTGGCTTATCTCATTATCCAAAAACAAAATTGATATGTGTTGAAAATACGGCAAATGCAGGAGGTGGAACAATTTATCCACTGGATATTTTAGATTCAATTTCAACTCTTGCAAAAGAAAGAAAATTAAAAACTCATTTAGATGGAGCGCGTGTTTTTAATGCTGCAGTTGCTTCAGAAGTTGATGTAAAAAGAATAGTGAGAGATTTTGATTCTGTCTCTTTTTGCCTATCTAAAGGTCTAGGTTGTCCAGTAGGGAGTTTGCTATGTGGCAGTTATTCTTTTATCAAGAAAGCTCATAGATTTAGAAAAATGCTTGGCGGTGGAATGAGGCAAACTGGCCTTTTGGCAGCTGCTGGAATTTTTGCTCTTGATAATAATATTAAAAGATTAGAAGATGATCATGTAAGAGCAAGAAAATTTGCTGCTGCTTTAATTGATCTTGGTTATGAAATTTGTTTAGAGTCTGTAGAGACAAATATGGTTTATATTGATATTTCTTTTTTAAATAAAAAAATGGAATTCATTATTGGTTTTTTAAAGAATAATAATGTTTTAATAGCGCCTTCTTCAGAAAAGCACCTTAGAGCAGTTATGCACTTAGGTGTCAGTGATGAGGGTCTAAAAAAATCTATTGAAGTTTTTAAGAAATTAAAAATATAGCTTAAAGTGTTTTTTTAATTTCTTTCAGTTTCGGTTTAACTAAACCTTTGTTTCTTTTTTTTATATAACTTACAAAGAATGCTTTCTTTTCTTTTTTTGTTTTTTCATTGAGTTTCAAGTATTCCAAACATTCTTTAGAACAGCATTTTTCATATTTTTTTTGACAATTTTTACATTGGATAAATAACATGTGACATAGGTCATTTGCACAGTTGATATGCTCATCTGACGATTCTTCACATTGGTGGCATTTGCTCAAGATGTCTTTGGTAACCCTCTCACCTAATCGATGATCGAATACATAATTTTTTCCAATAAATTTAGATGTTTTATTATTATTTTTAACGTAATGAGCATAATTAATTATTCCATTTTTTAATTGGTATACATTTTTAAAATTATTTTTAATCAGATATGAGCTTGCTTTTTCACACCTTATTCCGCCTGTGCAATACATTAATATTTTGTAATCCTCTTTGCCTTTTAGTTCTTCTTTAATGGCAGGAAGTATTTCATTTGACCTTCTTACATCAGGACAAAATGCATTTTTGAATTTTCCAATTTCACTTTCATAATAGTTTCTAACATCTACAACTATTGTTTTTTTCCCATCAACTTTTTTATGAAAATCTTTTGGTTCCAGATGTTGTCCAACCTCATTCATGTTGTATTCGCTCTCTTTCACCCCATAAGCAACAATTTGTTTTTTGACCTTTACGGTTAGTTTGAAAAAGGAAATTCCCTCCTCTACGGCATAGTTAAAATTAATATTTTTGAAAAATGTGTTTTTTTTAATTTTTTGTTCGAATCGTTTTAGATTAATTTCGGGTATGCTGACCTGAGCATTGATTCCTTCTTTTGAAACATAAACTCTACCCAGTATATTTAATTTTTGAAATGTACTAAAAATTTCATCTCTTAAATCTGAACGTTTTTTTATTTTTTTGTAAACGTAAAAAGAGCATGTTTTTCTTGCAAAATTTTCTTTTAAAAGGGTGTGCTGCAGTTCTTCTTTTGATTTTTTGTTGACGAGTTTCATTTCTATGGTGAGATTCTGTCTATCGTTCTTGGGAAAGGGATAGTTGCTCTTACATGATGAATACCAGTGACCCATCTAACCATTCTTTCCAAGCCCATTCCGAACCCTGCTGTTTGAACTCCTCCATACTTTCTTAAATCATGATACCAGGAAAAAATTTCTGGATCCAATCCTTCTTCTTTTATTTTTTCTAACAGAAGGGTTGGGTCAGCTATCCTTACAGCACCTCCTGTGATCTCCCCTCCACCTTCTGGAGCTAAAAGGTCCACTGAAAGAGTCAATCTTTTATCTTCTGA
>Ga0163180_10001905_pt1 | contig 11729 bp, 11 predicted proteins | sample AtlANTMetagenome_2_FD_109647 | JGI IMG/M metagenome (GOLD analysis project Ga0163180, IMG submission 109647) | Marine eukaryotic phytoplankton communities from the Atlantic Ocean - Atlantic ANT 4 Metagenome | ecosystem: Environmental > Aquatic > Marine > Oceanic | place: North Atlantic Ocean...
CGGTCCGACACATCTCGCCAGACTTTGTCCGCACCTACCGAGACGCGATTGCCGCCGATCAGACACGGGACATTCCGCTGTACGGAGAGATCTTTGAGGGCAACCCCGTGGTCTTGGCCAAGCAAGCAGAAGAATACGGGCTCGACCACACCTTCGATTTTCCGCTGCACTATGCCCTGGTCGATGCCTTTTGCCAGGATGGGGATCTGAGGACCCTGGCCAGTGTCCTCTCGGCGGACACGGCCTATCCGGAAGGTCACACGCACCTGACCTTCCTAGACAACCACGATCTTCCCCGAATCCGAACGGCATGCGGAGGAGATGAGTCCAAGGTGGCCGCCGCTATGCGGGTGCTCCTGGTGCTGCGCGGTGTCCCGGTTGTGACCTATGGGACCGAGGCAGGACTGCAGGGAAAAGAAGAGACTCAGGCCAGAACAGACATGGACTTCCGCACCGAGGCACCGGTGATGCAGGTCCTCAAGGAGGGCCTTGCGCAGCGACGAGAGATCCCTGCCCTGGCCAGTGCACCCACGCACATAAAGACCATCAACAAAGAGGAGCTGGTTCTGGTACGCCCCTCCGACGATCGAGAAGTCGAGATTCGCATCTTGGCCTCTGGCACGGTCTCAATCGCATCTGGGCCATCGTCATTCCAGCCAAATAGTGGGCCAGTCACCGCACAGTTCATCGCGCCCAACATGCGCCTTGAGGAAGGAGAGACGCTGTGGTTGGCCGGCTCACTCCCCGCCTTTGGCGGATGGCAGGCGGACGGAGCCATCGGCCCTCTCCGCCCTGGCTCCCAGACCTCCATCCAGCTTGAGCCAGGGATTGTCGTGGCTCACAAGCTCTTTATTCGTGCGGCTTCTGGCAAGATTCGTTGGGCACCCGGAGACAATCAGTACACCGCGACCGGCCTGAGCGCCTCTCCAAGCTCCTCGACAGCACCGGTGGTGTCCGAATTGAAGTGGCCCGCACCATAACGGCGCGGGCCACGGCCCCAACAAGGACACTCGCTCCCTACTTCTGTGTCGCCTCGCCGCGAACATCCGCCTGAGCATTCCCCGCGCTCAGGCTGGCCTCGACCTGTGCATCAAACCGATCGCTCAGGGTCTGACCCAGCACTGGCAAGTACAGGGTATCGCCCGGCTGCAGGGCATCCATTTCCACCTTTGTGTTGAAGCTGGCAAGCACCCACATCGGGACCTGTGCCTGCTTGCGTGCGATGTCCCAGCCAGTCTCCCCTCGCTTCACCTCGTGCGCTGCAATCGCAGCCAGTCCACCGTTGCCAGCGATGTATCGAGCCAGCTTGGCTTCCGCGTCTGCAACCCGAGCGCCCTCAACAGCCGCCAACTCTTCCTCATAGATGGGCAACAACAAGGCCTGTCCCGGCACAAGAGCCTCTGCGGGGTCCAGCTCATTGAGAATGGCCAGCTCATCCACGGTGGTGCTCGCCCAGCGGGCAAAGTGACCCAGAGTCTCACCAGCACGGACACGAACATCTACGGTGTTGGGCTCATAGGAACCGCACATCTCTTCGTAGCTGCCATCCTCCGCGATCCGCTCCGAGGGGTAGGCGATGGCGGGTCCATCCACCACAACTGCGGGCGTGGACACCGATCCTTGAGGGGTGAATGCGGATGCCGTCGGCACCAGTGTTCCCACATGGACAAGAGCCAAAAAACCAAGAATGAAGCGCTGCATAATGACCTCCCAAGGCATTGTTGGCCTCATAGAGTTCAAGTACCGTGCCAACTTTCCTTATTCAGCCTTTAAGCTTTGTTTATAGCCATTTAATGCCCATTTTATATGACTCCAAATTGGCCTCCGATCTATAAATCCTGTACATCTATTCTCCAATTACAAGATTCTTGGAGGACCGGTGGCCGGATCCAGCGCCAAGGCTGTCTATGCAGCGATCGCAACCAACTCTGTCATCACCGTCACAAAGCTGACTGCATTTGCTTTCACGGGCTCAGGAGCCTTGCTCTCTGAGGGCATCCACAGCTTCGCCGATGTCTGCAATCAGTCGCTCCTGGCTTTGGGAATCAAGAAAGCCAAGCAGGAGGCGGACACCAACCACCCCTATGGGTACGGACGCGATGCGTTCATCTGGGCGATGGTCTCCGCAGTCGGCATCTTCTTCTTGGGGTGTGGCTTCACCCTGTACCACGGGGCCAGCGCACTGTGGGACCACCTGCATGGACACAGTCATCCCATCGAAGCGATCAGCGTGGCCGTGTGGGTGCTGGTATTTTCGTTGGTGCTTGAAGCCTGGACCTTGTGGGTCGCCTACAAGGAGGTCAGGAAATCCGCGGACGCCGCCGGAATGACCCTGCAGGAGTACACCCAAGAGGGCTCAGATCCGATGGCCGTTGCCGTACTCCTCGAAGATGCTGCAGCGGTCTTTGGTGTGGTGATCGCCCTGACCTGCATCGGCTTGTATGTACTGACTGGTAATCCCATCTTTGATGCCATCGGATCGCTCATCATCTCGTTCTTGCTGGGAGGTGTTGCAATCTTCCTGGTTCGCAAGAACCGCTCGGCATTGCTCGGACGCAGCGTGACAGCCAGCGAGCAGACGGCCGTACTCGACGTACTGAAATCGGATCCAGTGGTGGACCAGGTACACGATGTGAAGGCCACCGTCATGGGCGCACAGTCCTTCCGCTTCAAAGCGGAGATCGACTTTGATGGAGAAGAGATCGCTCGACGAGCAATCGCCAAAGAAGATCTCCCCACAATCCTTGAAGAGGTCCAGAACAACCCAGAGGCGCTCAAGCAGTACCTGGTCCGTTTCGGAAATTCGATCGTGGATGGGCTCGGTGACGAAATCGATCGCATTGAGGCGCAAATTCGAGAAGAGGTTCCAAGTGCCAAGCACGTCGACCTCGAGGCGGACTGATGAGCGAGACATGCAGCCTGGCCGACAAGACCTGTGCCCCCTGTCGGGGCGATGTCCCGCCCCTGGAGCGCTCCGAGGCGGAGCAAATGCTCACGCAATTGGATGAGGCATGGACGCTCAATACAGCTGGACACCTACAGCGCACCTACCCATTCGATGACTTCATGGGCGCGCTGAGCTTTGCCAATGCGCTCGGCGCCATCGCTGAGGAGCAAGGCCATCATCCCGACTTGCTCGTCGCATGGGGTCGATGCGGAGTGGAGATCTGGACCCACAAGATCGACGGTCTTGTAGAGGCGGACTTCATCCTGGCGGCCAAGGCCGATCGAGTCTACCGGTCGTAGACCTCGCCAACGATCTTGCGCACCTGTGCTGCACTGATGGGTGGCTGACCTGAGGCGGAGAACGCCCAGGCGATGTTGCCCAGGCAGCGATGAACCGCCGTCGACTTGTCATGGCCCAAGCGACGAAACAGCCCCGCTCGCTCTCTGATTTCATCTGCGTAGGCCTCCGCACAGCTGCGACGTGGGCTCGGTGGCTCTGTATTCATCCAGTCAAAGGGCATGGGCTACTCCTGCGTTCATCCTTGCCCGTATGCAGGCGCGAAGCAAGCCGAAGTGTGACGTCGGCGTGACGAAAGCCGGGGCAATACTTGAATAAACTAGATTTGCTACAAGATCGGTTAGTCTGCCGGCCCTGAGGTGCCTTGCCATGTCCAATCCAGCGACACTATCGAGCATGCACGTATTTCGTGACGTGCCGCAGAAGGCACTCAGCGAGCTGTGCATCCTGGCGCCCCCTGTGAATTTTCCAATCGGCGCGACAGTCTTCGAGCAGGGAAAGACCTCGGACGTGGCGCTGCTGTTGATCAATGGGCGACTGGATGTCGAGGTCGAGAGTCGCGGGCAGCGACGCGAGGTCGGGCAGGTTCACCCCGGAGAGCTCGTTGGGGAACAAGCTCTGTTCTCTCGCGGTGGAGAGCGAAGTGCGACCGTTCGTGCAAGCACCGCAAGCAGCTGCTTGCTGCTGAGCCCCGAGGTGATGGAGCAGGCGCAGTCCAATCCCGCAATCATGGCCATCGAGCGCCACCTGCTGGCGACACTGGCACGTCGAATTCGTCGAACCAACCAGGAGATCCAAAAGATCTGGAAGGAGACGGGAGATCTACAGCCTCCAGAGCAAACTACGACCCTAGTAAACCGGCTCCGCGGCCTGTTTGGAGGTCGGAGATGACACGCGTAGGAATACTCAGCCCCGATGCTGCAGATCGCCTTGCCAAGCGAATGGTGGCAAACCACCCATTTCCTGGTGCCAACCACGCGGCACTCGAGCGACTGCTTGACCGTGGTGAAGTGCGCAAGCTCGAAGACGGTGCCTCACTGTGCAAGGAGGGAGACCCCGGAAATGAGCTGTGGTTCCTTCTGCGTGGTCGCATCAAGGTCCAGCGAAAGGACATGAGCGGAACGGTACGGGACTTGAGTCTCATCCAAGCGCCGGCCCTGATTGGCCACATGGCCATCATCGACCGCTCGCCTCGCTCAGCCAGCTGCATTGCCGATGGTGAAGTCGAGTTGGTTGCACTGAACACGGACGTATACGACCGACTGATGGCCGAGAGCTCCTCTGCAGGCTCCGTCCTCAGGCGGCTCCTGCTCAGCAGTCTTTGCGGTCAGCTCGCACAGGCCAACAGCCAGATTCGCAGCCTGGTCAACGAGTTCACTCCAGAACCTGTAGAGGAGCAGGAGTCCTCCACCTCTGCTCGCCAACGATCTGCCGCTGAGGCGAAGATCGAAGACCGCCGCAAGACAGAGGATCGGGTCGTCCGACTCACAGCAAAGCTGGGCGGATGGTCTGCGGACTTGGCCGAGCTTGAGGAGCTGGAGCAAGAGATCGAGCTGGTCTACGATGAAGACCAAAAGCGCCGCAAGGAAAAACGAAACCTGCGCTAAGCAATGATCTCAATCGGATCGCCAGGGGCTACATCCCCCGACTTCAGAATCGTCAAGTAGATCCCACGCAGGCGCTGATGAAGCCAGCGCTTGTCCGCCGTCAGCCTCAGGGCAGCGGGTCCAAAGCGCTGAGAGAACTGGCTGCAGCCATTGTGGGGCTCCTCAGACACCACACACTCCGCCGTGCCTACACGCAGACGGGTTCCAGGTGGGACGTGCTCCGTGGAGAGATCAAGGTCGACCAATAGATTGTCCCCAAAGAGGGCTGGATGCTGCCCTGCAGCGATGAGATGGGCCACATCCACACGCATGATCGCCACCTGCATCCTGGGCAGGGCTTTTCCATCGATCCACCGATCACCCACGACCCCTCGTTCTGGGCAAAGATGGATCTGAGCGGGTGTGGTCCGATGCCAGTCGGCCTGCCGGCAGACAACTGCCCTCACCGTTCCCCGACACGTCGGCGGAGGTGGCAGAGCTTCATAGCCCTCGACCAGTACATCATGAGACAAATGTGCCTCCAAGCTTCCCTCTGCCCGACCGCCCAGCCATGGATCAGATGCCCACTCATTCTCTTTCTGATTTGACACGTAAAGCCTCCTCTGAAACTGACCGAAAGGGATGATGGGATGTCGGTCATCTGTCGCAAAAAAACGACGCAAAACTCCACGATGGTTCAACCACTGACACAGAGGATTCAGGGTACCCGATGGGATCAAATGTAACCAAGCAACTTGCGCGTTCCCTGGAACCATGAAGCGACGGAGAGGTTCCTCTTCAGCGGACGAACTCAAGGAAGAGACTCTGAAGCTCGCGAGAGACGCGGAGCTGTGATCCAGCACAGATGACTCACATCATGACGTCCCAGCCCCAGTCACATGCTGATCAATGATGCGAATCAACCACCGCAGAGCACTGGAGCAATCCACAGCTGGACACAGGTCGGGTCCGGCGGCCTGTCCACACAGGGCCATCTGTTCCACAACCGCATCCTTGGCCTGCGTCGTACGCCCTGACTGCAGCCACTCATCCAGCCTCAATCCCAGCGCCCGGATGGCTTCCACATCAATCTGATGACTGGCAGCAAGCTGAAGCGCATCGGCGAGGACTTCTCGAGCCGGCCCGTCCTCCCCTCGAGCGATGTGCAGAACCGCAAGGGAGACCTCAAAGAGGAAGCGAGTCCGCGGCTCGAGCGTCTCCTCCCTGGCCGGCCCCTGAAGAGCCAGCGCCGCCTCATAATCACAGCGACTCAGCGCAATCAGGGCCTGCATTCCAACCGTCGTCGCGATGCGGTTGGTATTGCCCAAGGCGCGGAAACCTTCGAGCACCTGTTCCCACATCGCTCCGGCCATCATCAAGTCGCCACGGTCAAAGCTCACCATGCCTTGCCCCAGCATCACCTCGACCTGAAATGGGCGCATACCGAGCGCCTCGACACGGACTCGGGCGCGATTGATGTACTCCTCTGACCGGTCCACATCTCCGATTTCCAGCAGGAGCATGCCCATATTGAAGTCCGCAACAGCGACCTCCCCGGGGGTGCCGCGCGCACCGGTCAGGGTCAGCGCATCCTCTGCGCATCGCTCCGCCATCTTCAAGCGGCCCCATCGACAATAGACCTCGGTTCGCATGGCCATTACCCAGGAGAGGTTTCCAGGAATGGGTCGTCCATCAAAGCACTTCAGCGAATCCCTGAACTGCAATTCGGCCTGTGCCAACCGTCCGTTTTCTGCCTCGATCCGACCCAGATAGGCCGTCGTTCGCGCCGCACCCAGCCTGTCTCCGACTGCACGCTGATGGACAAGTGCTTCCTGAAGCAACACACGGGCCTTGTCCTGATCATGGGTTCGCAGCATGCAGCGGGCAAGATGGTGAGACGCCCGCCCAGTGATCCACCGAGCATGTCCTTGCTTTGCATGACGCATGGCCGACTCGATGACGGCCTGGGCTTCCTTTACCTGGCCACGCGGTATCAGCTGCGAGCCAAGCTGCAGCTCGAAACGAGCGCCCATGGCGAACAGACCCTCCCCCAGAGCCAATTCAATGGCACTGTGCATGTCGCTCAAGCTGGCATCCCAGGCACCCTTGAGAAACCGAATACGGCCCCGAACAGCCAGCGCCTGACACCGGTCTTCCACCGCATCCATTCCCTGACTCAGCTGCACCGCTGCATCCGCCATGGGTCCAGCTTGATCGACAGCGAGTTCACGCCCAATGATGGGCTCTAAGGACACAAGAATCTCATTGAAGGCATGAGAGTCGACGCTCTTGGCCACCTCCGCAGCGGCCAATAAGTCCGGCAGCATCTGTACCATTTCCGGGTGATTCTCTGCCGACTTTGGAGTCCGGTGCTGAGCTCGGAACGTTCGTGCCACCTCGTGAAAGTAGGCCATATGTCTTGCCACAGCCGCACCCACATCCTGCGCCTGTTCCTCCACAAACTGCCGAGTCAGGACAAAGAAATCAAAGCGAGGCTGCGTGCCCTCCACCCGCCGAAGCATCGAAGAATCGACCAACTGAGAGAGCACCGAGAGCACTGGTGTAGATAAATTGGAGAGCGAGACCACCGACTCCACTGCAGCCACATCAAAGGGTCGCTGAAACACCGAGCACTGAACGAGCGCCTCTTGCTCCACCGGCTCCAGCAGCGCCCAGGAGCGCTCCAGTGTATGCAGCACCGTCTGATGATGCGGATCCCGGCCACCGGCGAGCACACCCACATCATCCGCGAGACGGTCGCTAAGCTCGGCGGGGCCCAGCACCCCCATCCGTCCTGCCGCCAATTCAATGGCCAGTGGCATTCCCTCCAGCTGATGGAGCAGGGCGGAGACCGCGCCTTCATCCCACTCCTGATCGACGCCCAGTACTGTTCTTGCCCGCTCATGGAACAGAACCGAAGCCACGGCAGGCTCCAAGGATCCCAGGCGAACCGTCTCTTCTCGACTCAGTCTCAGCGGCACCCGAGAGGTGCTCAACACACGAAGACCCGGCAATTGATCGAGCCAACCATCCACCTGGATGACCGCCTCCCGGTCCAGTTGCTCCAGATTGTCCAGGACCAACAACTCAAGATTCATCGCCCCGATGGCCTGCACAACCCGATGTGCAGCGCGCTGCACATCCGAGGACATCTGTACGCCAAGCGCACGTGCAATCACCAAGATGGCTTCCACTGCAGTCCCTGCCGTCCGCATGTCACACCACACCGCCTGCTGGTCGGCGACGACTGCACGAACAAGGTGCGTCTTTCCGATCCCACCTGGACCAATCACGGTGACCCAGCGCGCGCCTTCATCCAACAAGCGCTGCACCTCCGCGGTCTCCGCAGCTCGACCGTGCAGCCGCTTGCCCGGCGGAGTCATGCGGGCCACCTCGGGCACGATCTCCGCGACCGTTGGCTCTACATCATCCAGATCCAGTCGATAGCCGACACCATAGATCGTGGTGAGGTGATCGGGACTCTTCGGATCGGACTCGATCTTGGTCCGCAGTCGATTGATCGTGTGATCGGGTGCCCGGCTCTGCACGCCGGGCGCATAGTGCCAGACATTTCGAAGCAACTCTTCCTTGCTGACGGTTCGTCCACAGTGGGCCACCATGTAGCTGAGCAATTCGCTCTCAGTGGCAGTCAGCCGGGTGATCTGGCCCTGGCAGTCCACCTCGTTGCGATCGAGATGCAGGGTGCAATGGCTGAGCTCAATGGGCCGGGACATCGTGTCGAGAGACTACTTGATTCCCACGACTCTTTGGGCCTTCTTTCCAACCCAACTCGCCCACACCTCGATGGCGAAGAACGAGGCGAATGCAAACCCATAGCATTGGTAGGCAAACGTCAGGTCCATCATGACCATGATGCCAAAGTGCAGCCCCATCACCAGCACCACCCACAGCTGTCCCAGGCGGCGATGCAGGAGGAAGAGCGGCGCAAAGAGCTCAACAATGAGGGTGACAACGGCCATGGCCCATAGAATATGCTCGTTCATAAACGCCAGATCGACCCACTCTGCTCCACCGCCTCGAGTCATGAGTTCCTTGGCCAGGGCATCATGTGCGACATGATTCCTCAGATTGTTTCCGGTGGCCCAGCCCCAGCCTGCTGGTCCCAGCACCTTCGCCAGGCCTGCCAGTGAGTATGCCAAGGTACTGACCAGACACATCAGTTGAACAGGCCAGCAATATCGCCAGCTCGCCGAATCCGGAGCGCCCGGCCAGATCCCTCGGCGAAGCCAACAGTCCTCCGGTCGCGAGCGCGCGAGCCAAGAGTCGATCGATAGCGCCTTGGCCGCTGGGACAAATCCCAAGATCAACACATGGAGTCCCAGCAAGTGATGATTGCGGTACACCATCCCCCATGAGAGGCGATAGCTCACCACAAAGATCACCAGAACCGCGAAAAGGGGTCCGACAAAGCGATACCAGCCACCAGCAACAAAGAAGACGCCAACTCCAATCGTCAACCAGAACAGCACATCGTACAGCCCTGGGGCGATGGGTCCGTTGAGCATGGTGGCGAGTCCGACCGGCTGCCAGTGCTCATGAGATGAACGGGCCACATGGCGAAAGGCGCGCTGACCCTGAAGCAGAAAGAACATCTGAAAGCCACCGGTCAGTATGCGCAGCCACGCCAGTCGAGCCGGTGGAAAATCGGAGAACCAGTACCCGTCGAGCTTGCGTCGAATCCAGCTCACTTTGCACCTTCCTTCTCAGAGGTGTCTCTCACGACAGGGCACTCGGCCTTGATGAGCTCACGCAGAGGCTCACGGTTGCCTTCCACAAAGAATTGCTCGACGTCGAAGCGGCCCTTGGCCACCCGGACCTTCTCGACTCGACTTCGCCAACCGCTCTTCTTCTTGGCCAAGCGCTCAGCCACAAACTCACACTTCTTGATGGTGGCCTTCTTTCCTTGTCGTACCGCCTTTCTCAGCTGCGAACGACCCTGATTGAAGCCGCCTCGAGCCCAGTAATTGTAGGGGATGGTGTAGCGCTTCCCCTTGGCATCGAGCGCGTACATATAGGTGACCTTCAGCGTGTCATCGCGCTTTCCACTGAACATCGGATACCAACTCAGCGGATAGCCATCCGGACCGGAGTGACGATTGAAACTCCGATGCCCGGGGTACAAGACGGCAACAGTAAAGCCAAGGATCATCAGGAACGCATGAAGGCGATGCCGAAGCTTTCTCTCAGGTCGATTCGTCATTTCACTCAACACCTGTGGAGCCGAAACCACCCGTACCACGATTGGTGTCATCGAGGTGAGGTACGCTGGCGATAATCGCTTGTGCAACTGGACAAATCACCAGTTGGGCGATGCGCATACCGCGCGTCAATTCAATGGCATCGGCACCCAGATTGACCAAAAGGACTTTGAGCTCTCCGCGGTAGTCCGCATCGATGGTCCCAGGTGCATTGGCCACAGTCAGACCCTTCTTCAGAGCCAGGCCAGAGCGCGGCCGAACCTGGCCCTCAAAGCCAGCCGGAATGGCCATGGCCAACCCTGTGGGGATCGCCATGCGCTGCATGGGCTGAAGCAACACAGCCTCCGTCAGCGCTGCACGGAGATCCATGCCTGCAGAAAGAGGAGTCTCATACGCAGGAAGGTCCAGGCCCTCCCCATGGGGGAGAACCTGGACCTTCAGAATGGGCGATTGCGTCATTCTTTTGCCTACATTGCGGCCTCGAGGGCCTCCTTGCGAGACAGACGAATCTTGCCGCTGCGGCGGTCGATCTCGATGACGCGCACGAGCACCTCATCGCCCTCGTTGACCACATCGGTGGTGCGCTCCACTCGCTCGTTGGCGAGGTGGGAGATGTGCACCAGACCCTCCGTTCCGGGGAAGATCTCGATGAAGGCACCGAAGTCCACGCAGCGCTTGACCACACCCAGGTACAGCTTGCCGATCTCGGCTTCCTGGGTCATCTCACGAATCATCCCAAGCGCCTTCTGGGTCGCATCCTGGTTGTTGGAAGCGATGAGCACAGTGCCATCGTCCTCGACCGTGATCTTCACACCGCACTGCTCCTGCATGCCACGGATGGTCCGGCCACCGGGGCCAATGATGTCCCGGATCTTGTCGACCTTGATCTGCAGCTTGGTGATGCGAGGTGCGTAGGGGCTCATCTCCGTCCGGGGCTCACTGATGGCCTTGGCCATCTCGTCCAGGATGTGGATGCGACCCTCACGGGCCTGGCTGAGTGCCTTGCCCATGATCTCGCGGCTCACGGAGTCGATCTTGGTGTCCATCTGGAAGGCGGTGATGCCGTCCTTGGTACCCGTGACCTTGAAGTCCATGTCGCCGAGGTGATCCTCATCACCCAGGATGTCACTGAGGACGGCGAAGTCATCGCCTTCCTTGATGAGACCCATGGCGATACCGGCCACCGGAGCCTTCAGCGGCACACCGGCATCCATCAGCGCAAGCGTGCTTCCGCACACTGTCGCCATGGAGCTGGAGCCGTTGGACTCAAGCACATCTGAGCAGCAACGAACCACGTAGGGGAAGTCCTCTTGGGAGGGCAGCACAGAGGCCACCGCACGCCAAGCCAGCTTTCCGTGTCCGATCTCGCGACGCTTGGGACCACGGAGCATCCGGGCCTCACCGACACAGAAGGGCGGGAAGTTGTAGGTCAGCATCCACCGGCGGAACTGGCTCTGCTCACCGGCATAGTCGATGCGCTGGGAGTCCATCTCCATACCGAGTGCGGCTGTCACCAGGGTCTGGGTCTCGCCGCGGGTGAACAGGGCGGAGCCGTGTGCACGCTCGGAGACGCTGACCTTGGAGTCGATGAAGCGAATCTCATCGGTAGCACGGCCATCGATGCGCTTGCGCTCACCCAAGACCTGCTTGCGCATGACCTTGCCGAGCAGCTTGTCCCAG
>Ga0163180_10001906_pt1 | contig 11728 bp, 12 predicted proteins | sample AtlANTMetagenome_2_FD_109647 | JGI IMG/M metagenome (GOLD analysis project Ga0163180, IMG submission 109647) | Marine eukaryotic phytoplankton communities from the Atlantic Ocean - Atlantic ANT 4 Metagenome | ecosystem: Environmental > Aquatic > Marine > Oceanic | place: North Atlantic Ocean...
ACGGAGATGGTCGAAGTGGCCCAACAGGGTGAAGTAACCACATGGACATGGGTTCAAGAACCACGCCCCCAGTCACCCTGGGACTCTCCACACGCACTAGCAATGATCAAGCTAGAAGGAGCCGACACTCCAATACTGCATGCAGTTCTCGCTGCTGGGCCTGAATCACTGAGAGTTGGAATGAAGGTGCGTATCAAATGGAGAGAAATTACCGAAGGTCACATAAAAGACATTGAAGGCTTCCTACCTATTGAGGAGAACAATGACTGAAATCAGCGTGCCATCATCCCTCGATGGGGTGGAGCCAGTTCAGTCTGTACGAACTCCAATCCGAATGGAATACACATTTACACCAGGCGTTGCAGCCCAAACATATCTTAGAGAATTTGCTAACAAAAAAATCCTTGGCAACGTTTCACCCGTCGATGGCGCAGTCCTTGTCCCTCCAAGAGGGGCTGACCCTAGACATGGTGCACTATGTGACGAGTTCATAGAGATGCCGCACACAGGCCACATCGGATCATTCTGTGTGACTAACGTACCCATACCAGGCAGAGAGCTCGAGCTCCCCTATATTTCAGCGTGGATATTTCTAGATGGCGCAGACATCGGGTTTCTAAACCTTGTTGCTGAATGCCCACCCGAAGAATGCCGGATCGGGATGAGAGTCGAAGCAGTATGGAAACCAGATGAAGAGATAGGAATGACAGCCGAAAATATTCTCTATTGGAGACCTACCGGCGAACCAGATATACCCTTTGAGGCCGCAGGAGTTCGGGGCTGGCATGTCAGAAAACAAGGTAAAACCAATGCGTAAAGTCGCCGTTGTCGCAGCCGCCAGCCGCCAAGAAGAAAAAATGCTAGATACCGAAGTTGAGTTAATGATTCCACTCATTACCGAGGTTCGGGCGAAAACAGGACTAGACCAAACCGATATCGGATTTACCTGCTCAGGAAGTTCAGATTTTCTTGCGGGTCAGGCATTCTCTTTTGTGATGACCTTAGATGCAGTTGGTCCTGTCCCACCAATTGCTGAAAGCCACGTAGAAATGGACGGGGCATGGGCGCTCTATGAAACGTGGGTGAAATTCCAGATGGGTGTTATCGATACCGCACTCGTCTACTCATATGGGAAACCATCACCCGGATCGCTGCAAGACGTCCTATCTACACAACTCGACCCATACTATGTAGCCCCCCTTTGGCCAGACGCACACTCAGTAGCAGCATTACAAGCACGACTGCTACTAGAGCAAGGGACCATCACGTCAGACGAATTGGCAGATTGCGCCGTGAGAACAGGAACAGTCGAGAATAGAGAAGACTATTTTTCGCAACCTCTTCTAGCAGATCCTCTTCGAGAAGCAGACTGCCCAACATACGCCGATGGGGGCGTAGCACTCATCCTTTCCTCTGAAGAAAAAGCAAACGAACTCTGCGACAGGCCAGCATGGATCACTGGAATTGATCATCGTATCGATGCACACCATTTTGGCGCAAGAGACTTCACTGCGGTTCCTTCAGTTCGGCTTGCCGCCCAAAATGCAGGCGTACACGATGGCCCCATAGACTCCACTGAACTCCATGCCGCGTATACGACCCATGATCTTCTTCTAAGAAAAGAAATGGGATTGGATATACCTGAAGTCCCACAACGGTCATATCCTATCCAAGCTGACACGCTCATGGCTTCCGGACTTTTACGAATAGCTGAAGCGGCAAGATCTATTTGGGATGGCAGCGCGAACAGGGCCCTCGCCCACGCCACGGCTGGGCCAATCCTGCAACAAAATCTAGTTTGCGTTCTCGAAGGAGAACAGGACTAATGGGCGCCGGGGGAGAAACCGCAGCAGTTATTGGCGTTGGGATGACAAATTTCTCAGCAACCCGAGGAGACGTCTCTATGCCGGGACTTGTGAGAGAAGCAGCATTGAGGGCTTTAGAAGACGCCGGAATGGGATGGGACGATATCGATGCCGTAGTTATGGGGAAAGCCCCGGACTTCTTTGAAGGGGTAATGATGCCAGAAATCTTTCTGGCGGAAGCCTTAGGATCTGTCGGGAAACCAATATTGCGCGTCCACACAGCAGGATCCGTAGGGGGATCAACAGCTCTCGTCGCCGCATCATTAGTTCATTCCGGAGTACACAAAAAAGTACTGACCGTAGCATGGGAAAAACAAAGTGAATCCAACGCAATGTGGGCGTTAAGCCTTAAACAGCCTTTCCAAGTATCGATCAATGCCGGAGCGGGTGGATACTTCTCACCCATTATCCGCCAATACATGGAAGAGTCCAATGCCCCAGAACTCATCGGGTGCATGGTCGCATTCAAAGATCGGCAACATGCCCTTTTGAACCCCTATGCTCACCTGCATCAAACAGATTTAACGTTCGATCAAGTTGTGGAATCACCAATGCTTTGGGAGCCAATACGTTATTCCGAAACCTGCCCATCCTCTGACGGCGCTGCAGCGATGGTTATCGCACATGAATCTATAGCTGATCAATCACCCAATCCGGCGTGGATACATGCAGGAGCTATGAGAAGCGAAGCGAATAACTTTCCCGGCCGAGACGAAGTCAACCCACAGGCAAGCCGAGAATGCGCCGCAGACTTATGGAACCAGGCGGGGATTACCAATCCGAGGGAAGAGATCGACGCCGCGGAGCTTTACGTTCCATTTAGCTGGTACGAACCAATGTGGTTAGAAAGTTTAGGATTCTGTGACAGAGGGGACGGCTGGAAAATGGTCGAATCAGGCGCGACCCATATCGACGGCGGTGACCTCCCAGTCAACTGCTCCGGAGGTGTACTATCCTCAAACCCAATCGGAGCCTCGGGAATGATCCGGTTTGCCGAAGCAGCACTACAAGTTCGAGGAATGGCAGGAGACCATCAGGTCAAGGACGCCAGAAAAGCAATCGGACATGCATATGGTGGAGGAGCCCAATATTTCGCCATGTGGGTTGTAGGAGCTGATAAACCCACCAACTAGCTGATGTAGACTAGAAATGTGACAAAAGTAAGACGTCGGTTAAAGTTCACAGTTTCACTAGTGCTAATTGGTTTCTTCATCGTAGCTGGAACCATCGCTTCATGTTCCGGAAGCTCAAACGGAGATATCGAAGCTTATTGTGCACTAGTTGAAGAGAATTTCGAAATAGGTTTGGCTAACAGCGGCATAGAACAAGACGACTTAGAAGCCCTTCTCATAGTTTCTCCTGTTGAAATAGCGAGCGTAGTAGAGAAGCTCAGAAACACACTGGCAGACATTGCAGAAATTGATGAACTGGATCAGTTGTTTGCCGCGACTTTTGACCCTGATGCGCTAGTAGCACAGCAGAAATTCGAAATCTTCAATGCCGATGAATGCGGTATCAGTATCGAAGCTATAGCTGCTGCGTTGAAAGCTAACCAGAAACTAGTAGAGGATGAACTCTTGGTCTTTCTCGAAGGCAATGAGGTTTTTTCTTCATGGATCAACAATGTCAGCATCTCAATGTCATTTGACGGAGTGAAAGTTCTCGGCGTGCAAGTGACTTTCCTAACTTCTTCAGAACCCGATCAAGGTTTGAGTGTCTGCCATGCTGTCAGCCTTTGGATGTATGCCCTAAAAGAAGCAGAAGGGGAGATCCTAGTATTTGATGACTCTCGTGAAATTGTTCGCAGAAATGCTTCAGATACGAAATGTGTCGAAGTTTGAACCTACATACCATCTGTTCGTAAGAATGGGCTATCCTGTTGGCAATCCAAGATTTAGGAGGAAATGTGGGATTTCGTGTCGAAGTAGATTATGACCTATGTGAAAGCAACGCTATCTGTATGCAAGTCGCCCCTGAAGTATTTGAAGTTCGTGATGACGATTTTCTATATCTCCTTACGGAGGAGCCAGGGGAGGAACTACGCGCAAAGGTCGAAGAATCAGCCCAGCGCTGTCCAAAGCAAGCCATCGCAATATCTGAGGGCTGACAACTGAAAAACATCGTCATTGCCGGTGCTTCACTCGCGGGGCTTCGAGCAGCAGAGGAATTAAGAGCACAGGGGTACGATGGATCGATCCATCTAATCGGGGATGAACCACACCTTCCCTACGATAGGCCACCCCTTTCAAAGCAAGTACTTGCTGGCGACTGGGAGCCAGACCGCGTTTCACTGATCAACCCAGAGCGACATGAAAGCCTCAACTTTGAATGGCACCTCGGACAAAGAGCAGCCCACTTGAACCTAGACAGCAAAACAGTATCTCTCAGCTCAGGCACTGATCTCAAATATGACGGACTTATTATCGCAACCGGAGCTCGCTGCCGGACCCTCCCAGGGGCAGAAAACCTCGAGGGCGTGTATACGCTCCGTGGTTTAGATGATGCCTTAGCTATACGAGCGGCATTTGATTCAAAACCCAACAGGGTCGTTGTTGTCGGTGCCGGTTTCATAGGAGCAGAGGTTGCGGCAACTGCCCGCGAACGGGGCTTAGAAGTCTCAATGATTGAAGTAGCACCCGTCCCGTTTGAACGGGTCCTAGGAGCAGACATGGGAGAAGTTCTTGCAGATGTCCATCGTGACCATGGCGTGGAGGTTATTACTGGAATCGGAGTTGATTCTCTCAAAGGCAACTCAAAAGTCGAAAAAGTTGTTTTAACAGATGGAAGAGAAATCGAAGCTGACGTTGTGGTCATTGGAATTGGCGTAATACCAAACACTGAATGGCTTGAAGGAAGCGGTTTAGAAATCGACAATGGGGTTCTTTGCGACGAGACATGTTTGGCTGCACCAAATGTTGTTGCGGCAGGCGATGTCGCTCGCTGGCCAAATAGACTTTTCGATGAAGTAATGCGAGTAGAACATTGGGATAATGCTGTTGAGCAAGGCATGTATGCTGCGCGACGGCTTCTTTCAGGGGAGAGCCACATCGACCCATATACGCCGACTCCATGGTTTTGGACCGATCAGTTTGATAGGAAAATCCAGCTAGCTGGACGGACACGCCCAGACGATGAAATAAAAATAATCACTGGATCTACTGAAGAGCGAAGGTTTGCAACCATTTACGGCCGAGAAGATCGTTTAGTGGGTATTCTCGGATTCAACCGTCCTAGGCATGTGATGCAATACAAGCAGATGATCGCTGATCGTGTCAGTTGGCTTGACGCAATAGCGTACGCTGAAGAGCAAGCAAGCTAAAAGTAATAGAAACAAGCCTTTTGGAGAGAAATTGAGCGATTCAGATACCTCGTGTGACATCGTTGGAATTGGAAATGCAATCGTAGACATTATCAGCCATGAAGCTGAGGACTTCTTATCTCGCCACAATCTCGTAAAGAATTCGATGTCCTTAGTCGATGAAGAGACAGCTTTGGCTATCTACAAGGAAATGCACCCTGCTGTACAAGCCTCTGGAGGGTCAGCTGCGAACACCATGGCCGGTATCGCCCTACTCGGAGCCTCACCTGGCTACATAGGGAAAGTAAAAGACGATGAACTAGGAAAATTTTTTGTCCACGACATTGAAGCTATCGGTGTCAATCATCTTGTCAAGCCAACATCTTCTGGTCCTCCAACAGCCCGCTCAATGGTCCTAGTCACACCAGATGGATCAAGAACAATGAATACCTATTTAGGCGCAAGCAGCACGTTATATGCTGACGAGATCAACCATGAGGCAGTTGCATCTGCCGATTTTCTCTATTGCGAGGGTTACATCTGGGATATAGAAACGACTAAGAAAGCTATTCGATTAGCTATATCTATAGCGAAAGAAGCAGGTAATAAAGTATCTTTTACCCTCTCAGACACTTTCTGTGTCGAGCGACATCATCAAGAGTGGTTAGAACTTATCTCTGGACCCGTAGATGTTCTTTTCGGTAATGAGGCTGAATTTCTGGCACTAAGTGGCTGCCCTACATTAGAAGGAGCCATTGACTGGATAAGAGGACAGGTAGAAATAGCATGCATTACTGAGGCCCAGAATGGTTCGACAATAGTGACAAAAGAACACACCATCGGGATAGACGCCTATCAAGTCGATAAAGTAGTCGATTCCACAGGTGCAGGAGATCTCTATGCGTCAGGATTTTTATACGGTCTCATAAAGGGCCTCGACCTTGAAACATGCGGGGAAATCGGTTCTCTCGCCGCTGCAGAAGTTATTTCACATACTGGTGCTCGCCCACAGGCTTCACTTCAAGAAATTATTTCATCTGAACTAGAAATCTGAAAAAATTAAAACTATGGGATCAAGCAAAAATAGTGACCTAATCGCCCAAGCTCAGGAATGGATTGAGCATGACCCAGACCCAGAAACCCGCTCGGAATTACTAGAACTAATCAAAGCCAATAACACAGAAGAGCTGGATGACCGGTTTTCACGTCGTCTAACCTTTGGCACGGCAGGTATTCGTGGTATTCAAGGCGGCGGCCCCAACCGCATGAACCGTCTCACACTACGAAAAGTAGCTGTAGGAATTTCCCAATATTTAAGGCCGGGCTCGTCAGTCATCATCGGATATGACGCTAGAAAAAATAGCGAGGTATTCGCGACTGATATGTCTGAGATCTTCTCCCACTATGGGATACACTCCCACATTTTCACAAAAGTAATACCTACCCCAGTTCTCTCCTTCGCTGTCCGCCAAAAATCAGCGGATATGGGAATCATGATTACCGCATCACACAACCCAGCTACCGATAATGGCTGCAAAGTTTTTCTCAATGATGGATCACAATTGCGTTCTCCCATAGACGACATCATTGACCAGCAGATCGAACTATCTCATCTTCCACCAAAAGAGATCGCTAAAGGACCAGGGGTAATAGAGGAAATCGAAGACAAAATATGGATCGAGTATTGCGAGACTGTCGCAAATACGGTCAGAGAATTATCCGGATCTCTAGCTATAGCGTATACGCCTCTCCATGGAGTCAGTTGGGAAACGATAGAACACGTATTTGGGTTAAAAGGAATCACAAACCTCATCACAGTCCCATCCCAAAGCCAGCCAGACCCTTCTTTCCCTTCGATACCTTTCCCAAACCCTGAAGAAGCGGGAGTATTGGATGAATTGTTCAACGTAGCACAAAGCTCAAAAGCTGATATAGCTCTGGCAAACGACCCAGATGGAGACCGCTTAGCCATCGGGGTTCCACAATCTAACGGCGAATGGAGGACCCTCTCTGGAAATGAAATTGGGGCTCTCCTCTGTAATAGGATGCTGGAAGTAACATCTGGTCAAAACCGGAAAGTCGTCTCTTCTATCGTTTCATCCTCCCTTATTGAAAAAATAGCTGCAGAAGCGGGGGTAGCACATGCTCAAACCCTCACAGGTTTCAAATGGATCATTTCCGAAGCGTATAGAGATTCCAAGATGAACACTGTTTTTTCTTACGAAGAAGCTTTAGGATACGCAGTTTGTAGCTCAGTTCGCGATAAGGACGGGATTTCTGCTGCTCTCAGATTCACCGAAATGGCCGAAGATCTTAAAAAGAAAAACCTTACAGTAACCGACCAAATTAACAATCTCTATCTCAAGCACGGGCTTCATGTCTCCAGATCGCAAGCAATTCGATTCATTGAGCAGGGACAGCTCCCACAGGTCGACTTCCCTTCTGAACTTCTTCGGAATGGCCCCCCTGACATTCTAGGAAGTTTTAAGATCCTCGAATTTGGAGACTACGACCAAGCTGCAATTAACGAAGGGCTTGAGCTCCCTAAATCAAATATGATTCGCTTGATGCTAGAAACCGGCATACGGATCTTCATTCGGCCAAGTGGAACCGAACCCGTAGTAAAGGCGTACCTAGAAAAGGTTGTGGATATTAAAGAAGTAGATGAGATAGGGAATGAGCAAACACGAACTGGACGCGCTTTCGACAGCATCCTAGAAGATCTGCAGGCATATCTCAGGCAAATCCTTCTCCCAGATCAATCAACTCCAAATTGACGGTCTCCGGCATCTCCTAATCCTGGATATATAAAACCAACATCATTTAAGCGCTCATCTACTCCTGCCGTAACTACTTTTGAACCTAACCCAGATTTCTCTACTGCATCGATTCCCTCCGGTGAACAAAGGACAGTCACAACAACTATTTCATCTGCGCCGGCGTTGGCAGCTAATTGCATAGCTTGTTTTACCGACCCTCCGGTAGCTAAAGCCGGATCTAAAAGTACGACTCTTGTGCCATCAAGATCATTGGGGATGGTGTTCAAATAAATTTCTGGGAGTAGCGTTTCCTCATCGCGCTTTGCGCCTACAAACCCAACTGTTGCATCTGGAAACATTAATAAACCAGCATCCAACATGCCGAGGCCAGCTCGAAGGATAGGTACAAACATAGGCTGGTTAACTACGGTAAAAGAACTAGATTGACCAAGAGGAGTATCGACGGCTATTTGGTCTAGCGAAGAATCTCGGAGTGCCTCGTAAATCAGAAAGATAGAAATCTCATGCAGATATTGCCGAAATGAAGCGTTTGAGGTTGCATCCCGACGGATATTGGTAAGTTTTTCAGCCACAACTGGATGATCAACTATCAAAACTTCCATTCACTCACACCTTCCATTCCCAACCAAACAACGTCCAGAAGCTATCTTAGACTTAATGAACTGCGAGCAAGGAGCTTAGTTATTAAGAAACCTTTCGTTCTTGGAGTGGACTTGGACGGCGTGTGCGGCGACCACAATCGAATCTTCCGCGACATTGTGGCAAGCGAGCTTTCTGTAGATCCAGAATCACTTCCTTTGGAGAGAAGTTGGGGATTTAAGGAATGGGGGTTAGGTCCAGATGACTTCGAGCGACTCCATCAACGAGCTGTAGTAGAGCACAGAATGTTTCGCGATATGCCAGTGATTGAAGGTGCTGCAGAAGCTCTCTGGCGACTTTCGGATCAGGGCGTTTGGATTAGGATCATTAGCCACCGATTGTACGTCAACTGGGGCCATGCGATCGCTGCCGGAGATACAGCTGATTGGTTGGATCGGGCTCAGATTCCCTATCGTGATCTTTGCTTTATAGGAGCAAAATCTGCCCTCCACGCCGACCTCTATATAGATGATGGCCCCCACAACATAGAAGCGTTCCAAGAGGATGGCCGAGACGTCATCATCTATGACCAGCCATATAACAGGCATCTACAAGGCAGACGAGCTCATGATTGGAAAGAAGTAGAGCAGCTTGCTCTTGAGGAAATAGCCCGTCAGAGAGGCGGAGTCGAATTACAGCTTCCAGGTTTAGATGCTGGAGCAGACAGAATCGAGCGCCGAAAGAAATCTAACTAACTTGTGTGAGTGAATATCGTCAAACCAGCCGCTGCTGAAATCTTTTTGCAATGTCAACAGCGACTCTTGCGTTGTTCTCAAGAAGCGCTAGGTTTGCAGGAACGCTTTCTCCATGAGTTTCCCTTGCTACCAATTCAAGAATAAATGGGGTAACTTTTGGGCCGTTGACTCCGGCTTCCTTTGCTTCCGCTAATGCTCGATCAATGAGCGCCCAGCTTGTCTCTGGGTCGAGTGCATACTCTTCGGGGATAGGTACACCAACCAAGATTCCCTGAGGAAGTCCTAGAGCAGATGCATTCTCGAAAACGCTTACAATCGTTTCTGGATCTTCGACCGAAGGAATAGGTAACCTGCTACTTCGAAGGTAGAAGGCTGGGAAGTCTGACGTATTCCAGCCAAGGACAGGAACTCCTAAGCTCTCCAACATTTCTAGGGTTCGGGAAAGATCCAAGAAAGCTTTAGCCCCAGCACAGACGCAGACAACTTTGTGACGTGCAAGTGCATATAAGTCGGCGCTCAGGTCGCCAGATTCGAGATATCCATGATGCACTCCACCAATTCCTCCCGTGCAGAAAACTTTTATCCCTGCTGCTGCCGCTATTGCAAGAGAAGCAGAAACTGTTGTAGCTCCAACGCTTCTATCTTCTGCCATAGAAAGAACTAAGTCGCGAGACGCTACTTTCGTCTCACAACTAAGAATCTGCTCCCATTCCGTGCTATCAATCCCCAGTCGCGCTTCTCCGTCTATGACCGCCGTAACCGCTGCTACAGCTCCATTGTTGTGAATTGTAGAAACGCAACGTTGGAGTGCCTCACCATTTGAAGGCTCTGGTAGCCCAAGGGTACTAAATACTGTTGACTCCAAAGCAACAACCGGCAGCCCATCTGATATGGCGTCTGAAACTTCTTCGGAGAGTCGAACTTTTCCCACATGAACCATACCAGCAGTGTAGGGGAGGATTCGCGACGGTGATGAAGCCAGCTCTTAAGAATCAATACTAGAAATGAAGTCGGGTAGCTCTCGTATCGATTCTAAGATTGGGTAGTCATTTCTATCGTCTTTTCCTGCGTGCTCAGTTTCATACTGCCAAGTTGTTTCATGGGGTATGTGTACGGCCTGACTTCCGATCTCGATAACCGGAAGGATATCACTCCGAACACTATTGCCTACCATTAGGAACTCTTCAGGTTCCACACCCATCTTTGTGAGAGTTGCCCTGTAGGTATTGCTATTTTTTTCTAGCAAGATTTCTATATCTGTTATGTAAGTGGCTAAACCAGAATCAAGAAATTTCTGTTGCTGGTGGAAAGCATCACCTTTTGTAATGACGTATATAGCGAAGTGGTTTTGCAAATAGGACAGTACATCCACAACGCCAGGAAGCAAATTAACAGGGTGATGCAGAAGCTCTTTCCCCCATTGAATAATCTTCGCAGTGTCACCACTGCCTATATTGCCTTGAGTGAGATGATGGGCAGATTCGATCATTGAGAGCGTAAACGATTTCACGCCATAACCAAGTTTAGATAAGTTCCTTTTCTCAGTTTCGTAGAGTTCTTTGCCGATGTCAGCTTCAACGCCATATGATTTGATCAATTGAGTGAACTTTTTCTCTACCTGACTGAAGAACACTTCACTTTCCCATAATGTATCGTCAGCATCGAAGCCGATACTGCTAATTGCGTTCATTGCCATTCCCTTTAGTTTGGCTGTTGAGAAGGTACCAATTGGATAGTACTGAACTTAGGTCCTCTTTTAGCTGAGAAGAAATAAATGAACTAGATAAAGCATTTCTCATTAACGTGTACACCGTAGTGATATCCCACCCAAATGTTTCTGAACATATGAGGAGTTCCTTCGAAAGAGAGGTGTTAGACATAAGTCGGTTATCCGTATTTACAGTAGCGCAAAGCCCCAGATCTATAAAACGGCTTATGGGGTGCTCCGATAAAGAATCGACAGCGCCGATGTGAAGATTTGAAGAAGGGCATAGCTCCAATGCAATTTGTTCATCGAGAAAAAGTGAAACCAGTTCACTTTCCCCTAAGCCTGCGTCCTCGTTGCTGGGTATCTCATATTGCAATCCAAGACCATGTCCGATTCTAGACGCCCCGCATGCTTTAACTGCCTCTCTTATGTAGTCAACACCTCCTACCTCTCCAGCATGGATTGTCACAGGAAAATTTGAATCCACGGCTAAAAGAAAGGCTGTCAAATGGTCAGACGGGGGATACCCGATTTCTGGCCCGGCAATGTCAAAACCGACAACCCCCTTCGACCGGAATTCCAAAGCAAATTCAATCATTTCCTTACTTCGGCTGTTAGAACGGATAGCACAAATCAAGGCATTTACGATGATTCCTCGTCCCTCTGACCCCGACTTGAAGCCCTCTAGGACACTTTCAATAACTTGGGTCACTGTAAGTCCATTAGCAAGATGCAATTCAGGA
>Ga0163180_10001907_pt1 | contig 11728 bp, 7 predicted proteins | sample AtlANTMetagenome_2_FD_109647 | JGI IMG/M metagenome (GOLD analysis project Ga0163180, IMG submission 109647) | Marine eukaryotic phytoplankton communities from the Atlantic Ocean - Atlantic ANT 4 Metagenome | ecosystem: Environmental > Aquatic > Marine > Oceanic | place: North Atlantic Ocean...
CAGACACGAACGACTGGCTCCCCCGCCGCCCCGCGTCATTTTTTGTGTGTGTGTGTGTTTTACGACGTAAACGACGAGTCGTAGTAGGAGTAGGAGTATTGGAAGACAGTTACTCTTAACAGGACGATTCTTTTAAAATTCCACAGGAGGTACTACTCCATGCTTCAAGCCACCCTTTTTTAGGGTTTAGGGTGTTCAAATTTTCAAAAAAAAAGAAAAAAGAGAAAAAGAGAAAACAAAAAACGCGACATAAAAAAACGAAGAGAGGAAAAGAGATATACACGCGCATTGCGACGACCAACAACAACAACCCTTTTGTTGCAAAGCGCTTTGCGAAAAGAGAGAGGAAACGAAGAAGAGGACCAACAAAGAGCGACCTACGAGTTTTTTTTATTTTCTCGATCGAAGAAGAAGGAGTGTGTGCGTTCTTCGATGAGGACGAAGACGAGGAGGAACGAGGATGGTAATCGGATGACGTCGAAAAGTTTCGATGACGATTTCGATTCAAAAACGCGCGTCGCGACGCCCCCCGAGGAGAAGGAGGACGCGTCGAGCGGGAAACGACGACGACGACGACGACGAGAAAGTTGTTTTGAGCGACACGAAGTGCCGAACGACGCAATCGGAAACGACTTTGGTTCGAACAGCCATGAGGAGGAGGAGGAGGAGGAGGAAACCGCGAAGAAGAGGAAAATAACGAAGGGTGCAGAACGCGCGACGAACGTAAAAGAAGAAGAAGAAGAAGAAGAAGAAGGGTTAACCGCGTACGAACGAGAAAGAGAAATTAGAGTACAGAAGAACCGAATTCGAATGGAAGCGCTGAACATTCGCCAGTTGGCGTCGGAGATGACGACGTCTGCGACGCGGCACAAAGCGGGACCGTCGCAACGAGGCTTGCGAAAGAAGGAGAAGAAACCGAAAGAGCCAGTCGTGTTGAGAAGAAGCGGGAGGAGAACTGGAGCCGCGGCCGAGTTAAGCGGAGGGATTGAGAGAGAGAGGAGAGATGGATCCATCGTGTTAGCGGATGGAAGGATGATCGCGCAAGGTTCCGGTGAAGCGAACGAAGAAGAACAAAAGAAAGGCGCCGGCGAGGCGAAAATTTCCGCGACGCTGACTGTAAATGAAAAGATGAAAACGGTTACGGTTGAGTTGGATGCGAAGTTAATTTCGAAGTGCGAGAGTGCGAAAGGAAACGACGATTCGGATGCGAAGTTTATCGAGTATCTCCAGCGAACAACCAGAGAATTGAAGACGACGACGAAGACGAAGACGAGTTTAAAATCGCTCCTCGCCGTAAAAAAATTAGATTTGAAAGAAGATGACGTCGCCAAATGCACAGAGAGAGCCGTGACGCATGCGGATTTCCATCCGTCGACTTCAGAAGTTATCTTAGCCTCTGGCGATAAAGAAGGGAACGTTTCGTTGTGGAGAGTGGATGACGACGACGAGGACACTCACGGCGTCTACTGCTTCCAGCCGCATTCGCAATACGTCTCGCACGTGAAATTTGGCAACGGGAACGGTATCATCGGCTCGAACTTGTTGAGTTGCGCGTATGATGGACACGTGTGGATGTTAGATAGCGAACGTGGCGAGTTTGTGGAACTCTTCTCCGGTGCCGAACATGACGTTGAATTCTCATCCATGGAAACCAACATTGACGGGAATATCATCTACGGCGGTGATAACGATGGCATGTTGAACTTGATTGATTTACGAGCGAGCAAAAAGAAACTCACATCTCAAGTCGCGCTCGGGGAGAAGCGCATCAATACGGTTTCGTTCAACACGAGCAATTTATACTCCATCGCGACGTCTTCGGCCATGCGCAAAGGCGGTGGTGAAATCTGCGTGTGGGATTTGAGAAAGTTTGGTGGTTCATCGACGAGTAGTAGTAGTAGTAGTAGTAAACTACAAAAGCCGGTGCATCAATTGCTCCATAAAAAGTCCACGCAAAGCGCGTACTGGAATCCAGATGGCAAGCGACTGTTAACCACGTGCTACGACGACCACATCCGCGTGTGGAACCCTTCCGTCTCTTCCATCAAACCAGAACTTTCCATCCGACACAACACGCAAACCGGTCGATGGGTGCTCCCATTTCGCGCGAAATGGGTCGGCGACGACGGCGTCGTCGTCGGGAGCATGAAAAGAGAAGTTGAAATTTTCGACGCGAAAACCGGCAAACGCACTTTGCGCTTACACAGCCCAGACTTGATGACGGCTATCCCTTCCAGAGTGGCCGTGCACCCGAGCGCGAACATCGTCGCCGGGTGCACGAGCTCGGGAAGATGTCACATCTACCGTTCGTAAAACTGTGCGTTGTGCTAGTATTCGTTAGTTAACAACGCATAGAAGTGTACGCGTGCAGACAGAAAGAGAAAGATACTCTTCTTTGATATCGTAGTATTTTGCAGCTTGCCTTTTCCTTTTGTTTTATTTTTTTTTTAGCACTTTTTTTTAAAAGAAAAAAAGGGATCCAAAAAAGACCTCTCACCCTCAAACCCTCAAAACTTTTTTCCCGGCGGCGAAAGCGCTTTGACATAAATCGGCGCGCACGAGAAGAGAGCGCGGGAGGAGCACACACACAAAAAAACGCGGGTGGTGGTACGATGATGCGCGCGTCGTGCGCCGCGTTGACCGTCGCGAGAACGTCGTGCTCGACGTCGACGCCGACGAGGAGACGTGGGAATCGAAATCCTCGGCCACGTGGTGCCGATGTGGACCATCTGAGGAGACGAAAGAACCAAAGAGGCACGATTACTCTCGTCACGCGCGCGGATAACAGCACGTATCCACACACTTTAAGCACGGACATTAAAGATCCAATCACGCCGCATGGCCCCCGTTTTTACGAGTACGGTGGGTTTGACATTGACCCGGAGTTGCAACACAACAGGAAAGCGTACATAAACGAGCGCATCGAAGTCGTCACGAAGCACTTTCCTAACGCGATTGGCATGGATGATTTCCTGTTTCGTACGGAAGTCATGCTTCGACGATTTGGGTTTACCGCGGACAATAGCATCGCGTTGACGTCGCTGTGCCGAGATGAAATCACGTTTCCGCTGAAGAACGCTATTCACGACATTTTCGGATACTCGATGGATATCGACGGTTTGGGCGGAGTGATTTCCGCCGGGACGACCGGGCTAGGGGCTGGGTTTTCGCACGCACCTATTGACTTCGCCACTGGGAGAGAACGGTACGTCTTGTTCGCGTTGCCGCATATTGCGATTGATGCAGAAGGAAAGATTGGATCGGTGATACGAAGTGGTCGGGCGCAGCAGTCGTGCGCGTGCGGGGCTTTGATCAAAATGCAACCGATGTTCAAGCAGTATAAAGATGGGAAGTTGAAAAGAGAAAGCGATGAGACGTGTTGGCACGACCCGTTGGATCCAGAGTTTTCTATTTTAACGAATAGAATGTTGAAAGCTATAGATAAGGAGAAGATCCCGGATAAAGGTTTGGGTCTCGTCGATGTGACGAAATTGGCGAATAAAGTTATCCAGGGCGATATTGCGGATTTGATTGAAAAAACTGTAGACCCTGAGAAAGCAGATTACGCCGTGATTACGGGAATTCAAATTCACTCGACTCGAGTCGCGAATTCGAAAGTGTGGCATCCACACTTAGAGTTTATCGCGCCGACGAGCATGTACATCGTGAAAGACGGGATTAAACATACGATGGATATCATGGGCATCGATCCGCCGACGCCGAGGCAGTTGTTCAAAATAGGAGCCGGGGAATATATTTACGAGTTGCCGAAGCCAAGAGGGAGCGGGTGGTTTTAGAGAACGAACGAATAACGTTATCGCTATGTGTTTTAAGCCGTACGAGTATAAATATACACACACCTTTCGATGTATCAATGCGCGGTGACAATTTCAACTACAGTAAATATCTGGGAATCGCACAAAACACGACTATCTATTTATTAACCGGCGATTAACGAGAGAAGACCACCACCCATGGATTGCGCGCCTTCCATGACATGCGTGTACCAATTTAGCATGATGGTTTTCCTCGCACCTTTCGATTTCCCTACAACTTTTTCCACCGAGTGAAACGACGATCGCGTCACCGGAAACGCATACGCACTATTCGCGACAAACGTCATCTTCTTTTCGCACGGCGCCGATCCATCGATTTTGTCTCGCATTTTGTGTTGCTCGGGAGTGTGTAAACACGTCCCATACGTATATACTGAACTCTCCTCGTTTGAATCTTGAGGTAAATACAACTGAAACGTCAAAATTTTCTTCCTATTGTCCGGATGTGTCCCGATGCTAAATCCTCCGGCATCCGACTGCACTCTAAAATCTCTCGACACCGGTTTCTTACTAATCTTAAACTTCATAAACAAAGCGAGTTTCACGCTCGGAGAATACAATGCTTTGGTAGCTCGTTCCCAAACCTTTTTCGCTTTCAACACCTTCCCCCACTTTTTCTCGTCTTTCAGTTTCAAAATATCAAACGCAGAACACTTGTATCTTTTATCCGCATCTTTACGACCCACCTGCCCGGCGTTGGCGCGTTGATCCTTCATCAACGCATACGCAGGGGGGAAATACGTTTGAATGTCGTTGTATAAATCTTCCGGTAATATGTTACAAAAATATGCCGACTTGAAGGGGTTTCTGTTTAAAGAAGCTTCGTGGATGGCCTCGACGATATGTTTCACATCTTTCCGCGCGTTGTATTGATACACGGTCGAAGATGTATCTTTGAATCCAGAATTTTGTGCATCAAAAAGAGTTTCTGAAGAACGATTGCAGTAAATGAAATACTCGTCTGGCTTCGGTGCGGTACTTGGCACGTATTCTCTCGCCGCGTCTGGATCGTAATAGCGCTCGTGCGCTTTCGTCTGCGTCGTTTTTTTATCCGGCGCTTCGGGAGTAGTAAATTCTGTTGCTAATCCAAATTCTCGTTCCAGCGTTGTTTTTGCCGTCAGATGAGTATCATCGGTAGTCGTGCTCGTGTCGGTGTAAAACGCACGCATCGCGCCTAAAAGTGTCATCGCGCTCATCGCGACGATAACGATCGCTCTTGCCGCCATTTTCCGGCTCGCGAAGTGCATGTTTTTGATCGGGTTTTGTGCGCTTTTTTACAATGACGAATATTGATTTTTTCCATTTCGTATCTCTATTCTCCATTCAAAAAGCGCTCTCTCGAAGCGACAGGACCATGCCCGAGGAGACCCCAGCGCCGCCGGACAGGAAAAAAATCGTCCAGTATTTGTCCCAGCACGTCCACGCGACGTCTCCGTTACCCAAAGACAACCATCAGAGAAAACTGCAAACGAAACTGGACGGGCTCTTTCATCGCTTGAGAGAGAACGAACGGGACGACGATGGAGAGGAAAACATGGTCGAGATTCTCTCGCAAACCGCGCTGACGTTGCAAGAACAAGCGGAACGACTGTCGATGACGATGAGTTCCGAAAAGGAAGAGGAGGAAAATGGAAACGTCGTGGAAGGATTGCACCTGAAAGCGTGCAAAGCGTACGAGGTAGCGGCGAAGATGAAAGAAGCATGTGCGTTTGAGTGCCTTTTGGGTGTTCGTTAGAAAATTTTTCGCTTTGTCTCGCGCGGGGACGTGTTCCATCGTTTTTCTTTTCCATCGGTCTCGGATGTAATCTATTTGCACGCGTGGTTTTCATGGTTATGACGATATCGAAATTTCTTTATTTGTTCACAGATACCATATACTACAACTGGGCGATTGCTATTGGCGACCGCGCTCGATTACTGGAACCAAAAAGGCCGGAAGAAGCGGAATTGTTATGGCGAGAGGCGTGCGAGAAGTACGAGAAAGCGGTTGATGTTGGGATGAAGCGGACGTTTCTAGGACGAGTAAAAGATGAAGGAGAAGAATTGGTTGAGATAGTAACGCCGATGAGCATATCGAGAGCGTTGAATAACCACGGGTTGGCGTTGAGGCAAAGAGCGATGTTGATGACGGAGGAGGAGTTTGGAGGGGGGAGAAGCCGCGAAGGAAGTGAAAGAAGTGGGACGACAACGACGGCTAGCACGGCGATGGCTATGGCAGCGGTGGTGGTGAATGGAAAAACAGAAGCAGAAACAGAATCGAGCGGTAGAGACGGTCATCATTTTCGTAGTAGTAGTAATTGTAGCGTCGCCGAGAGCAAATCAAAATGCTTGAGCGAAGCGATTCTGAAATTCCGAAGAGCGATTCGTATTTCGCCCGATTTCCATCGAGCGGCTTATAACTTAGGAACGGTGGAGTTTGCCAGAGGTAGGAGCGACCACGCCGCGGTGTATGTCTTTTCAGCGTTAGCTATGGTGACTTCTTCGTTGCCTTCATCTTCGGAGACGAAAAATGCCAAAGAGGTCTACTCGGAAAGCGCACAGTTAGTCGAAAGCGCTTTGCCTGACACGCAATGTGGCTACGATTCTCTTTTTGCTGGCAACATTTGGTTCGCCGGTGGCATAGGAAAACAGCATGGAGAGGATGAGAACAAAAGAACAGCCATAACCGATTTCGACTGGGCTCGGCGTCGCTTTGCCATATGTGCCTCTGCTTTTAAAACCGTCGACGCCGCGCAAACCTTTCGCATCAAGAGCGAATCCGGTGATTATGTGCCTTCTCGAAACGACGCGTGGGGTGTTGCTGCTGAGAGTACTTCCAAGAATCATTTCAACGTCAACCTCCCCATCCTCTCCATCGAGTCTTGCCAACCAGTTTCTGACATTTCTCGTCCGCCAAACTGTTTTGCTTTCATCCTCTCTGTCCGAGAGAAAGAAGAAAAAGATAACGATTCTTCTTTCGCGGTAGCACGCGCTGCTCATCACTACCGTTTCGCCTGTGAAACCGAATCTGAGCGAGATGTATGGGTCGACGCGATCACGCTCCTCGCCTCGTTGGCGAAACGAGGTAAAAAAGACGCCTTGGCGTCCGTGTTCGAGCGAGTGAAAAATAAGCGCAAAAAGAGGGTGGGTTTCGCAGAGTAGCCTAATATATTAGCAACCAGGAAGAAATTATCGTTCGGTAGAACTCGTATTTGTACATATTTACGCGCACGCATCCACTCGCACTCAACAACGTTCGTCGAGCGCGCAAAAAACGTCCTTTTTTTTATATCGTCGACTTCATTTCCTTTTTGTAGGTTTTACGACGTCTGTTTTATGGATAAATAATTCGCCAGTGAAAGTTTGCTTTGGTTGTACCACGCGTAGCACGAACGTGCAAGAAAAGGCATCATGCGGTCGCAAACACTCGAACGCGATGAGGCAAGGAAGAAAGGCGCGGTGTCTTCCGCGTTAACGGCGTCTTTACAATCTCCAACATCTGCGAAGGATTTTGACCACATTCAAAACCACCCGTCGAATGGGTTTGAGAACACGGACGAACCCCGCAGGAGAGAAGACAACAACGCTTTAGGAGGCATTCCAATTCACAAAAGAACGAACAATTACGGAGAGTCGTCGAGAGGAAGACACGGACGAGAATATTTCGACGACGATGAAAACAGCAAGAGCATCGGGAGGCAACACGGGAGTTTTAACTACACTGAAAAGTTCGGGGGCGTGAACGATGGTGCTCGAACGATACCGCAAGTGCACGTGTACGCTGAGGGTGCAAATGCGAATCCTATTTCGAAATCTTTCGAAAATTTAGAGGTTGGAATGATGGCGAGTGCATCACCAACGGCGAATGGCAGTGGTAATAATGGTATCCAACCAAGTTCGCCGGTGATTGTGGTTCACACGAACGAGATGGACGAGGACGCCGGGAACGTCGGGTTGGCGGGTACACGAAATCGATCGAGAAGTTTCTCGTCGTTGTTATTGTTAGAAGCGCAGGAAATTCGGTCTGGTAGCGTTGGGAGTCCGAGACAGAGTCAGTTGAATGAAGGCTAGCTTTTGTATTTGTGTAATTTGAACTCTTTGTACGTGTATTTTATTTTTGTTTATTTAGATGCGGTTGCTAATAAATCCATCATAACTGTGTATCGCGCCTGGACCGCGGCTAACTGCTCGGTCAACTCCTTCGCCTCGGCTCGGGCTTTTTCCACCACGTCCGGTCGAGCTTTGCTTAAGAAAGCCTCCGAACTCAATCGTCCGTTCAACCCCTTCAGATCTTTTTCCAACTTTTCGGCTTGTTTCTTCAAACGTTTGGACTCTTTCGCCGGATCGGCTAAACCGGCTAAGGATAAGAACACTTCCACGCCGTCGGCGACGATGGCGTTGACGTAATCGGACGGATTTTGTTCACAATCAGCAGGAGCCGAGGACGCGATCGAGGTCGTCGCCGGGTCTAACCGCGCCAACGAACATAAGACGGCCACTTCGCTTTGCAAATCGGAAAGCAATGCCGAGGAATCTTTAATGACAATCGTGCAATTTTCTATTTTTTTCGCCGGTTCGACGTTATATTCCGCTCGAGCATTTCGGATTTTCGTGACGACGCTTCTTAACATTTCGTAAGATTGTTCCGCGGCTTCGTCTTTCTTCTGATCGGTTTCCGGCCACGATTGCGAGATCAACAAATCGCCCGAATGCGGCAACGCCTGCCAAATTTCCTCGGTAACGTACGGCACGAACGGGTGTAATAGTCGCAAAATGCCATCACAGGCGTACAAAGTTACGGCCAATGCGCGTTTCTTTCCTTCCGGATCACTTTTATCGTTGAATTTGGTCTTAATAGACTCGATGAACCAATCCGCGAAATCATCATAGAAGAACCCGTAAGCATTGCGACCGGCAATGCCGAAATCGTACTTGTCCAAAGATTTCGTCACCTGGTCAATGGTTTGGTGCAACTTGGAGATTATCCATCGCTCAGAAAGCGATAGAGACGCGCCATTAGAAGAGGCAATCGTTTCTGACATCTTTTGGATCTCCGCGCGCTCATCGTCGCTCAAATCCTCCATGGCGAACAAGACAAATTTGCCCGCGTTCCATACTTTGTTCGTGAAATTTCTATTGCTCTTTAATCGTTCCAAACTCAAGTTCAAGTCTTGACCGGGACTGGTTCCAGTTGCCAAAGTGAATCTTAACGCGTCGCACCCGACGTCACCTATAACACCCAACGGGTCGACAACGTTCCCTAAAGATTTCGACATTTTTCTCCCTTGCTCGTCTCGAACTAAACCGTGTAAATATACTGTGTGAAACGGCAACTTACCAGTCATGCCGTAAGACATCATAATCATTCTCGCCACCCAAAAGAACAAAATGTCGTGCCCGGTTTCCAACACAGACCCGGGGAAATGTTTTCTGAAATCCGGAGTGTTTTCATCCGGCCAGCCCATTGTTGAAAATGGCCACAAACCGCTCGAAAACCACGTATCCAACACGTCCTCATCTCGGTACAAAATAATTTCCTCACCATATTTTGCCTCGGCTTGAGCTCGGGCGTCTTTGTCGTTCTTCGCCACGACGTACTTCTTGGACGCGCCTTTACCTTCGCCTTTCTTTGCATTTTGTAAATCTTCTATGCTATCGTGAACGTACCACACCGGGATGCGATGTCCCCACCATAATTGTCTCGAGATGCACCAGTCTTTGCAATCGCTCAACCAGGTTTCGTATACTTTCTCGAACCGTTTTGGGACAATTGTTAATTCGCCCGTTTTCAGCGCATTCAATGCTGGCGTGGACATCGTTTCCATTTTACAAAACCACTGCTCCGAAACCATAGGTTCTATGACCTCGCCACCTCTTTGGGATCGTGGCACTCTCGTTTCGTAATCTTCCTTCTTAATCGCCAAGCCGTCTTTTTCTAAATCTTCCCAAATTTTCGAGCGACATTCGGCCCGATCTAAGCCATCGTACGCGTGCGCGTTCGCGTTCATCGTCCCGTCTTTGTTCATGATATTGATAAATTCCAAATCACGTTTTTTACCCATATTGTAATCGTTCGGATCGTGCGCCGGGGTGATTTTCAATGCGCCAGTACCAAACTCCATGTCGACGTAGTCGTCCGCTATGACCGGAATTTTCCTCCCGTTCGTTCCGGGGACGACGCAGAATTTGCCGACAAAATCTTTATATCGTGGGTCTTCAGGATGCACTGCCACGGCGGTATCCCCGACGATCGTTTCCGGTCTTGTCGTGGCCACCGGTAAAAATTTCGTGTTATCCTCCTCATACCCTTCCAACGGGTACTTGAAATGAAACAAAAAACCAGGCTCGTCGCTATACTCAACCTCTAAATCCGAGACCGCCGTTTGCAACTTTGGCGCCCAGTTCACCATATATGACCCTCTGTAAATCAAGCCTTGCTCATGCAATCGACTGAACGCCTCCAAAACACCTTCGCTTAAGTTATCATCCAAGGTGAACCGTTCTCGACTCCAATCGCAACTCGCGCCTAAACGTTTAATCTGATTTTGAATCCTATTCCCGTATTCATTCTTCCACTTCCACGTTCTCCTCTCAAACTCCTCCCTCCCAACGCCAATTCTCGACAGACCTTCGCTTTCCAATTGCCTCTCCACGACTAACTGAGTAGCAATCCCCGCGTGATCCGTCCCGGGTAACCACAAAGTTGGATGTCCTCGCATTCGCATCGATCGAGACATCACGTCTTGAATCGTCACAAACATCGCGTGGCCCATGTGCAACGCACCAGTCACATTTGGTGGTGGCATTGGAATCGTAAATGGTTCTTTATTATCGTTCTGTTTCGGTTTAAACGCTCCGGATTGTTCCCATCTCTTATACAAAGGTTCTTCCACGTCCGTGTGCTCGAAATTCTTCGGCAAATCGCCGTGCTTTTTTCCCGGAGACACCCCATTCGCTGCGGCTGTCAGTACTCTTCGCTGTTGGTGTTGCCGCGTCGAAGCGCGCAAAATACCTCGACAACTCGTCGCTTTCGTCGCCGCGCGACACCAACCGCTCGCGGTATTTTCTCGATGCAAATGCGACGACGACAAAAGCGCCGCATCGATGCGTAAAAACGCGCGCTTGCTCATCGCTCGTCGCATTCGAACGAGTTCGCCGCTTCTCCACCACCTCGACGACGATGACGACGAGGAAGAAGCCACGCCTTCCGCTCGACGAAGTACCCAACCGCTCGGCGTCATGCAAAACTCTCTTCTTCGCTGTAAGGGATATGGAAATGCGACAACAAATTTATGAGGTTTTTTTTTGAGGTTTTTTGTGGTGCTCTGCTCTTGCGCGTTGTATGCTTTCGTAGATAAAAATCAGTTTAAAGGTGATAGAAAGAAATTGTAGAGAATCAAGCGAAATATCTGCATGATGGTAGTATGTAGGTAGTGTGGGTCTCTTTTTCGTATCTGTTCGCCCGTTCTCCCTCTCGACAGAAGGCAAAGGCGAGGATTTTTGCGCGACACTCTCTTTCGCGCCTTTAGTGGAGTCGTCTGCTGCGAGTGCACCGCGTTGCTCTTCTCTCTTTTATCTGCTCGCCTGTTCCCCCTCTTCGTCGACGGAAGGCGAAGGCGCCGGGGCGAGACCAAGCGCGACGTCCAGATTCTCGATCGGGTCGTACCCTAAGAGAATGGCGGCCACTTTCTTCCTGATGACGTCGTCCGCGATTGTCCCGGGACCGTTCAACTCGAATAAAGCTCGAATCGCGTCTCGTAACTCATCTTTTTGCTCGTCGTCCAAGACGCCGTCGCCGTCGAACGGTAAAAGAACTGAGTCGATGACGTGGATTATGCCGTTGCAAGCGATTAAGTCGGGTTTGATGATGGTGCCTTCCGAACCGAGCGCTCGAATGGTTACATTTTCCGGGG
>Ga0163180_10001908_pt1 | contig 11727 bp, 9 predicted proteins | sample AtlANTMetagenome_2_FD_109647 | JGI IMG/M metagenome (GOLD analysis project Ga0163180, IMG submission 109647) | Marine eukaryotic phytoplankton communities from the Atlantic Ocean - Atlantic ANT 4 Metagenome | ecosystem: Environmental > Aquatic > Marine > Oceanic | place: North Atlantic Ocean...
TCTCTCTCTCTCTCTCCTCTTTTTGTGTTTTTTTAGGGGGCTCTCGGGTCTCTCCCTTTTTTTGTCCTCTTTGTTTTGTTTTTTTTTTTGGGGCGAAATCAAACACGACGGGACACAAAGGTTTTTACTAACAACAAGCGCTTTAATACTCTAACGACTCGTCTTCTTCCTCTTCTTTTTTACGACGGAAGAAGAAGAAAAAGAGACCTACCTACCTACTACCTACTACTACCTTCTCCTCCTCCTCGACGTTCCCCGATGACGACGACGACGACGTTGAGTGGTATCGCGACTTTGACGCGTCCACTCCTCAAAGCGACGAAAAAAGTCGGAGGAGGAGGAGGAGGAAGAAGGTCGACGACGACGACGACGACGACGACGACGACTTTTTCGCAAAGGTTTGGTCGAAGAAGAACTTCGAGGGCGACGAGGGATGATGATGATGCTTTGGGAGCGACGACGAGACGACCCGCACGCGTGTTTTCGGCGTTGTCGGCGATGAAACGAAACGAAGGAGATAAAGACGACGACTCTTTCGACGACGCGGCGAGACGATTGACAGTCGCCTCGGTACTCTCGGTCGCGCTCGTGCTCGCGTCCCCGAGCGACGCCGACGCCGGGTTGAACAAGAAAGGGAACAACAACGCGTACGAAGAGATGATGAGACAAATGGAAGAAGAGAATAAAGGAAACGGTGGTGGAGGCATGTCCGCGGAATCTCTGTTCAAGGAAAGTGGGGGAGCCTGCGGACCAGGGTACGAGATGAAGGTGAAGCTGGTAACGGGTGCCGAGTGCGAGTGCGTCCAACCGGAGCTCTGCACGCGAGAAGGCGAAATGACCGCGGAAGAGAGAAGTTTCGGGAAGAAACCGAAAACGGCGGAAAACGGAGGAGGGGAGAAGGAGGCGATGAGTTCCGACGGCGGCATTCGGTTCACGTTTAGTAATTAATTGAAGAGAAAGAGTAAAAGTATACGCTCTCGCGCACGTGTAATTTAATCTTGATTAAACAATAATATCGTCTATACGCAGAGTTTGGGCGAGAACGTAAAACTAATAATGCATTGTTTTATTTCAACACTTCTTTGACGGTTTCTATGGCTATTTTCGCGAGCGATTCGATCGAAATTGTCGCCGCGCCTTCGAACGGTCCTTCCGTTGAAGTTGTTGTTTTGGCAGAAGTTTTTGCACTTTTTGTCGTCTTGGAGCGCTTGGCACCACCGATGCCATCGCAACATTCGAGCGTTTCGCCGTTTCGAGTAATCTCCGAACACGAAGCTATGCGCCATCGTTCGAGAGTCGAGCGTCTCTTTGCGCATTTGATATGCATTGTCGCGCCGTCTTCCCACACGCACACGAAAGTACCGTCTGACTCCAAAAGATGTTCATCGCTATCGGTCTTAATAACCGCCGCGACGTTCGTACCCGTAAGACGTCGAGTCGTTTCCAAGGTTTCTTTGAGTTTCTCGATGGAATACGGTGCGGGCAACGCACGCATAGAGCCATGCTTATGTGAATCGAGGTATTTTCGAACGATAAACATCTTCGCAATCTTGCTCATTTCTGGAATCAACTCGAGGAAGACCAAACCGACATTTTCCGGGTCGTTGGTTTCGCTCGCGGATTCTAACCTCTTCGCTAGTCTGTGTTTAAAAGATCTATAACAGATGACGTCGTCGACGTCGTCTCGTTCAATGATAGATTCTGGAGTGGCTCTGAATGTACATTGGACGATGCCCGTGTATTTGTTCACCGATACAATCGCGGATACCGACGCCAACTCTTTATTGTTTTTATCAACCTCGTCTCGATCAAAGACGATGGAAAAAGTCGGGGCCTCATTGACTGCTTCCACTTCAGAAAACGCGACGCCGGCCAATGAATATGTTTTATTGTCACCATCCTCTTCCTTCTCTTCTTCTTCAATCGCCTCCGCTTTACGTTTCTTTGACGCCGCAGGTGTCGCTTTTTTCTTCCTCTGCGGACTCTTCTTCGGCGTTACCGCCACTTTCTGCTTTTTCACTAAAAAGTCTCTGATAGATGTCAACGTCGAAATCGTCGCGGTTTTGCTCGCACGATCTAGCACGTCGACGAGTGAAATCGTGCCGTTGTCAAAATCTACATTTTCTCTCGAATCTTCGAACATTTTGAGCGCCACAGGTGGTGTTTCTGTCGCCGCAGACGCTTCTCCTGATTCGCCTTTCTTTTCTTTTTGTACGCTGACGACAGAGGCTGTGATTTTGCGTTTGTCGACTTCAAACTTCACGTCTAATCGTTTCCTCGAGTTCCAAAGTGTCACCGCGCACCCGGACACGTCACCTTTATGCTTTACGATTTCCGCGATCACTTTACCTCTTCTCGTCCATTCGATTGCGCTGTTGTTCCTGCTATCGCTATTCGCTTCTGCTACATCTCTCAACGTGCCCGCTTGCGCGAGTGTTTTCGCACAAATCAATCGCATTACCGCATCCATCATCGCTTCATGCGCGCCAAGTATTCCTCTTGCCAGATTTTTCTCGCTCCCATCGCCTTTCGCGCGCATGGTGGCGTTGAACGTCAAACTCTTAATTTCCTCGGCCGTCGCTTGGTACTGTATGCGTTTTCTCTTCGACGACGCGTCGTTGTCATCCGCCGTCATCGTGTCCTCTCCGCATAAAACCTCCACCCCAGTGCACGTCCACAAAACTTGTTCCTCCGTTGGCGCGTCGTCTAAAACCAGCGTCATCTCGTACATATTCTCCACCCCGCATTTCACCTCTCCCGATACGACGTCAAAAATTTTAAACTTTTGGTTATCCTCTCCAATCGGAAACCTCTTCAACACGTGTTTCTCCACGATCAACGCATGCTTCGCGTCTAATGTTTTCCTCCTCGCTAAATCCTTTTCCTCTTCGTTTTGTTCTTGTACGACAGGATCGACAACATCTGTCATCTCTTCGTCGCCGCCTCTCATTTTCTTCTTCTCCTTTTCGCGTTCCTCCTTCCATTTCTGCATCGTCGCCACTTTCCTTATCCCTTCCACGCGATCTAAACAATCGAATCCACCTCTGCATAACACATCAAAACTCGCGGGAATGTCAAACATTGGCGCCCTCGCCCAGGTCAATCGTTGATGCAACCCGTACAAGGTATCCGCCGAGACTCTGAACTGCTCCGCGTGTTCCTCCAGAACGTTGCACGCGTTCTCGGCGACTAAAGTCGCTTTCGCGTTCTTCGGCGCCCACGCGACTAACGCGTGCAATCGAACCAGCCTTTGTTTCAGCGCGTTCAAGTAATGCATCAACGCCCGTTTCTTTTCCACCGCACCGATCGCTTTACCATCGTTCCTCGCCAACGCGTTCAAGACCAATTCGAACTCGCGATGGGAATTCGAGACGACGCGTTCGGTGAGTTCTCGAATCGTCACGGTCGGGGCCGAGCGAGGTAAAGATTCCATGCCAGCCTCTCTCTCTCTCTCTCTCTCTCTCTCTCTTTTGGAGCGCTTTAGTCGTAGGAGTAGACGGCGCAGGAGGAGGAGTAAAAGGAGTCGCAACTTTTGGTCCTTTTTGTGAAGTGTGTTTTCCTTTTCTTTTCCAATTCGAGAGAGGGATCTTTTTTTTTTGTCATAATTTAGGGTTTTACAGTTTGAGGGACTCATTTTTGACTTCTACGTACAGAAAAGGACCCTCTGTGTTGCCATTACGTAGTATTATTTGTTCTTAGATAAGTAAAAGTATTGTTCCCTCCTCGTTGAGAGGTGTTCGTACTTCATGGGAGGGAACGAAGGACATCGGACGACGCAGAAGATAAACCGACTGCTGCTCGACCCACAAAAAGATTCGCGCGACCTTCTCGAGATCGAATTGAAACGATTGGAAAACGCGGTGGTGAAATTGGAAGAAAGCAATCGATATCTCGAACGCGAGTTGGAAAAGGAAGACGCGAACGACGAAGATTTCGGGACGTATGCGACGGCCATCAAGGAAAACGCGAAGACGATCCCGGAGTATCAATCGAAGATTTTTGAGATTAGTAAACGACTGCGAGAGGTAGAGCGGCTCGAGAACGACGGCTCGAAGAAAGAAGAGGAAGGCGGGAGTCAGTGGTTGTAAAGAGGAATAAGATGGAAGCGAATAACACGAGACAAGACGCGTTAGAATTGACCGATAGCGACGAGGAAAACGAGAGTCACAGCGATGAACTTTCCGCGTTAAGAAGAGAACCGAGCGTGACGTTTCCGAGAGGGTTTAACTCGAAGGAAAATTTAAGTGGGACGCCAAAGTTAGGAGGATTGACGATAAGTAGTTCGTTCGCTGATGTCGATGCGAATAACAGCGAAGAGGCGAAGGAAGAGGACGAATCCGCAAGGAGATGGTCAATGGATGGGCTCCAGAGACAAACACCGACGGTGTTACCGAGACGTGGTGGTTTATCTAGCGCGTTTAGTGAGATAGATTTGGCATCTAGCACAGAAAAACCACCGCGAGTGCCGAATGCGGCGCATCGTGTGTCGCAAGAATTCGAAGAGGAGTTGGATAGACTGCGCGATAAGTTCGACATGAACGAAGTGCCTTCGCCAACGCTTCACTTTAAAACTGGGGAAGTAATTAACGCAGGGACAGATTCACCACCGGTTGCATTCTATGCGTACGCGCAATCTCCCGCGTCGGCGAGCAATAAACACGCGACGTCTCTTTCGCCTCGAGTAAGAGAAGGTACGTTTCTCGGCAGTTCGCCAAGAAGTTTAGGTACCTCTCCCAGAAGCTTTACTCGAGGCGGTATCATGGGAAGAAGCGGACCGAAACCGTTACCTAATCCAACCCTTAACGAACCGCTGCGAAGAGAAATCGGGTTCAACGGCTCTGGTTTCAAGAATGCTCGCGAGCGCTATTTTGAACTACTCATGAAATTCCTCTCTGAACGATTCCAACACGAAGACGATTACGACAAAACTTGGATTAGTTTACGCTCGAAATCAAAGCCATCTCTCTTCAAGTTATGCAAAAAACCTTTGACGATGGGTGAATCATACCAAGAATTCTTTTTAGACCATGCCGACGTGTTCGAGCTCTCCGAAGATAAACGACACGTTCGCTTGATTAGACCATCACGCGAAAGATATTAAATCTATCGCTTAGTACGTACGTATGTATATAAATAGAGACACAGTAGTAAATAATTATTCATTAAAACCTTTTTTCTGTGAAAGTGTGTACGTGCGTGCTGATTTAATGTACTATTCGCTACCCGCAAAACGCATTCATCTCTTCGACGAATTTCTCCAACGTTTTCCCAAACATCTTCTCTAACACCGGTCGAGTAAACCAGTTCTTGACGATTTTCTTCGCTTCGTCGTCTCCACCTGTCGTTTTTGTCGTCCACTCGTACTCGTCCGGTTCATTCAAACTAGAAAACTCTTTCAACGCGATCTCGCCTTTCACCGCGCACAGTTTCTCTTCCTCCGTTTCTTCCTCTTCTTCCTCGCCGTCTAATCCGTCCACATTTTCCTCCTTTTTTTTCTTCGTCTTCTTCTTCACCACGCACTCCAACTCGACTTCGTACACCATCGTGACTTTCAAATCGAACACGCCGAACTTTTTCCCTTTCTTTCTCGTCGATATCGAACACTCTCCTTCGACGGAGACCGACAGGATCGAACACTTCAGACATTTTTCCCCGAAAAGGTCCACGCTTTCTCCTTCCGAATAAGGCTGCGCGCGACAACAGTGCGCTTCGAAAAACTCTTTGCAAAACTTCATCTTATTCGTCTCCTCCCAGTGCCACCCGTTGATGTTCGTGCCGTCTGGACGGTCGGAGACGATCCAGCGCGGGTCGCCTTCGCCGAGTTTCGCCATGACCCGACAAAAGTCTCCCCGGTGGGAACAACAAATAAAGATTTTCCCGGGACTTTTGGGACGAGACGCAAAACGATGTGCAACTCGAATTGAAAAAAAAAAACGAAACGTCGGGAGAGAAAAAACAAAAAAAAAGCATCATTCATCATAGAATAATAGTACGCTTTTCTTCGTCTCTCTTTTGATCTACTCTACGCGTGTGTTGGTATTAGAACGCTAAGCTATCCCGACTGCCCCACAACATCGACCCTCGCCTGCGCTCTTTTTCGAGCTGTCGATGTCGCCTCCCAGTAGCGAGGCCCATTAAATTGTTGTAGCTGCCTTTTTGCTTGTCTTTCTCGCGCGCGCGACGGTGGTCGTCGTCTTCTCGTTCCGCGCGACGGTGGACTTCGCTCATGATCATTTCTTTTTGGTCCGGGGAGATGATGGCATTCGAATTCGCCCACTCTAAAGCGTCGTGCATTTGTAAGATGGACGCGCCTCGACTGTCGACGGTGCGGCGGAGCATGGTGGATTTGTTTCTTAGTCGAATATCCATTTGGCAGGCGGGTTGTTCCCACGGTTCGCCGTCGATGTGCATGGGAAGTTTGCGGAGGCACTCGATGCGAACTTCGCGTGCTTGGCAAATGCGGACAGGTTTGTCCACGCCCCAGTTGAGTTGACCCAAGTGTAACGCGCCGTGGACGGTGACAATGTCGATCAAGCCGTCTTGCATAGAGGAAGCGCCGAAATCGCCATCTTTTTCCCACATACGAACGCCACCGGCGAAGGAGTTGATATTAAGAAGCACGATACCTTCGGCCTCTTGCGGGATGTCTTGAAGGACGCCGTCGGCGTAGATTAAGCAGTCGCGGTTTAAACCAGCCATGGAATGCTCCAGGAAATCTTTCGCCCCAAAGACGCCGTAGAGGATTTTGTTCGTCGCTTGACTGAAGAAGAGGTTGGGCTTGGAGTTTCGAGTTTGATGGAACCGCAAGGCGGCTTGCGCATCGACACCGATGCCGAGATAGTTTTGAAAGACAATTTCAGATTGGCCGTTAGGGCCCATGATTAGAGAGCCCGTGGATTTTCCATCCGATGCGTGTTCATCAATGGATTTCGGGACTTGCGGGGAGTTTGGCCGGACAGTCAATTTGGCTTTGTTGTCCTTGTCGTCTCCTCCTCCTCCTCCGCCACCACCAGCAGCAACTGATGTCTCTATGGGTCCAAACATCGGCGTCGATGGAGACCCGGGCGTTTTATCGCCCCCGCTCTTTTCTTCGTCGCTCTTTCCACCACCTCCTCCCGGAGTGGTCGTTCCGCTCACGTCGTTTGGCGTTTGCGGATTGGAAAGCTCCTTCTTAGGTAAAGGCGTTAAAGTCGCCGTCCATCGGTCCAACAACGTCGGGTGCGCTTCCATAACTTGTAGCAAAATCTCTGAGATAATTTCTTGGAAGCCAAACCCACCACCCCACCCTAACACTCTCGCTAAATCATTTCCGGTTCCCAACGGCAAAATCGCAACCGGCGGTTTTCTAAACGTGGTACTTAAACCTGCTTCTAAACTACTGTTGTTGTTATTCTTATTATTAGTTGCGGGTATTTCGGGATCCCCATTCATGCTACCGTGGTTATTGCCTCCCGAGACTTTCATAACGGCTTCATTCACGTGCGCCATTTTCGCTTCTAAATCCTCCTGTGCCAAATCATCCAAAGCTTGCAAAATCCACCCGACGGTCCCATCTCCACCACATACCAAAATCCTCACGTTCGGTACGCTCGCGAACAGTTTTAGCGCCGGCGCGGGTCCGGTCTTGTGCAAATCTACCACTTGTAACGGGTTCAAATTCTGTCGCATCGCTTCCAACAAATGTCTCCCCGTCTGTCCGCCCGACCGCGAGTTCACAAACACCAATAACGGCATCGCATCTTCCGGCAACAAGTCCACGTCCACGCTTAAAATCGGCGAATACGCGTCTTGATCGTCCATGAAATACTGTTGAATCCCTCCTTGACTCATCCCAGCGCCGCCACTCTTCCCATTTTTCTTTCCTTTCTTCTTGATATACTTCTTAATCTTCCTCGTCACGCGTTTCAGCGGGCTACGCATGGGTGCTTCCGTCACGCACTCGGGAGGTAAAATCAACCTCACGTGTCTCGACTTCTTCAAAAAATGCCACCATCCTTCTCGCTCTCGTCTGTGTTGCGCGAATTGCGCGAGAAACCACTTCCCGCTAATCATCAACACGAGTATTGACACGAGTATCTGGAAGACTTGTTCTTTCGTTTTCGGCGCGTATTGACTGAACGGCACTCTCTCGACGATAGAGGTGACGTTTACAACCCAGCCAGACAGCGCGTCTCCGTTGTTCGAATTCTTCTTCAAATCCACCAAAATCGGTCCTCCCGAGGAGGAAGATCGCTGCACTTTCCGACGCAACGCGTCGAGCGACGTTTTGACGAGCGCGGAATAGATGCCCATTTGACGACCAATCACAATTTGTCTTTGTCCTTTTCAAAGGACAAATCCCCTATTTCTTTATACACAAAACACACGGGTGGAGTAAAAAATATAGTTTCACTACTCCTTTCACACACGCACGCACGCGCACACAAAACTCGTCGTCGTCTGTCCTTTTTATTTCCCAGTCGTCGGTGGTGTCAAAAACGTTCCTCGCTTTTGGAGACGGCGTTCACTTCCCCCCTTTTCCTCCGCGTTTGGTACGCAAACAAACAAAAGCTTTGAAAAAGATGAATTGTTTCAAAAGTGCTACAAAAAAAACACTTCTCTAAACCCTAAAAAAGAGAGACTATATGAAACCCTAAAAAGGGAAGGAGTTCGTTTCAACTTTTTCAATTTTTGCATCGTTCATTCATCGCCATATACTCCAAGCAAAGATGAAGATGGGTTCGTTGACGACGCGCTTACACGTGTTTCGACGCGGGGGGTACGCGACGACGAGACGGACGACGACGAGACGGACGACGACGAGACGGACGACGACGACGACGACGGCGGCTTTGACGACTTTTTTGAACGAGAGAGAAAGAGGAAGGCGGTTTGGGACGGACACTAATAATGCTTTTCTCGCGAGAACGGCGGCGGCCGCGCGAGACGACGACGCGGGAGAAACGTCGTCGTCGTCGTCGTCGTCGTCGTCGTTCGCAGATTTGGGCGTGCCGAAGCAAATTGTAGACGCGCTGCGCGCCGCCGGCATAGAAAAGCCGTCGGTGGCGCAGTTGGCGGCGTTACCAGAATTGATTGATTCGAGGACGTCGGAGGACGAAAACGATGCGGCGAGGAGTCAATCGATGCCATCGATTGCCATGCAATCGCACACTGGTTCGGGGAAAACGTTGGCGTATTTGATACCAATATTCTGCGATATATTGAGAGAAGAAGAGGCGATGGAGAAGATGGATCGAAATCAAAAGAGGCACGTGAACGACGTTCGAGCGATGATTGTAGCGCCGTCGCAAGAGTTGGCGATGCAAATCGTGAGAACGATAGAAACCGTTTTAGGCCCGTACGGGAGAGATATCACGCAACAGTTAATTGGCGGCGCAAACGCGAGGCGTCAAGAGCAAGGTTTGAGGAAAAAGAGACCCTTTATTGTCGTCGGAACGCCTGGAAGAATTGCAGAAATGTCTCGCATGGGAGTGTTGAAAACGCACGGAGTAAGCACGCTCGTCATCGACGAGGCGGACGATTTATTGGCGAGTAACTTTCGAAGAGATATGGCCAGGATTAACGAACACTGTGGCAAAGGTGTGAAAGGGGGGAGGAGGACCATAATCTGTTCGGCGACCCTTAGGAAAGAGACGTTGGATGCGTACGCGTACGTGTCGCCTGATTTGAAATTAATACTGGCAGATTACGAGATGAACAAGACGAAAGAAGATGCGGACGCTGTGAAAGAAGAAAATGAAACCGGGGACGATGAAGACGTTGTGGAAAAAGTGCGAAGAAAAGCACAAATGGAAAAGCAAGTTACGATTAACGCCGAAGAACAACAAATGATGAATCGTGGTGCGGTTGCGTTACCACCACATCTTCAACACTTGTTCATCCAAGCTGATAGAAATCGTAAAGTGGACGTTTTGAGAAGAGCCGTGCACGCGATGGACGTGCAGAGATGTCTCATTTTCGTCAATTTTGGAAGACGTTCGAAAGATGTCGAAGGCAAATTATCTGCCCGAGGCATGCCGGTAGCTTCATTACACGGCGACATGGACAAAATTCAGCGCGAAAGAGTGTTGAAAAAGTTCAAATCTGGTGAAGTTCGCGCGTTGTTAGTTTCCGATTTAGCTGCGCGAGGTTTAGATATACCAAACTGCGATTGCGTCATCAATCTCGAATTGCCAACCGACGAAGTCCATTACGTGCACCGCGCCGGTCGCACTGGACGCATGGGTGCACCAGGCGTGGTCGTTTCCATCTGCGAACAGAAGGAAAACTTCGTCGTGGACAAGTTCGCGCAAAAATTAGGCATTGAAATCGTGGGAGCGTCACCGGAACGTGGCCGGATGAACGTCAAAGGCGACAAGGCAACGTTTTAATTAGTCTATGTAGTTAGAAATGAATATTATATAATGATTATAGTAATCTGCCGCGTGTCATGTTTTTCGTGTGTGTGTGCGTGTTTTACGCACCACGATATAATTAATAGTAGACTTGGAACGAATCGTTCGCCGCGTTGAGTCGATCCTTCATCTTATTCCACCTTCTCTCCGAACTCCCCGTCGTCAACGTGAAGAACTTCCCCTGAGTAATCGTCACCGTCGTCAATGCATGTCTTTCGTAACTCTTCGTCGCCGACACAAACTCAAACGAATAATACAAGTGACCGTCTTTATCCGTTCTTTCCTTCACGTTCAACAGCTTCCCCAACGCCCCCGGCGCAGAGAGCGCTTGCTTCACCAACGTCTCCGCGACTTCTTGCGCGGTGCCAATATCTTTCAACGATTCTCTCTCGGTCGGATAAATGTTCAACGAAATAGACTCTAACGGTTCGATGATATCTTTATACACCTTCGCCTGTCCATCGACGGAGATTTCTTGCCATCCGACCGGGTAGATGAACTGATATCCCTCTCTCGATTCCTTGACGACGTTGAATCCGGACAAGGCGTAGGACGGGTTCACACCTTGGGTCAGCGACACCGCACCTGCCGCGGTGGATAAAACCGCTTGGCGTCGAGAGAAAGAGAATTCCTCCTCGGACGTCGATGCCGCGCTGCACTTCACGGAAGAGACCGACGACGTTGTTTTCGTCGTTCGTTTGATGGATTGGACCTGTGCGTTTTGTGTACGTGCGAGTTCATCATAGATGCGATTTGCGCGTCGTTGGAGGAGACCATACAAGAACGAGACTCGTGGTAAGCACTCGAAAACGCGCGCGCAACGAGACGGGACATCGCGACGACGACGACGACGACGACCGCATCGCGGCACCGGCACCACACCGGCACGCGCAGAAAAAAAAAATCCGAGAGACGCGCAAGTCGAGAGAGAGACGACGATGGATTACTCCTCTGACGTCGCAGCATCCCATCTCGTCCCGAAAACTCTCTCCTCGTAAAGAAAGTCCACGAGACAAAAGCGTTGCGCGAACGACGACAAAAAACATACAGAGATAAATCGCACCTTCTTCGTCTTCTTCGTGGCCACGATGCCGTTCGTCGTCGTCGTCGTCGTCGTCGTCTGCGTGGCAATTCGCGACGACAACATTTTGTCTTCTTCTTCTTCTTCTTCTTCTAAGTCTTCTTCCGCTGTAAAGTGACGACGACGACGAAACTTTTGTCTCTCTCTCAAAAAGCCCCTTCGAAAAAAAGACAGACATTTCAAAACCCTAAACCATACACGAGAGAAACTGTGGGTCTTTTTTTTTTGTGTGTGTGTGTCTTTGAAAGAAAA
>Ga0163180_10001910_pt1 | contig 11722 bp, 9 predicted proteins | sample AtlANTMetagenome_2_FD_109647 | JGI IMG/M metagenome (GOLD analysis project Ga0163180, IMG submission 109647) | Marine eukaryotic phytoplankton communities from the Atlantic Ocean - Atlantic ANT 4 Metagenome | ecosystem: Environmental > Aquatic > Marine > Oceanic | place: North Atlantic Ocean...
ATGCCCTGCAAAAACCCGCAACGCTGCGCCAACAAGTGAATCGTCTACTGGCCGATGCGCGTTGCGATGAGTTCGTTTCCGGCTTTGTGCATCAGTGGCTGCACATGGAGCGGTTGGACTTCTTCCAGTTCGACACCAAGCTTCATCGAGAATTTGACGAGAGCGTTCGTGCCTCTGCCCGTAGGGAGGTTTATGAATCCTTCGCCCATCTCTTGCGCGATCCTGAGTCCGGTCGACTCGGCAAGCTCCTTAAGAGCGACTACGTCTTTATCAATGGCCTATTGGCCAACTATTACGGAATCGAAGGCGTCACCGGAGAAGAATTCCGCAAAGTGAAGCTGCCCGCCGGTTCCCCGCGCGGCGGGTTGCTCGGTACCGCCGCCATTCACGCCATGGGAAGTGACGGAGTCGAGAGCAGCCCTGTCGAACGAGGCGCCTGGGTGTTGCGGTATCTATTGAATGATCCACCACCGCCTGCGCCAGCCAATGTTCCCCAGCTCTCCCGTCTGGCCGACAAGCCTCTCAGCACCCGCGAGCGACTCCGCGCCCACCAGGAGGAGGCTCAGTGCGCCAGTTGCCACCGCAAGATCGATCCAATTGGCTTCGGTCTCGAGAATTTTGATGCCGCCGGCAAATGGCGCACCGAAGAACACCAATTGACCAAGAACAGAAAAGGTCGCCTCCAACTCAGTAGAACCGCCACCCCCATCGACACCTCCGGCAAGTTCCACAACGGCTCCGCCTTCGCCAACTACTTCGAGCTTCGCGACCGCATTGCCGAGCGGGAAGAAGACTTCGCTCGCGGCTTCACCGAGGCCTTGATCGCATATGCCCTTGGCCGTCCATTTGGTTTCACCGATGAGGATCTGGCCAACCAAATCATAACCGACGCCAAAGCTAAACAATACAACGTTAGCGAATTCATCCAGTCTCTGGTGCTTTCCCAAACGTTTCGAAAGAAGAAATGAACCTGTTTCGATCGGTAGTCACTGCCCTGCTTGTTCTTGCTGGATTATCGGCTACCTCCCGTGCCGATGACGGCCTGGAAGCTTTCCTCGGAAAACCGGTTTTCGAGAAACAGCGCCTGTTCGATGACCAGCGCTATCCCAATGTGGTGGTGACTACCCGGGGAACGGTAATTTCGGTCTGGGGCAATGACGGGGTGGTGGTGCGCCGGAGTGAGGATGGAGGCAGGACGTGGGGTGGAGACATCACCGTCTCCGAAAAAGGATACCATGGTGGGGGGACAACGGTTGATGAAAAATCAGGGAATATCCTCGTCTTCGTCGAGGACCGACAACCGCCAGCACCCTTGACCGTGTACCGAAGTCGAGATGATGGTAGAACGTGGCATGCGCAGGTTACGGTGATTGAGAAGGACGGGAACGGGAACACGCCCTCCATGCACATGAATGAACACGGTATCACGCTGCGGTATGGGAAGCATAAGGGACGTCTGCTGCGACCGACTCGCTACTACGGACCCAATGGTGGTGGCGCGGAATGGCCCCTGCAATACACCAATGCCATCTACAGTGACGATGGGGGAAAGTCATGGAAGACGAGCAGGCCTTTTCCTGAAAAGGGGACGGGGGAAGCGACTCTTGTGGAGTTGTCGGATGGGCGCATTTACTATAACTCCCGGGTGCACTGGTCTGAGCGGCCGCGGAATAAACGGCGGCGGGAGGCGTGGAGCGACGATGGGGGAGTGACGTGGAAGAAATGGCGCATCATAGACGTCCTGCCGGACGGGGATCAGGGGAGGACCTACGGTTGCATGGGAGGATTGACCCGGTTACCGTTGAGTGATCGCGACATCCTCCTTTTCAGCAACCTTGATACGGAAGCCGCCCACCGCGAGCGGGTTACCGTATGGGCGAGTTTTGATGGGGGAAGGACCTGGCCTCTTAAGAGACTGGCAGACGCTGGCAGGAGTGGTTACTCATCGCTGGCCGTCGGTCGGGGGGAGACCCCCTCGGAGGGATGGATCTATCTCTTCTATGAGCACGACCCGATCAAGGGTGCCCATATGGCCCGGTTCAACCTGGGATGGATTCTCGGGGGCGAGTCCACAGGAGATGGCCCCCTGCCGGAGTTGAATGCCAGGTAGGTCCGAGGAGGATTAACGTAGGTTGCTTCGGCGTTCGAAGTGCTTTTGCAGTTCTTCCCTGCTGAGGGAGCCGTTTTCGTCAGTGTCCATCATCTTGAAGCGGTCGGCCATCGGTCCGCGTGCCTCCTCAAGGGAGATGACCCCGTCTCCGTTGGTATCCATTCGTTCAAGCATCTGCCCTGCATCAGGTCGGCGGCGTTGGCCGAAACCTCCCCGTCCGCCGGGTCGCTGGCGTCTGTCAAAACCTCTGCCTCCTCCGGGGGATCGTACGGAACCGGCATCCCGGTCACGCCTGAGTTCTATCTCGTAGCGATGAGTGACGGCCCGGCACCATCCTTCTTCGTCATCACAGGCAAAATAGGAGACTTCCAATTCGAGAGGTTGCTCAATTCGTCCAGAGCTGGAATCGACCTCGATCAGGAACTCGCGTGGATCAATGTCCGAGGGGGCCTTGACCTTGGGGGCGGACCCTTTGCTGGCGCTCATCTTGATTCCCTTGAGAGTCTTGAATTCAAAATGGAGGGGGTCTGCAAGGTTGTTCCAATGCACCGTGTGGACAGGGTCGAGGTGGAAGCCGATATGGAGTTTTCCCTTTCCCTGGTCCATCAGTCTCTGGTCCGCTTCGGCACGGAGTTTGACGTAGAATGTCTCCTTTGCCTGTTCCTTGGCGCCCTTTGGAGAGATGGGGCGGACAATCACAGCCATTGCCCCATCGGGTTTTTCCGTCCGAGGAACGATGCCGCTGGCGATCTTGCTTTCCGGGGCGGCCCTGGTCTTTCGATTCAGGTCGGATGGTGAGGTTGTCGTCTTTGTCTCCCCGATTAATTTCTCGAGGTCAGCTCTCAGGGTTTCAGGATCGCTCCAGCTTCGGGAGACAAGAATCCTGCCTTCCGGGGAAATAATGAACTCCGAGTTGGGCCGATCGCCAAGCGCATGCTTGAGATCGTTCGTCATGGTGTCGGCAAGCCACGGGATCCTCGTGTCGAGTTGCCTGCGCGCAGCGGAGACATGCTTGAGTCTCTCCTCGATCGTTATGGGTTGGACGAGTCGATCACGTTCCGGATGGGCAAGGGATTTGTAAACATAGTAGAACGCCAGTTCCTCCCTCTTCTCCCGGTAGTCATGATGGATTGCCTCCAGACCGGAGACATTACGCAGGAAGGGGGGTCATGTCAGACAGCCGAAGACGATCACGGCATGCCGTCCCTTGAGTTTTTCCCGAAGGGCGAAGTTGCGCCCCTCGGAGTCGAACACGCTGACGTCGGGAACCAGGCTGCCGATCTTGGGCATGTTCTCACCACCGCCTCCGCGTCGGCGTCCACGGTCCTGTCCGAGGGCCACAGACTGGAGGGCACAGGATATCAGCAGGAAAACCGTAATTTGTAATCGCATCATCATCTTCGGTAGAAAGTAATAGGAGACTTACCCCGGCAACAAGGGAAGGGGTATAAATTATGATGAGCATACACTCCTGTAAACCAGCTATTCGAATCATTGAGGGTGGGGTAGCCTGCTCCTCAGGGAAACCCTGATTCTTATGAGGATGTGTTTATTCCAAATTTTTCGGTCAGGCCGCACTGGGCCTGTTCCGTCCTCTGGTTCAAATTCCTGGATCATGAGATTAATCACGGGGTTTCTGCTGGTGCTGGCTTTGCAAGCTGTAGCGAAGGAGAGGAGAGAATATGGATTCGGAGAAATCCAGACTCTTGGCCCGCATGATACGCTGGTGAGGAATGAATCTCTCCGGGTGCTCAGCGCAGACACCGTGGGATTTGTCTATTATCAGCAGGGCAGGCGGTTGAGCGGTCCTCTCGACAACCCCAGAGCTTTCAGCATCATGGAAAATGGACGGATGCTTTCCGGCCATCGGGTGCTGGGTCGCTTTGTCAAGTTGCACCACATGGGACATGTTCCGGAGCCCTACCTGCCAGCGACCCTCGTGGGAGTGATTTATATCAAGCTGCCACGTCCCATGGTTGAAGGTAAGAACTACACTTTCAGGTCAAAGGGAATCGGGGTTGATGATATTGATGTCAGTTTCAACTGGTCCGCAAGGACGGTCCTGTCTGATGCAATCAAGGTGAACCAGATCGGTTATCTTCCAGATTCCAGAATCCGCATGGCTTACCTTGGCAAGTGGATGGGGACCGGCGGAGCACTTGATTTGAAGGCGAAGGAGTTCTCCGTCATCGACTTGGCAACCGGGAGAGCTGTTTTTCGAGGAGTTGCAAAGTTACGCCACCGCGCTGGAGAGAAAAATGAAGGTGCCTACAAGCAGGATTTTTCCGGGGAGACCGTTCATGGCTTGGATTTCGCGGGACTGAGGAAGCCAGGTTCTTATTGCATCAGTATCCCCGGGGTCGGACGCTCGTATTCCTTTCGGATAGGCGCAGCTGTAATGGCAGAGCCGCTCTTTACCAGTATCCGGGCTCTCTACCATGCCCGTTGTGGAATCGCCCTGGAGAAGAAATGCACCCCCTGGGTCCGTCATAAATGCCGTCAGCACGTTAAGATTGGAGTGTATCCCGAATACGGGCGCCCCCTTGACTTCAAGGGAATTGCCGAGTTCATAAGGAAGGGAAAGGTGGATGGCTCCCTGAAATACCGGGAGGTCCGGGGCGGGTATCATGATGCGGCTGATTACGATCGAAGACCCATTCATATTCCCATCGCCCGTGAACTTTGCCGGGTTTATGAGATGAACCCCGAGGCCTTCATCGACCAGCAGTTCATTATCCCTGAGTCAGGAAATGGGCTTCCTGACATTCTCGATGAAGCATCATTTCTCCTGAGCTATTACCTGGAGACCCAGTGGGCAGATGGAGGCATTCCTGGTGGTAGTGAGGGAACCGGGCACCCTTTCACTGATGCGCATCCGGGAAACGCGTGGCGTAGTAATACCGAGAACGAAAGTGTGGAATACATCATGCGTCCGGTTAGCGGCTACAGCTGTTTTGCCTTCGCCGCTTCTGCGGCTCAACTGGGACGTGTGCTGCAAGGCTTTCCGCGGGGAAGACAGCATGGTGACCGCCTTGTCAGTGCTGCGAAGCGAGCGTTTGCCTGCGGAATAAGAAAATTTGCTCCTGTAAAAATTTCTGAAGAAATTGCTGTTGCCGAGGCAGCAGCTGAACTTCTTCACGCTACCGGAGAGGTCGACTATGCTGCGGCCATTAACCGGTTGCCTACGATCAAGACCGCAAAGGTCGACTATCTCAGCAATATCAGCCTTGCCTATACCTTCAATACCCTGCCACCCGACCTTCCGGGTATGGACAGGGACTTCCAAAGCAGGCTCAGGAAGGGGTGCGTGGACGCGGTTGGCTGGGCCGTGGAGGCTTTTACCCTTAAGAAGGGGTATATTCATTTCAAGCATCCATGGGCCCCGATTGGGAACGGTACGGCTTCCACGGCACAGGCGTGGTGGATGGCGCTCATGTGGAAGATGACCGGGGATCGCAAATATTACGATGTGCTTTGTGCCTCTGCGGACGTGGCCCTTGGAGCCAATCCGATGGGGCAGGTTCAGTGCTCGGGGCTGGGGCAGAAGCATGTTCTGCATCCGGAACACCTTGAGTCAATGAATGATGAGCTCGAGGACTATCTCCCGGGAATCTGGGTCTACGGCCCCGCAAGTGGCAGGAGCTGGATTACCGGGATTTATCCTCCGACGCCGCCCGTTGACGCGGTTCCTCTCCTGTATTCCTTTTACGATGTGGATCAGTGGCCGGGGCAGACGGAGTTTACGGTGAGTGAAACTATTACGCCCGCGGTCGTGATGTTCGGGGCGCTGGCTCCAAAGAGCCCCCGGCCTTATACCGCGCCGTTGCCAGACCCCCGTTGATTCTACACGCTGGCAGAGATTTGGAGGCCTGGGGAACCTACGGTTTCAGGATACTACTCTCGTTCCTTGCCACCTTGATGAACACGTCATCGAGGTCCTTGCCTTCGAAACGGGACTTGATCTCTTCTGCTGTTCCCTCGGCGATAATCCTGCCTTCGTGGAGGAAGAGGATCCGATCACAGACCTCCTCGATATCGCGCATGTTGTGTGAGGTATAGAGGATGGCGGGGGAGCTTTCTCGCTGGAGTCGGAGAACGAGTTTGCGGACCTTGTCAGCTATATCGGGATCAAGGGAGGCCGTTGGTTCGTCGAGGAGGAGAAGTTCGGGATCGTTAAGAAGAGCCTTGGCGAGGTTGACCCGCGTGCCTTCGCCGGCGGACAGGCGGCCGGTAATGCTCTCACGCAGATGAGAGATTCCGAGCATCTCAAGGAGTTCTTCAATCTTGTCTACGGGGTTCTTTACGCCGTAGAGGCCCGCGAAGACCCGCAGGTTCTGCCAGACCTTGAGATTGGAGGGGAGGTTGGCGTAGGTCGTGCAGAAGTTCGTCCTCTTGAGAATGTCGATACGGTGCTTCTGGAGATCCCTGCCGAAGACGGTGATAGTGCCCTCGTTTGGAATGGTGAGCCCGAGAATCATGTTCATTACGGTGGTTTTACCAGCCCCGTTTACGCCAAGAAGCCCGATGACCTCGCCAGCCCGGACCTCCAGGTTCAAGTCATCGACCGCAACGAGTTTCCCGAAGCGCTTAGTGATATTCCGGACCTGAAGGAGGGGTTCCGCCATTGCAAGGATGAGTCGGCGAGAGTTGATGCTGGTCAAGAGAGGAGCTTGGACCGGATGGAATCGGTTACCTGCTTCGGATTGGCCTTTCCCTTCGATGATTTCATGACCTGGCCGGTAAGCCAGTTGACGAGTTTTTCGTTGCCTCCCTGGATTTCAGCGACCTTGTCCGGGTTGGCAGAAATGGCTTCATCAATCAGGGCGTCTACTTCACCAGTATCAGCCGGCTCAAAGCCCATTTCACTGGCAATCTCGGCAGGGTTCCGGGAAGGATTCTTCCAGAGCGCGTCAAAGACTTCCCTTGCCTGGTTGTTGGAAATGGTTCCGGATTCGATGAGATCTACCGTGGCGGCCAGCTGTTCGGGTGAGACAGGAGAAGATGACGGGGTAATGTTGTTATCGTTCAGGTGGCGGAGGAGCGTGTTGATGACCCAGTTTGCTGTTTTCTTGGGCCTTGCCTCCGAAGTCCTTGCGGCAGTCTCAAAGTAGTCTGCGAGGCCGCGGTCTGAAGCCAGCACATTGGCATCATACCCTGTAATCTCATAATCCCGTTCAAAACGGGTAGATTTCTCGGCGGGTAATTCGGGGACATGGGAGCGCATGCGCTCTACCATGTCTCCCGAGCGGACGGGAAGAAGATCGGGGTCAGGGAAGTAGCGGTAGTCGTGTGCGTCTTCCTTGCTCCGCATGAACTCGGTCACACCGGCGTCGTCATTCCAGCGCCAGGTGGCCTGTTGATGGCTGCCACCGTCTTCGAGGACCTCGATTTGCCGTTCGATCTCGTGATGCAGGGCCCGGCGAACAGCCGAAATCGAGTTCATGTTCTTCAGTTCAATCTTGGTCCCGAGTTCTGTTTCACCCTTCTTGCGGACGGAGACGTTCACATCGCAGCGGAGTTGCCCCTTTTCCATGTCAGCATCTGAGATGTCGCCGTAAATGAGAATCTGCTGGAGGGTCTTGAGGTAGGCGAAGGCTTCCTCGGGTGTTTCGATTTCAGGCTCGGAAACAATCTCCATAAGGGGAGTGCCGGCGCGGTTGAAATCTATGACGCTGGCATTTGCAAGGTGAGTAGACTTGGCGACATCCTCCTCGAGATGAATGCGGGTGAGGCCGATACTCTTTCCCGGACTGGCGATATGCTTCTGGTAGTCCTTCGGATAGTTGTAGTCCGAGAGAGGAACCGAGCCACCCAGACACAGAGGGAGATCAAACTGTGAGATCTGGTAGTTCTTGGGCATGTCCGGATAGAAGTAGTTCTTCCGGTCCCACTTGGAGACTTCAGGAGTCCTGCATCCAAGGAGCAGGCCCGCGAGAATGGTCTGCTCGATTGCGGCCTTGTTGAGGACGGGAAGGGCTCCGGGAAGGCCAAGGCAGGTGGGACATACATTGGTGTTGGGTTCCTCGCCGAAGCTGGTACGGCAGGAGCAGAACATCTTGCTCCTGGTGCCAATCTGGCAGTGGACCTCGAGGCCGATGGTGGCAATGTAGTTCTCGTGCATCAGCAGCGGTGATGAGTTGTCCGATGGTCCCGGAGTCGAAGTTTAGTGTGGGACTCCGGTGAGCGGAGTGCAAGAGCAGGAACCCGTTCCGAACAGCCTTGTGACGGGAATTCCGGAGTCACGGGAAAGGCCCCGCGATGGGGGAGCAGGCCCTATTCCCCCCTCTCCTGGGAAGTTACAAGTCCGATGGCCTTTTCGACATCAAGATTCTCGTAGCGGGACTGGGTCTCCTTGTCCTTGCAGGCATCCTTGATGAAGTCCGAGTGAAGGAGTTGTTCTCCATAGAGAACCTTGAGCTTGGCTTTCTGTTCACTCAGAAGATAGTTGATCTGAGCCTGCTTGGCGGCTTCCCGGATATCCTTTTCCAGGTTGGCCCGGGTCCAGGCCCTTTCGTTGTCAACCAGGATGGTGAGCTTGGAGAGATTTGCCCTGGCGCGGCTGTTGAGATAATCAATCTGCTCATGCCACTTGCCCGGGGTGCTGGTGTCGAGGTGTCGTTTGAGCTTGGAGAAGGCAGGTTGGGGGGGCTGCTTTGAGGATCGAGCTTCCGCAGTGGTCGCATTGAGCCATTCCTTGTTGGAGATTGCGTCGCGTATCCAGTCGAGTTCATAAGTAGTGCCGACGTAGCGAATGCCTGACAGGCAGAACCACGCGAAAGCCACTCCCATTATGAAGCCGAGAACTCCACCGCTGGGGGCAAGTTTTCTGCCCTTTCCTTCCTTGGTCTTTGCGGGAGTAAGAAGAGCCCCTAAGAGAGCGCGCACTACGAAAACGGTGGCAAGGCCAAGAATGACGCCAACTGCCGTGGACATCCAGGGGTCGGGGTTCTCGATCAAGACGCCGGCCAATGACGCGCCATTCTGGAATCCAAGGACCCCTACGTAGATGCCAGCGGACAGGGAGATCAGTCCGCAGGTCATACGAACGAAGCCCTTCAGCAGTCCGATGATGACAAAGGCGATTATGATAAGGCCAATAATGCCGAAGATCGTGATGTCGGATGAAATGATCGCTAGCATGTCAGGAAATGAACCGGTTATGGGTTGTCAGGGGAGTCCAGTCCGCACTGGGCTCGCTGGCGAAGCAGATGGTCACATAGGACAAGGGTAGTCATGGCTTCCACCATGGGAACGGCGCGCGGAAGCACGCAGGGATCATGTCTGCCCCGGCCCTTCAGTTCGGTATCCGCCCCCTTATTGCTTACGGTTGGCTGCTCGCTCATGATGGTGGCGGTGGGTTTGAAGGCAACCCGGAAGAGAATTGGCTCCCCGTTCGAGATGCCACCCTGGATGCCCCCGGAGCGGTTGGTGTGAGTGCGGACCCGCTCCCTGTCCATGTAGAAGTGGTCGTTATGCTCCTTTCCGGTCAGCAGGGTGCCCCCGAATCCGGAGCCAATTTCGAATCCCTTGGTTGCCGGGAGGCTCATCATGGCCCGGGCAAGTTCGGCCTCCAGTTTTTCGAAGACGGGTGCTCCCAGTCCCGGAGGACAGCCGCGGATAACAGCCTCGATGGTGCCGCCGAGGGAGTTGCCTTCGCCCCGGGCCTCCTTGATGAGGGAGACCATTTCCTCAACCTTCGAGGGATCCCCGGTACGCACGATGTTTTCTTCGATCTGCCCGGAGGTCACTGTTTCCGGGTTCACGTCAGCCTTCAGGTCGCGAATAGTGGAGACCCAGGCAAGAATCTCTATACCCGGCATGAGGGAATCAAGGACCTGTCGGGCAATGGCAGCAGCTGCCACGCGTCCAATGGTTTCCCGGGCTGAAGCCCTCCCGCCTCCCTGCCAGTTGCGTATCCCGTATTTGGCGTCGTAGGTATAGTCGGCGTGTGAGGGACGGTATTTGGTGGCCATTTCCTCGTAGGCCGCAGGTCGTGCGTCTTCGTTGCGGATAAGAATGGCTATTGGGGAGCCGAGGGTCTGTCCCTCAAAGACACCGGACAGGATTTCACACCGGTCGGCTTCGTCCCGGGGCGTCACGATTTCGCTCTGGCCGGGTCTCCTCCGGTCGAGTTCCTGCTGGATCTGCTCCTCGGAGACGGGAATGCGGGGTGGGCATCCGTCGATCACCACTCCTACTCCACCACCATGGGATTCACCCCAGGTTGCGATCTGAAAGCAGCGTCCGAAGAAACTAGACATCAACTGCAGTTTAAGGGGATTGGATTATCAAGGCAATCCCTGCGTAGAGTTCATTTGAGGGATAGCCCGGTAGTTCGATAACGCTTTGCCTTGTGGAGAGGGGTCGGGTTGCTAGTTTGGGGACTTGTGTAGCCATTGGTGGTGATGGAAGTATCACTTGATTGTCCAGTTCTCGTTCTCAATCGGCTTTGGCAGCCGATTCATACATGCTCGGTCAGGCGGGCGTTGAGGCTGGTCTGTCTTGGACACGCGCAGATTGTGCAGACGGATGGAGAAGCCCGCTATCAGACTCACGATCTGATCTCGTGGGAAGAGCACTCATCCACTCATCTCACCGGGGAGGTGATCCGGACGGTGCGACACGCCTTCCGTATTCCAAGGATTATTGTATTGGCGGCATATGATCGCATTCCCAGGAAGGAAGTGAAGTTCACGCGGCAGAATATCTTTCTCCGTGATAAGTTTACCTGCCAGTATTGTGGCAAGGACTTTCCAGAGCGTGACCTTAACCTTGATCATGTTGTTCCCAGGGACAAGGGAGGCAAGATGACCTGGGAGAATATTGTGACTTCCTGTATCCGCTGTAATACCCGGAAGGCAAACAAGCTGGCTCACGAAGCGGGGATGGGGTTGCTGCGTGAGCCTCGTGCTCCCCGCTGGCGACCTCTGTTCGGAACGGAGTTTGAAGCCCCTGCCGATGAAAGTTGGGCGCAATTTCTTCACCCCGATCGGGACAAGGTCCGCGTGAGTGCCTGAGCTTTCCTAGCCTCCGATCAGCCAGAGAATCGGGTTGGGCCAGAAACCGAGAATTACCGTAAGGGTAGTCAGGGTCATGATGGCCAGTCGGCTGATACGCGGAATTGGGACTGGTTTATCGGATCGTGGATTCTTCCAGTAAATTGAGCGTACAACCTTGAGGTAATAATAGAACGAGGCAGCGACCCCGATGAAGCCGACACCGATACCCAGCCACAGGGCCTTGTTTTCGGAAGCGGAATCAATGGCCACCTGAAAGGCGAAGAGTTTGCCAATGAAACCGGCAGTGAGGGGAAGGCCGGCAAGAGCTGAGAGAAGGACCGTGCTGCAGAAGGCGAGGAAAGGGTTGCGTTGGCCGAGGCCTTCGAAGGCCGAGATTTCGTCACTGTCTTCAGAATTCCGAACCACAACCAGGACGAAGAAGGCGCCCATGGTGATAATGAGATAGGTTGCGAGGTAAAGCGAGACGACCTGGGGAGTGCTGAGAGAATGCTCGCTTCCCGGATGCCAGGCGGCGATTGCGAGGAGAATAAATCCAGCATGCGCGATGGACGAGTAGGCCAGAAGGCGCTTGAAGTTGGTCTGGGGAATGGCA
>Ga0163180_10001912_pt1 | contig 11715 bp, 11 predicted proteins | sample AtlANTMetagenome_2_FD_109647 | JGI IMG/M metagenome (GOLD analysis project Ga0163180, IMG submission 109647) | Marine eukaryotic phytoplankton communities from the Atlantic Ocean - Atlantic ANT 4 Metagenome | ecosystem: Environmental > Aquatic > Marine > Oceanic | place: North Atlantic Ocean...
TGTTGTTCTCGGTCTTTTTTTGACCTTTTTTTTATCCATCTCTCCCTTTTATTTTTTGCTTTTTATTTTGCTCTTTTTTTTGAGCGTTTTGACACAAAACAACTTCTCTGCTTTGAGAGAGGAAAAAAAAGAGACCCGTTTTTTTTTCCTTCTCTTTTGTTTTTGGACTTTTGGATAGTGTTTTGCTTTCCCCGGAAAAAAAAACTCGTTTGTGTCGTCGTCGTCGGTAAATAAAGACACACACGCAACACACACAGATGGCCGGTCGAAACGTCGCGAAAAGAGCGATCGATCGCGCGATCGCGTCGGCGGCGCCCACGTCGAGATATCCGCATTTCGCGGGGACGACGACGACGACGACGACGAACGCGGGGTTGTTTACGCGATGCGCGACCAGCACGGCCACTCCGTCGTCGTCGTCGTCGTCTGAATCGTCGTCTGAATCGTCGTCATCTCTGGTGAAAAATTTCGACGTCTATCGATGGTCTCCGGAAGCACCGAAAGGCTCCGAAGCGTCGAAGCCGCGGTATCAATCGTACCAAGTCGATTTGAACGATTGTGGACCGATGATGCTCGACGTGCTCTTAAAGATTAAAGACGAACAAGACCACTCGTTGAGTTTCCGCAGATCGTGCAGAGAAGGCATCTGTGGCTCGTGCGCGATGAACATCGACGGCGTGAACACGTTAGCGTGCTTGTCGAAAGTGGATAAAACGACCGCGTCTGAGACGACAAAGGTCGCACCGTTACCGCACATGTTTGTCGTCCGAGATTTAGTGGTAGATATGAGCAACTTTTACGCGCAGTATAAGTCGATCAAACCGTGGTTGATTCAAGACGAAGAAGAAGAGACGAAATCGAGCGGCGGCGAAAACGTACAGTCGAAAGAAGACCGCGAGAAATTGGATGGTTTGTACGAGTGCATTTTGTGCGCGTGTTGTTCGACATCGTGTCCATCGTACTGGTGGAATTCGGACAAATATTTAGGCCCAGCGGTGTTGTTGCAAGCGTATCGATGGATCATCGACTCGCGAGACGGGAGGAAGAAGGACAGGTTGATTCAAGTGAACGACGCGTTTAAGTTGTATAGATGTCACACGATAATGAATTGCACGAAGGTGTGTCCGAAAGGGTTAAACCCGGCGAAAGCGATCGCGAAGATTAAGACGATGGTGAAGTAACTTCCGCCGCGCGCGCGTCTCCGCAGATAGAAGAGGGAGAATGATGATGAGAGGAGGAAAAGAGCAAGTTTTATTTTTACATCATCATCATCTCTTTTTTGTGGTCTGGTTGTCTGGTCAAACACATTATTTTTAACTGTTGTTGTATCAAAAATATAAAAAGTAAAAAAAGTCCAAAAATACGACGACGACGACGACGACGTCCTCAAAGTTTTCCTCCTCCTCCTCTTCCTCCGCGTCGTCGTCAAACACACCGCTTTGGTGCTTTGATTTGTGGATCGTCGTCATGTTCAGGAAGCTGTGCACCTCGGTGAGCAAAGCCTCTGGTTCCATTCGCGTCCCTTCGCCGTCTCGCTGCGAGAAAACGAAGAGGACGTCGTCGTCGTCACGTAAACCTCCCCCTCCTCTTCCTCCTCTTTGTGTTCCCGAAAAAGAAGAAGGAAAAGTTTTTGACCCGAACCCGAACAACGTTTCGATACACCGGAAAACACCAATCCGAAACTTCGAGCTGGGCCCGATCATAGGCACCGGGTCGTTCGGGATCGTTCCAATTGCCAAGCACCGAGATTCTGGTTTAGTCGTCGCGGTGAAAATCCTATCCAAAGCGCACGTGGCGAAGACGAAACAAATCGCACACATCGTTCAGGAGAAAAAAATACTCGAGAAGTGTTCGAAGAGTAAGTTTATCGTGCAACTCTTTTCCTACGCGCAAACGAAAGAAGAAATTCACCTGGTGATGGAGTTTGTTCCAGGAGGAGAACTGTTTAATCAGTTGCGGCTCTACAGACGATTAAAAAATGACATCGCGCGATTCTACATCGTTGAAATCACGCTTGCGTTTGAGTACTTGCACGAAACGTGCGCAAAGCCGTGTCGGGTTGCGTATAGAGATTTGAAACCAGAGAATGTTTTATTGGACGGGTACGGGTACGTGAAATTGGCAGATTTTGGATTCGCCAAGCAGTTGGGGCCGAAAGTTATTGATACAAGTAAAGATGGCAAGGCGGTTACGGCTACTAATCGAAGAGAGGAAGAGGTTCACCAGAAGGTTGGATTCATTGAAAACGAAAAGGCATACACGCTGTGCGGTACGCCGGATTATTTAGCACCGGAAGTGATTTTGAACGGAGGGCACGACGAGTCCGTGGATTGGTGGGGACTTGGTATTTTACTCTATGAGCTCGTGAGAGGTATACCGCCGTTCCAAAGCGAGGAACCGTGGGCGACATATCAGAAAATTTTGAAAAGAGAGTTCACGTTTGGGCCGAAAGAACGGAAGAAAGCGAAGAAGAAGAAGAAGAAGAAGAAGAGTGGTAAAAAAGACACAGAAACGACGACGAAGACAAAAAAGAAGAAAGTTTATATAAACGACGACGATGAAAAACAAAGCGACGAAGAAGGGGATGACGATGATGATGAAGAAAACGAAAACGCATTCGGATTTACGGAACAAAGCCGAGACTTGATACGTAAACTTTTGACCGTCGAAAGCGCAAAACGTCTCGGCTCAACACACGGGTCGATTGAAATCAAAAGCCACCCTTGGTTTCGCTCGGTCAATTGGAAGTTGGCGAGTGAACGCAAATGGAAGAAACCACCGATAGTTCCGCGGTGCCCGCGATCGGAGAAGGAGTTATACGCGATGTTGCAGAAAATCGCCGAGGAGGAAGGTTTCGACCGAGAGAGCAGCGCGAGAAACGATACGAACTTCGTCGAAATTTCCCAAGAGGACGAGATGGCATTTCAAGCGCTCGAAGAAGATGAAATTCTCGACGATGAATATAGGAATGAGAGTGATGGTATGATCACCGTCGAAACGTAACGTGTCAATGCTAGTATTTATGTGATAAAAGAGCGCTCTCACTACACACAAACAACCACTCTAGATTCTACTCTAAGCAAAAGCTAGTACGATATAAATACACGGTCTTGGCGCACCGTCGGATTCTATTACTTACTCTTCTTCTTCCTTCTCCACGCGAAATCATCGTCGTCGTCCGAATCATCATCGCTACTCTCGTCGTCCTTGTCACCGTCTTTCTTTGCTTGCGAGACGTTCTTCTCGCCGCTGCCTCCTTCTTTCTTCTTCTTCTTCATAACCTCCATCGCCTTCTTCCTCAACGCGTCCACCTTATCAAAACCAGCCACGGTATCCGCGATGACTTCATCCGCCAACTCTTTCGCGTGCATCGCCGCCTCTTCCTCTTCTCGTTTTATTCGCTCTTCCTCTTCTTTTTGCTTTAAGAATTCCTGGCTGCTCGTCTCGTCCGCAACGGTTTTTGTGTTGGCAGTCTTCTGCTTCTTGTTTCCGCCGCCCGAACCGCCAACGTCCGCGTTGTCGCTCCTTCTTTTCTTCGTCGCCCCGTCCGCCTCCTCCTCGTTCGCCTCGTCGAAGAACCCCGCAGGTAACGACGCCTTCTTTTCGACGTCACGTCTCCCCTCTTTTTGGACGGTGGTCTCTTCCCGTGGTCGTGGTCTCTTCCCACCCCATCTCAAAGCATCGTCGTCCGCCGAAACTCTCATCAAAGGCCGCGCGCGGGTCCCGAACCCCTCTTCACCGCCGCCGCTTGGCGTCGTCGTCGTCGTCGTCGTCTCCCCTCGCGTCCGCTCGTCCACTTTCGCGCGAAACGCCGCTCGGAACTTCAAAGAGGACATCTTTGAGCACAAATGGTCCCTTATTTTTGTAAGGAAAAACCAAAACGTTTCGTCTCCCTTTTTTTTGTGTGTGTCCAACAGTTTAGGGTTTTTGTTCCCTTGTCTTTTGGAAAAATTCAAAAGACGAAGGGGAAAGCGACACAAAACGCCAGTGACAAACCAAGAGAGAGAGAGAGAGAGAGAGAGAGGGACACACAAAGAGACCACCATGGGGTACGCATCCACGATCAACGAGTGCTACGAGAAGCTCGAGAAGATCGGCCAGGGGACGTACGGGAAGGTGTACAAAGCGAGAGAACGAGCGACGGGGAGACTGGTGGCGTTGAAGAAGACGCGATTGGAGGTGAGCTTTTTTTTTCAAGTCGCGCAGTGCGCTTGTTTTTTGTGTTCCCCGGGGAAAAGACCCCCCCATGCACACACTTGTTTTTTTTGGTTGTGCCCGCCGCGCGCGAGAGTGTTTTGGACCGACGGCGGGAGCGAGAAAGAGAGGCGAGCGCGGTGACGCGCACCGCGTTCGCTCGCGCTCGCGCTCGCGCGCTCTTTCGACGCGTCGTTGGTTTTTTTACACGTATCGAACGCGCTCGATGATGTTTGTGATTTTTGGAAGAGGGGAAACTATAATCTCATTTTTGAAAATGTCTCACCCACGATACCTTTCTCGCGCGCCGCGCGCTCGACAGATGGAAGAAGAAGGCGTCCCATCCACGGCGTTGAGAGAAGTCTCGTTACTTCAAATGCTCTCTGAATCCGCTTTCATCGTTCGTCTCTTAAAAGTTGAACACGTGGAAGAAGACGGGAAAGCGATGCTTTATTTAGTCTTTGAATATTTGAACCAAGATTTGAAGCACTTTATGGACGAAACCGGGAGAGGACCGGCGAACCCGCTGCCGAAAGCGACGGTGCAAAACTTCATGTACCAACTTTTATTGGGCACCGCGCATTTACACAAGCACGGGGTGATGCACAGAGATTTAAAACCGCAGAACTTGTTGGTTGATAAAGCGAACAACGTGTTGAAGATTGCAGATCTCGGTTTGGGGAGAGCGTTTTCGGTGCCGGTGAAGAGTTACACGCATGAGATTGTGACGTTGTGGTATCGAGCGCCGGAAGTTTTGTTGGGGGGGTCGCATTATTCCACACCCGTGGATATTTGGTCTATCGGATGCATTTTCGCGGAAATGGCCAGGAAGCAACCGTTGTTTCCAGGTGATTCCGAATTGCAACAGTTGTTGCACATTTTTAAGTTGTTGGGAACACCGAACGAAACGGTGTGGCCGGGGGTGACAAAATTGAGAGATTGGCACGAGTTTCCGCAGTGGAAACCGCAAGACTTGGCTAAAATTGTACCACAGTTGGACGAAAACGGGATTGATTTGTTGCAACAGATGTTGGAGTTTGATCCAGCGAAGAGAATTCATGCGACGGAAGCGTTGGAGCATCCGTATTTTGCGGATTTGGAGAAGACGCAGTTCGCGGAAATCGAGGAGCAGTTCGAGAAGGAGAACCGAGTGAGCGTGAATGCGCAGTAATAATATAGTAGAGGTGTGGTGCTTTACATACACCCGTATATAAAAACACAGAGAGAGAAGTGAGCACTCTTCTTTGCCTTTACGCGGATGCGAATCCCGAGGAAGGACGAGAAACAAAAACAATAAACTTATTACATTAAACCCCCCTACATATAAACAGAGAAGGAGTGCAAGAGACGAAGGACAGAGGAGGAGGTTACTCCGAATAGAGAAAGAGAGAGAGAGAGAGAGACTGTTGTGTACCAATAATAATATTATTTCCATACCAAAACTACCCGTACCAAATACGGCACTGCATCTCAAAAAAAAAAAGAGATAGATATTTATCCAAACACTTTTTAACACGCGCTCTAATTAAACATCAATGGCGGCTTTCGTCACGTGCTCGCCTATCGCGAGCACCGGCACTGTTCGATGGTCGTCCGTCCCCTCCAAATCTTCATTTTGTTCTCGTTTTCGAATACCGTGTACGATTGCTAAGAAAAACACTCGAAGAAGAAATTCCGTCGTCGAAAATGCGATATCTGAACCGGAAACAAAAGACGACGATAAAACTACGACGTACAACGGCGCTCTTTTCCCTGGCGTGGAAATCCCGAGAGATTCTTCCAACGAAGCGTTGTTGAAGAAATTCTCGAAAATTTTCCCTTGGGGTAACGGCGCGCCGGTTACCGAGAAAGTTCTGTTTGATTTATTAAAGGACGAAGTGCGAAGTGCACCTCTGTTTGTGCCTTTGTATCAGTATTATCGAGACTACGGCGGGGTCTACAATCTCGGCGCCGGGCCGAAATGGTTTGTGGTGGTTTCTGACCCAACCGTGGTGAAATTCATGTTCAAAGACAACGCGGATGCGTTCTCCAAAGGCATTTTGACGGACATCATGCAACCAATCATGGGAGACGGGTTGATTCCGGCGAATAGAGAGTTGTGGGCGAAAAGAAGGCCGGTGGTTGGAAGCGCGTTTCACGGGACGTGGTTGAAACACATGACGGACTTATTCGGGAGGAGCGCGATGAATTTGAGCAAAAAGTTGGAAAACCACGGGGAAACGGACGAGATTGAGATTGAGAACGAGTTGTACTCGATGGCGCTGGATGTCATCGGCGAAGCGGTGTTCAACTACGAATTTGGAGCGTTGAATGAAGAGACGCCGATAATTAAAGCAGTATACAGAGTTTTGAGAGAGAGCGAACACAGAAGCACCTTTCCGTTGCCGTATTGGCAGATTCCTGGGGCGATGGAGGCGGTACCGAGACAGAAACAGTTTAGCGAAGATATCGAGATGATTAACGCGGAGTTGACAAAACTGATTCGAGAGGCGTTGGAGAATAAGCAGGAAATCGATTTGAGCGAATTTGAATCTAGAGACTACAATAACGTATCGGACGCGTCTCTTTTGAGATTTTTAGTAGACATTCGCGGCGATGAAGCTTCAGATAGGCAATTACGCGACGATTTGATGACCATGCTCATCGCCGGTCATGAAACGACAGCTGCGGTGCTCACGTGGACCATCTTTTGCCTTTGTAAGCACCCAGATGTGATGGAAAAAGCCGCGAAGACAATCGACGAGATTGTTCAAGATTCAAACGGTATCCCCACGGTGGAAGAAATTCGAAAACTTCGCGACGTTCGCATGTGCCTCGTGGAAGGCATGCGCCTCTACCCGGCTCCTCCGATCCTGATCCGCCGTGCAATCGAAACCGTCGACTTACCCAAAGGTGGTATGGGTAAATCCATCCAACTGAAAAAAGGTACGGACTGTTTCGTTGCCGTTTGGAACCTCCACCGGTCTCCCGACCACTGGGAAAACCCAAACCTCTTCGACCCTTCGAGATGGGACCGCAAATTCACCAACCCAAAAATCGAAGGCTGGAACGGCTACGACCCCGAATTAGTCACCGGTTTATACCCAAACGAAGTCGCCACTGATTACGCGTACGTCCCTTTCGGTGGTGGTCAACGCCGATGCGCCGGCGACGTCTTCGCCATGATGGAAGCGACCGTTGCGTTGAGTGTCTTGCTGAAGAAATTTTCCTTTGAGCTCGCGTGCGACGAGAGCGACGTCGAGATGATCACCGGCGCGACCATTCACACGAAGAAAGGCTTGCCCGTGAGAGCGGTGAGAAGGAAAGCTTAATATTATTAATAGTCTACCTGAGATGTTTTATGCTGTATTTTTTGTATGGAGTCGTCGTGATTGATTTCGTCGTCGAGCGTTCGCCCCTTTTCATCTCTTCCTCTCCTTTCTTTTGTTTTGGAGATTTCATTCAAACCACACAATTCGTATAAAAAAAACCTCCTCTCGATGAAGTAAAAAATTTCTTCACAACAGGAGAAGAGAGAAGAGAGAGAAAGAGAGAGTTGGGAAGGGGGCACCTCTCTCCTTCCCGGAAGAGGCGATGCTGACATCTCGGGAATGCGCCGCGTTTCTTTTGCTCCTCGCGTGTATTCTCCTCGCGCATTTGAGCACGGCTATCTTTTGCAGCGCGACTCGCGATGGTGATTTTTTCGCATCGGAAAAATCTTTCGTCGACGAAGAAGCGCTTCCGTTCGACGAGAACGACCACGCGCAAACGCGCGCGTTACTTTGGTCGCAGAAAGCTCCGGACTTGAACGTGCTGGACACGACGAAGTCAACGGAGAACACGCAAACAACATCCATCGCGGACCAACTCGTCAAAGAATTGGATACCGTCGTGGACGAAACGAGTGCTTCACAAAGAGCCGCAGGAGATATAGCGTCTGCGAATGATGATGATAATGATGATGATGATGATGATGGTAATGATAATGACAATAGTAAAACCAGCTCGAACGCCATCGAAAACGCCATCCTCGATTCCGAAGCGTTCCGAGAAAAAATCAAACAAAACGGCAGGAACGACCCGGGATGGACGGAAGAAGACCGACAACTCGAACAGAGTTTAGAAACGAAGTGGATTAATAATCCAGACGAGGATATTTCACGTGAGTGGCACAATGCGTACGAGGAAAAATATTCCGCCGGGATAGTCGACGAGAAGAAAGAGGAGGTGTTGGAAATCGAAGAAGAGATGGAAAAAAATGAGGAGTTGACGTTCGGGGAGCTGATAGCGACGAGCGCGACGAGCGGGAAGAAGAGTAGTAAATCAAAAAAGACGAGAAAGGAAAAAGCATTGAAAACCAGTGACGACGTCTTAAACGTCGTTTTAGTCGGGAACGGCAAGTCGGTGTTAAAGAAAAATAACGGGAAAACGATCGATAGCGCAGATGTGGTTGGGAGGTTTAATTATTTCCAAACGAAAGGGTACGAGAAGAAAATCGGGACCAGATTGGACTTGTGGTTTTTAGGCGAGTTGAGACAACCGGGACCGCGAGGGTCGAGAGGGTCGAGATTGAGCACAGGGAGGATGGATATGAAGATGAAACCAACACTAAGATATATCGTGCCGGTTGTGTACGAGACTCCAAGAAAGTGCTCGAAAATGAATTGTAAGCCGAGTAATGCGAAATTGAAACAACGGGTAGCGACGATTGGTATGGTCAAGAAGGCGTATGCAAAGTACGGCATTCGCAAGATGCTCGAAATCATGCCGATTGAAGTCCAACATAGGTTATCGACAAAGTACGGGTACACCACACCTTGGCCGTCGTCGGGGATTTTAGCCATTATCTATTGCTTAGAAAAGTACCGGAATGCGACGGTAACGATCACCGGATACGATTTCATGGGTGGAAATTTAGGCCACTATTGGGAAAAAGTGAAGAAGAAAGGGACGGTGCACTCGATGAAAGGCGAAGCGTCGTTCATAGCGCAATTAGTGAAGAATGGGAGGGTAAAAGTTATGTAATAGATAGGAGTCAGAGATCAGCAGTAGTGCGTGTGTTTTTATTTTCATGTGTTCTATGCATAGTATGACAGAATAAACTATTCTTTTCGTATCTCTTCTTTTTCATAAACTAAGGAAATGTTAATTTACAACGGTTGCCACAGCCGTAGCAGTTTGCGGCGGATGGTGTTTGTGCGAAGACGTCATCTTCATGTTATTCGTCGCCGCAGTCGCAACGGTTCGTCTGCCCCTTCGTCTCGTGTCACCGAATTTCTTTTCCAACTCCAAAACATCCACAAGCAAACTCATGGGTGTCTCTCGTTTGCGTCTGCTCTGCGTCGGAAGATTCGCCAACTGTAACAAGTTGCGCCATTTATCTTTCATATCCATAGCTGTTCGGCGACCGAGTCTCTTGAACGTCTTCTTCTCGATGGCATCGGCTTCGTCGCGCTTCTTTATGGCTGTCCAGCGGCAACCGCACAAACGAACGCCGTCAACTAACGCTTGCGATTCTTCCAAGGTCCACGGAGAGTGGTGTTTCGAGCGACGTTGTCCTTGAACGTATTTCTTTTCATCCGACTTCGCGGAAACTATGGTGTTACGTTCGACGAGCGCCGTATTTTTTTGTTGGGATGATTCGGCCTTGATATTATTGGTGACAAACGTATGGTCAGCGCCGTCTTCGTTGGTGTTGCTATTGTTGCCGTCGCCACTCGTCGAGGGTGATCGAATCGTCGTTGCTGTCGTAGTAGTAGTAGTAGCAGTAGCAGTAGCACTAATAGTATTCGCCATCACCGCTGACACTGCCGCAGTAGTGTTTGCAGCATTATTGGTCGCTAGCGTTTCTTTCTCCTTTGGCGTCGCGAGCGAACGAATGTCCTCGAGCATTTTCTCCGGAATCTCCGTCGCCTCGCGTTTTTTATACAAGACCGGCGATAAAGCCGTTCGCATGACATTGCGCCACTTATCTTTCAAGTCCACCGCCGAGCGTTGGAGCAAAGCGCCCGAAATACTCTCGTCCGATAAGGATTTAATATCCGCCCATTGGCCTCGACCGCATCGTTTGACTCCGGCGACTAAAGCTTCGACTTCCACTAAAGACCACGGTCTGTGAACCTTTTGACGTTTGTTTTTGCCGTTATTATTACCACTGCTATTGTGTTTGTGTTTTCGTTTTTGTTTTTGTTCCATAGATGACGCTTTGTTATCGTTGTTGTCGTGTATACGTGGATTCGTCGTCGTAGTCGTAGTCAACGAATTATCTTGCCTATTACTCGTGATGCCGTGCAACACAACAGCCCCGTTCTCGCCACCGTTATCTTCTTCCAACGACGACCCAGACGATGACCTTCTGATATTCTTACATAAACTCGTTCGCTTCCTTCTTGGACACTTCAAATTCAGTGGGACTATTTGTCCGGTACACGTCGTCTCCGAGTTTGAATTTCGTCTGCGTCGGTTCGTCTGTCGCGGCGCAGCGGCGGCAAACAGTCCTCCGTCGCCGTCGCCGCATAAGGACATGAGCACGTCTGCAGCCGCGGAAGGTGAGTTCATGAATGGCGTTTCTGGTCGTTCGATGGTATCGCGAAGTGGATGAGTAGGTGGTCGACTTCTTTTCTTCGCGTTGTTGTTGTTGTTTGTTTTTTCTTCTCGGTTCGATTGCTCGTCTTCCCGAAACGAGTCAAAACCACTCTTGTCGGAATGCCCCGACCTCCGTTCTTTGTCTTCCTCGTCTTCTCGTTTCAACACCGGTGGCATCATCATCATTCCCGTCGCGGGCGTCGCGATTGGAACGAAGCCGTTTTTCATCCCGTATTGCACCTGCGGACACGTCAAATGCACGTTCGGAAGCCTTCGGAACGCGTCGACGGACGAATGCTGTTGACCCGTCGAGGGAAATTTCGGCGCCGGTTCGTTAACTTCCCTCGAAATGTCGTTGGCGGACAAAACTCTCGCGACCAAATTGCGCGATATCTGTTTCGAGAGGAAAAGAAAAGGCAGAGTCAGTGCACGTCGACGCGGCGATCGGAACAAAAAATATCGATTCGCGCGATTTCCGCGGAGAGATCGAACAAAAACGCGTCGCGCGGGGTCTTCCCGCCACCGAATCGATCCCCGTCTTTCGGTCGATTTTCTCGACAAATATCAAATATTCGCGAGGAGAATATATAACATAATCTTTAAGAGGTTTCCCGAAAAACGCACCGGAAACGGCATGAGCGAATACTGCAGCGGGACAAACTTTACGGGATCGCCCGGTATTTTAGCGAACGTGACCGGCGTTCCGGCAAACACGCGCGTTTCCAAGTCCACCATCGCGCGACGCGTCGTTCTTGTGTCGCGCACGCGTAAAAAATTTGATTCGAATAAATAATAATTTACTTCTCGAATCCCTCGTCTCTTCGTTTGACCTCAAAGCGCGTGTGTTATTTTTAGTTTTTTTAAAGGCGGGGCCCTCTCGTGTGCTCTCGTCTTTGGCGAGAAAAAAATCGCACCGAAGATATGCCAACTTTTCCTTGCCTAGGTGGCAATAAAAAA
>Ga0163180_10001913_pt1 | contig 11712 bp, 25 predicted proteins | sample AtlANTMetagenome_2_FD_109647 | JGI IMG/M metagenome (GOLD analysis project Ga0163180, IMG submission 109647) | Marine eukaryotic phytoplankton communities from the Atlantic Ocean - Atlantic ANT 4 Metagenome | ecosystem: Environmental > Aquatic > Marine > Oceanic | place: North Atlantic Ocean...
AGAACCATTACTTCCGAACCAACCTTCTAACATTTGTTTCATTCTACTCTGACACATTTCTAATTTTTCTATATGTCTTGTAGCTTGTTGTTTATATCTTAATCCCATCCTTAAAACCTCCGTTTTTATTGTAAGTATTCATATATAAATATAAACTTTCAAAAAAGTTAACATTTTTTTTAAAATTCTATCAATCCCACTTAACTTGTACAATTGATCTTGTACTTGTACTTGTACAGTACTGTACTTGTACAACTGTACTTGTCCAGTACGATTTCAACTATTTTTTGTTTGAATTTGGTCTTCCAATACCCAAATCATCTAACATTTCATTTAGTGATTGAGCATTCTTCGCTTCTTCTTCAGCTTTAACTCTATCTCTTTCATCACAATAAAGTTCATATCTTTCGTGATTGGATAATGTGGGGTCGTCTATTAAATACTTTTCGATTTCTTTTAACGACATATATGTAGGAACATGTTTCTTTTTAGGTTCAGGTTCAATAGCCTCTCTAGCTACTTTCCTTCTTTTGTTTTTATCTTTATCGTCGGGGTCTTTCAGACCTTCGTGTAACATTCTTAAATATCTTTGAAGTTTTAACATTCTTTGTTCTTCTTCAGAGTTCATTCTTTTTGATTTAGCTATTACTTTACATTCTTCCAGTTCACCAAGTAGGTAGGCATAATAAGTTTCACTTTGCTGATCTCCTTGTCTTCCAGCAGCATCATGCGCTTCTTGGATTAAATCCACTAAAGCGTTATAAATGTCTTCGTCTATTCCATACCATTTCATTATAAAGTAATCTCCTATGTTTATTATAAATAGTATGAAATATCTCTAAACCATTATGTTTTCGGAATTTATAGTGTGAGGTGTATCACAGAACTTGGATAATCATAATAACAACTGCTAACATTACAGTAGCTATAACCTTTGAAGTCATTGGTTCACCCAATAATAGATATGTCATAATTGGAAATGTAATCATACTTGAAGCAAACGCCATAAATCTTACAGACCATAGATTACCAAATCCTACATATCCCCATTTAGTGCATAACCATAAAGCTAAACTAATGGGAATAGCTAAAGCGCATGTAAACATTAATCCTTTACCACCCTTAGCCCAATCCCATACTAATTGAGAATTAAGTTGAAACCATATAGCTATATTTGTTACAGTAAATAAAAGTGTTGTTAATATTATATATTTTATACTCATAGTATTGTTATTTGTCCTGGTTTAAATTTTTCGTAACTTATATTATGTCGGTGTAATACTGTCAGAACCAACTCTGTCATTCTGTCAGAATTACCAGTAATTATTCTCATAGGTGAATCATTTAATAAAACAAAATTCTCTACAAGTCTATCTACTTCTGAATGTCTTACTCCATGTAAATCTAATTTATTTATCATCTCTTAATTTGTGATTCTCTTCTCTTGTTCTATGACCATACAACTCATCGTCATCTTTCATAATTTCCCAATCGGTCATAGGATTACCTTTTTTCAAATACTTCAATGGATAAAATTGAGGTCCACCAGGTGGAACATTCATAGTTAAATCTTTATCATCTTTATTTGTAATTATATCAAATGCTATTGAAGCTCTTTTATCACTACCACCCAAAACCCTATGTGGTAACGATGGTCTAAAAATATGACACCAACCATCATCTTGAATTATATTAATATCTTCATCTTTATATTCAGTATATATCCCATCTGATTTAATATAATAATGACCAGATAAAATAACAGGAGGTGGTTCATATACTAAAGTTCCTTTAGGTATATTATCCATATCTTTATCAAGATCAATCTTCACAATATCAGGTTCTTCAGTACCGTGTTCGTGCCATTCTATATGTTCATCTTTATTGGTAAAATAATTAAACCACATATGAATCCACAAAGAATCTAAATCTAAATTTGGTATATCAAATGATTTTATATGTTCATATAATTTATTACCAAATCTACGAAGTTCTTCGCTTACCTTTATATCATAACAAAGATTATATTGTCTTCTAATACAAGTAGAGGGTGGATGAAAATCTCTCCAACCAGAACAATACTCTTTATATTTTACTGCTTCAGAATACATTTCAGTTATATTCTTATCATTTCTATATTTTATAAAATCAAATAAAACATCATCATCAACACCCTTATATTGTTTTGCATGAACTTTGGTTTCCTTAAAAAGAAATTCAATATGTTCACCATCAACGATGTGGTCTTTGACGATAACATTATTTTGGTAACGATTTATGTTATGACTTTTTGACATAGTTTAATCTCCTAACGAAGTGAAAAATAAATTTACGAAGTGAAAAATTTATTTGTCTTTGGTCTTATTACCATCCATCCACATCTTTGTATGTTCAGCTGTAAAACCTTTACCACCTGTATTTAAATCAGTATCTTTATAATAGACTAATTCTTTTTCATCCTCACCAAACTTTCTTCTGTAAACTGTTTTACCATCATCAGGTGATTCATAAATGTATTTATCAGCGTTAGTATCTTTGGCGTCCGTATTTAAAAAATTCTGAATGATATCATATATTTCAGTTAATTCTTCTTTAGCACCCGCCATCACCCAACCATCGTTATGATGACTTGTTGCTTCACCTATCAGTTTTCTAACTTCTTCTTTTGCTTTACTACTCATCATTACTCTCCCAAGCTTCATTTACATTAGGTGTGGATTTATCATCACCTCTATATGTTCCATCTTTTTTTCTAGCTCTTTTTCTTTTCTTTGGTTTTGCTTTAGTCATCATACCTTCAAATTTCTTTTCAGGTCTTCTTGGTGTTCCAAACACCAATTCCCAAAACTCATCAACAATAGTTTCAAATCTTTCTAACTCTGTCTTTTCGTTCCAAGATTTTTCTCTAAAGTATTTTTTTCTACTCATCATTATCTCCTATCTTCAACCATTTTTCTATTGGTGGTACAAGTATCTCACTATAACTTGAATCTGTAGCTATTATAGATACATCACCAGATATACATATACGATTGTTATTTGTTTTATTTGGCGTGGTAGAATGTAATGTTTTTGAGGGAAAAATAATTAAATCTCCCTGTTTAACACTCATCTCCATAGCTTTTAAATTTATATAATTTTCTCTAAACTTTTCTTTTTTGGAATCATTGTTAACTGTATGTAAATCAAATAAACCAGGTGCTAACTCATTTGGATTTGTTTGATTATGCATAACTAATTGACCATCATCTTCTGATTGTATCTGAAGATAATAAGCAAATGAAATATGTGACTGGTTATGTGTATGTGGTCTTACACTCTCACCATTCTTTTGTAATGTTGCCCAACATCTCTGATAATATAATTTAACATCATTATCATCTAACCCCAATAGATTAATATAGTTAAGTATATTTGTTCCTATACCTTCAAACAATAATTGAAACATTGGTTGTAAATGTAAAAATTCGTGACCATTCCAATCACCAGTCCATGTAGGTTTGTGATAACTTTCTAAATGAGTCGGTTTACGAATATCTTCTAAATTACCACCATCTTCATTTCGTTGTCTTTCAATCTCTTGAACTAATTCCAATCGCATATTTTCTTTTAGTTCCATTTTATTTTTATATAATGTAGTTGGAAAGATATTAACCAAACTCATGTTTGGTTGTAAATGCATTATCTTTCCTACTTTAGATTGTTTCTTACAACATACACAACTCTTATTACAATCACTCATTTAATTTTTTCCTAAGTTCCTTATTCTCTTTCTCTAAATCATCAAACCCCTGTGAAAGTGTATCCAATCTATTTTGTAACATAACTAATTCCATTTGTCTATTCCTCATATCAAAATGAAAGTCTTGAGATTGTTGTTCTAACTTTAACTCCAACTCTTCTACTTTAGTCTTTAGTTCTGATTCCCTTTTCATATATTCAGCAATCATATCTTTATATGCTTGTTTATCCATCTAATTCATCCTCACTTGAATATTGTATTATACTTCCAATTGGAACTGGTGGATCATCTGAATATACATAATCAAGTTCTACTATATGATACCCAGCTACAGGATTATAACCAGCTTTTTTCAATACATTTACAGCACCATTGAATGTTCCACCTGTAGCGTATACATCATCGAATATCATAACATCACCCTCACCTTCTTGACATTCCATATGCCCTTCACCATATTCAAGTGTATGTTTTACATTAGCTACTTTTCCTGGTAATCTATTTGGTTTACTTCTCAATAACACCAACCCTTTATTAAGTTCTTGTGCTATTAACGAACCTAATATAAATCCTCTTGATTCTACAACACCTACATAATCAAACTCAGAGAATATCCCTAAATCAATCCCCTCAGTTATTTGTTCACATATATCTTTAACCAATTCCCTTCTTACTCCAGAGAACTTATATAACTCATTTAAGTCATAATACTTAACACCGTCAATTGGAAAGTCTTGGTATTCTTTTATATGTTTCTTATAATCTATCATTCATACTCCTTCAGTATTTTCATTGTTTGTTCCCAACCTTCTACGTGATGCCAATCACAACCCTCTAATTCATCCATTAGATGCGCTAGTGGATAATCGTTTCCACCATTCTTAATACCATCACCTATAAAGACATACTCATCAGGTTGAACTAATCTATCTTGTTCTATAATACCAAACACTTGAGATTTATCTTGACCCTTTGGATATATGTCTATTGATATTTGACCACCTATAACAGCATCTAAATCAGGCCATCCATCCCTAATTGTTTTTGCTATTTTTTCTCTTTCCTTATTATCTGTATCATACTTATGATAATCTAATCTATCCTCATAACTACAATCTCTACCAACTATACTAAAGTTTAACATCGTTCCTCTATCTTCAATATGATTTCCACATCGATGTGGGTAATCACTCTTACGAAGTTCGTGACCTAAATATGTTAATAGATTTTGTGGTGGTTTAAATTCTTGTCTGTATATTTGTTCTGCACTTATATTTACGATATGTGGATCTGGTCTCCAAAACTCATTACCACAACAAGTGAATATACCCTCAGCCTCAATATCAAAATAACACATCTGTTCTTGTAGCTTTGGTAAATCAGAACCTGTAACTAAATAAAACTTATTTTTCTTTACCCATTCACTAAAGAACTTTTGAAATTCTTTTGTCATAGGTTGTCTTGATGGTGTTAATGTTCCATCAACATCGAATATAAAAACTCTACTCATAACCTTTTTCCTTTTTCCAAATATTGAATCAAAATTGTCAGCATATTGTGATGACCAACCACCACGCCATTTATCACCTTTTCCATTCATTCATTTATGCTCTTCCAGATAATCTCAACCACAATCCAATAATACAAGCACCAACTATAGTCCAAGTTATACTAATAAAGAAACCCCACTTCCATACACTAAACCAAAAAAACGCATTAGCAGATAGAAGCCCAATCATACCCCAATTGAGTTCTTTCTTATCATCAATCATTTTCATTCCTATTCCTTTTTTTAAAATTTTGTTTGAACTTTCGTAAAGCGATATGCCTCATTACTACCCAAACCCAAATGTTTATAGAACCAACTATGAGATTAAACCAACCACCACCGAGATTCCACAGATACATATTCCAGAACCCCATAATAAGATTCAACCATATTGCTCCTTGTAATGCTTCATATCTTTCTTGTGTCAATTTAAAACTCCTTATGTTAAATAACCTTAAATTTTTCGTCTTATCCTTTCGGTAGTCTGTTTTTATTTTCTATTTATATGAAAGTTGCTGTATGACTAACTAAGACATTTCTAATTTAAACTACTATCTTTATTCAGAACATTTAGTTCTCCTATATTTAAAAACTATTTTTTGATGTTGTTTCAGTTTAATCTGTTTCAAACCTTTCGGTAACCCCGTCGATTAAACCTACTCCAACATCCGCGTTTTATTCGCTTTTCTCTTTTGATTTTAAGAGTGCTGTTGGGTTACTTAGTTGTAGATAGCTGCCCATCTCCATTTGCTCTGATTACCTACACCTACAACTATATATAAATATATACTATTCATACAAAACATTAATTATTTCTCATCTGCCATTTTAATTATATTCATCAATGACATTATATAAATACAAGTCCACATCCATTCTTGATTTGTATCCATTTCTGTAACAAACATCATTATACTACATATTACAAATGGTAACATTACCATCATCCACTTTAATACCATTAATGATAAAGACATCCATCTTGGCATCATACTTATTCCATCTTCATTCCATCTATCCATTATATAACTCCATTTCATATTTAAATTCCGATGGTAAATTTGTGTAATCTAATTCAATATCTTTAAGTGCTTCCATCATTACACTAATTGGATTGAACTCTTCTGCGTTTAATATTGCTTTCATAATACTTGGTGAGAATCCAGATACCATAGCAACATTCTTATCAGAACATCTTGCTTGTGTTCCGAAGTGTGCATCTAAATTCCAAAATACTATCTTTGGTAATTCATACCCAGCCTTCTCATACTCATCAGCCATCCAACTATAATGAGTTTTAAATTGACCACTCCTACTATCTTGTGATTCATCAAACTGCATATCTGATAGAACTAATAACATAGTCGGCATTGAATCTTTATCTACATCATATTTAACTGCTCTATCTAATATCAATCTATAAGCCTTTTCAAAATCTGTATTCATTCCCCAATGAGCTCCATTAACATTACTCATTATATCACTAATAGAATTACCCTGTAATTTTATTAATTCAGGTTCTTCACTAAATGATAAGAACATATCTTGGAAATCTGATTTGTTTCGTTGAGCTAAATATACACCCAAACCCAAAGCGATTGTTAGTGGCATTCCAAACATAGAACCACTTGTATCAATCATAGGTAAAATTGTTTCTTTACTATCTACCAACAAGTCTGGAAGATTATCCCACATCTTCTGAGCTAATACCTCATCACCACAAGCTAATACTTCGTGAGGATAGGTAGCAGATACCGATGCCTTTGTGGTCTTATCATTCTTCCAATCAACAAATCGTTGACCATCCCGTTTATCAAATGAACGACCATATCTCCTCAAAGCCGCCCCCGGAACAGAAGAATATTTTATGTCGGACCATTGTTGGGTGGACATCTTTTGTTCTACTGTATCAGAATGTTTCTTTAGAAACTTCCGATATTCTTTATTGGTAAAGCCCAACTTATCTCTTAATGGAACACACTTCCTTGGCGCCCATTTACAAGCTAACCTATCCCCATCTTTAATAGCTTGAGCGAAAACAGCTACTACACCATCAAGGTGTAAATAAGGAACTAGATCTTTCCAGTAACCTAACTGTGCTATCGTCATCGCATTATCTGATATAAACTCTGGTGATGTCTCTCCAATTTCACTTAATATAGTATGGAAAGTTTTTCTCTCACCAGAACCAACTCTTGCTGCTCTCGCCCAAAATAATACTTGTGTTGCTAATTTAGGGTCATCTTCATATGCCCTTGTAAAATCTTCTAGGATATCTAATCGGTCTGAATGTCGCATATTACCAATTCGTTGAAATAAATCTAAACATTCTTTTCCAGATGTTTTGTGAATTGTTGCTCCATTTGTAGTTGTTGTGTATTCCATTTTTTAATCCTCTAAGTTTTCAATTTTTATTATAGTGTTACGTTACGACTTTTTTTATATATGAGTCAAGCCTTTTTTTATTTTTTTTTCGTATCCATTTCGGTGGTCATTTTATTTGATTTATTCTGTTATCATTTTATATTGTAGTGCTGTTTGACCAACTACGAATTTTTTGACAATTAATATAAGTATAACCTAATTTCTGAAACCGTTACTTTTTTTTTATTTTTTTTCTTCATCATATAAAGTAACTCTCATTTGCCTTGATACTACTTCAAGTTTACCCCACCTCTTTGTAGCTTCAATCCAATCTTTAGTTTCTCTATTAGTATCAAACTCAAGATGTTTACATCCATTCTCTCTTGCTACTTTATATGCCATCCTAATAGCTTCACCAGGCTTACCTCTTTTTAATCCATCGTCTGAATCTTCTTGATGTGAATATAAAGTCCATATCCATAATGTATCATCCTCACCAACTGAATAATCAATCCAACCATTTTCCCATTCAATAACTTCGTGATATTCATCTGGTGGAACAGCATATATTTCTTCACTATCTTTTGATAATAACAAATATCTATCCATCCACTTTGCTTGGTTTGGTGTTAACTCATCAGGACAAATATATTTTTTAGTTTCACTCATTATGGTGCTTCCCTATATTTTTCATATAACTCATTACACAATTCCAAATCATTTCTTTTAATTGGAATCCTACCTCTTATGATTCTGGTTTTCAGTTCTTTTATATATTCATAATCTCTATCTCTTTGACCAGACGCATCTAACTCAGATATCCTAATATAATTTAATAACTTATCTATTTTAGGTATTATCTTTTCAGTCATGAAAGTTGCCTTCTCTTGTTCTGATAATACATCTACTAATCTTTTACCCAAAATTCATTCTCCAAAAATCTTTAAGTCTTGTTGGTAGTAATTGATTCAATGATTGTCTATATCTTAATTTTCTATATTTCCAACTATTCATCCATCTGAAATCATTATTCTCAAATATCTTTGCTACAGCTATAGAGAAACCATCACTCTTAACCCAATGCCACATATTAGGTGGTATCACAATCATATCACCAGGCTTTAATCTTGTATGATAAATTGGGAAGTCTACCATATCCCAATCCATTTTAAAAACATTCTCTTGAGCAAAATTATTATAAGTACTAAATAATGATCTAATGTTTAGGTGTTCGTAATCACATAACCATATATCTTTCTCACCAACTATTTGACAAGTTAGATAATCATCTTCTATATGAAGATGAGCTCCTGTTTTAGTATCAACACCCATAAAGAAATAATAATCTACTGGTATAGTTAATAGTGCAAATGGATTAGTTAATAACTTATCACTATGTAAGTCATCTAACAATCTTCTATCTAATGTATCAATACGAAGTTCACCATCAACATATCTTGGTGTGGTTAGATTTAATAAACTACAATCTGGTATATAAACATTATCCTTTTCCATTCTATCCATGAAATCACCAAAGTGCATAGGTTCTAAATCTGATTTAGATGTTTCGTAATCTTCAAACTTTTTATATACTTCAACATCTAATTTTGTTTGTTTGAACATTTCCCTTAAATAAGTTTCATCCCACTTTAAAGCAAACATATCATCACCACCACCTCTGATAACAAATGGTTGTTTGAATGGTAATTCAAAGTTTTTTATCTTACCTTCTTGTAACTCTACTAACATTAATACTCCGTAAAATAATTAACAATTAAAGTTATCAATCCTATTAATAGAAGAACCATTCCAGCTGCTATAACTATCTTTAACCACCATATCATTCCAACAAAGTCTAACATCATATAGAATATAAATCCTAACATAATAGGTAATCCAATCATAGCAATCTGTTCTATAAAGCTCATACTATCCCATACAGAAAAGTTAGTTGATTGATTTCTCCTAAACGGTATTTTTTTGTTTTCTTTTATTTTGTTTTTTCGTAACCACATATTTTAATAACCTTGTACCCTCAAGAGGATTCGAACCTCTGACCTATAGATTAGAAGTCTATTGCTCTATCCAGCTGAGCTATGAGGGCAAATCTTTTTAAGCTTCCGCAAACACGATTCCAACTTTTATAACATCATCCCCATCTTCATTTTCTTCTATAACTTCCAAATCGTCTAACGGTCCCATTTTATTTAATTCTTCCAAAGCTTCATCTGACCAATTAGTTTTAAAGAACCCATCAACAACAGCTTTTTCCATAAGGATATGTATTAGTTTACATATCTTTTTAAACTCTTTTGGGTCTTCAGTTTTTGATTCATCTATTTGTAATAATATTGGCATTTAATGCTCCCTTTATTATAAATAGTATGAAACTATTCTAAAACACTTTTTCTATTTAGAGCTGTGTTTCACATCAAACAATTTATCAAATGTAACTTCATCCATTTGTTTCCTCTGTATAAAGAAACTCCTAGCATATTCTAAACTGGTAGTATCAACTCTATCTATAACCTCACCACTTGGTTTTAAACATAATTCAAAATATGGCATATCATATCTCCATTTATTCGTTAGTTCTTATCCCAATCGTTGCACAACATAGTGAACAAGTAACTGCACATACATCTTCTTCTACAGTTACCACCTCATTACAATCTTCATTACGACATTCTAATTCATTCATATTTACTTACTCCTTTTTGTTTATAAATAATTTGGACCGGTCCAACTAAAACTCTTATGCATTTCAGCATCAAATATAGAACCCCTACTATGTTTAGCGGGTTGACTCCAACCAGCAGCTTTAAGTATATCACCTTTCAACATTGGTAATCCTTTATGAGTTCCATTTACTTTAGCAACGAATCCCCACACACTTCTTTGTCCAGGTGATGAACCCTTTACTACTTTAATAAACTTTCTACCTACCATAAGATTTAAATCAAGAGTTTTATCTTTTGAGTATCCACCCCAATTCTGATAATTCTCTTCTATCTTAACAAGTAAGTTATCCACAGCTTCATCAAATGACAAACCATTTTTTGTGGTTGTCTTTTCAGTTTTTGTTGTATTAGATATATTCGGTTTTATTCCATTAATCATATTATATAGCCTCCAATTGTTCAAGTGTTCCTAAAGTATCTAATACAAGATATTGAGAATCAAAGTCTTTTTGTAATAATTCCATTAATGTATTACGACCTTCTTCAGACATCCAATTAATACGATGAAATTTACCATTGACGGTCATTTCAACAACTTTAATACATTTATCAACTGATGAAAAAGTATACTCAACTTTAACATCATCTCCATTTGAGACTTTCCAATTATAAACTTTTGTTCCAATCATATTATATATCCTCATTTCTGTTTAACATTGTTTCATTTAAATCTTTATAAGCCTTACTATTCCGAAAACCAGAATCACCTTCAGTAACAGCAGCGGCTAAAAATAAACCACCTATTAATAACAACCAAGTAAAACCAACCATAGCAAAATCAAATATCATTTAAAACTCCTTTTCTTTATACTATACGTTACAACATTTTACGTATAAGTGTCAAGCCTTTTTTTATTTTTTTTAATGATTTCTTTTACCATCAAATACACATACAAATATTAAATCTTCGTATTTACTTGTATTTGATACTCTATGGAAATCACCATCAGGTATTAATACCACATCTCCAGGACCAACTAAATGAACATCAGTTCCAACAACCATTGTTCCATAACCACTAACAAATTGGTATACTTCTTCTTGACCTTTATGATTGTGTCCTGTAGTGCTCTTTTCAGGATGTAGTATAGTTTTAGATACCACAAGATTATTTAAATCTGTATTATCTAATAATGTATATGTTTCATTCTGTTTAACTACTTTACTATCTTCACCATTTAGATTAATCTTCATCTTCTTCTCCAATATCTTTTTCTCATTCTTTTTTCAATCCAATTATCATCTGAATCTGTTTTGTGTAAAATGTATCTACCATTTTTATAATAGAAATCTTCTTCTTCCCACGAACAAGGGAT
>Ga0163180_10001914_pt1 | contig 11711 bp, 7 predicted proteins | sample AtlANTMetagenome_2_FD_109647 | JGI IMG/M metagenome (GOLD analysis project Ga0163180, IMG submission 109647) | Marine eukaryotic phytoplankton communities from the Atlantic Ocean - Atlantic ANT 4 Metagenome | ecosystem: Environmental > Aquatic > Marine > Oceanic | place: North Atlantic Ocean...
CGCCTTTTCAGCGTTGTCCAGAGCCTCTCTGCGGGACGCCTCCACGTCTCCCATTTTCCAAGATGTGACCCCCGTGTCCTCGCACGCGTACCGCTTCAAAAACAACGCGTGGTGTTTGCGGCACAGGGACCGCGCGACGAGCGCCAGAAGGAACTCTCTGTGGAACGGCGCCGCGCTGCACTTGTACTCCGGGGGCATCGACGTCCAGGCAAGGTGGTTCTTCACAAGCCTTCGCGCAACGTCGCAGGCTTTGGACGCCGACGCGGAGGCTGCGTCAAACTCCCGACGCTCGAACTGCCGATCGGCCTCCTTTTGGATTTCTTCGTAATGACCCATCAAAGATTTGTGCAGTTCGAAACGAAAACAGGGACTCTCGACCCCGTTCCACTCGAACACGGGCTGCGACAGCAACCGCGCGCTCGGCCGCCGCAGCTTCTCAATGAGCGTTTCCAAGTCCTTGGTGTACGTCCCGAGGCGCCCGATTCTGGCGTTCTCCGACAATCGGATCAGAAACGACACATCGCCGACGGAGCGCGGATCCACCACCTGCTCGTAGAGCAACATTGTTCACAAACAAACGCACCCCACCATAAATAGTCGCGCACTCACCACTAGTGCGAGCACTGCCTTTCGCCGAGTCTCGTCAGCAGCTCGACGTCGGAGCAGACTATGCCGTTCGGGGCTACATAACCCCCGGAATTTAATATTGCTTGCAAGTCAACACATTCAAGAGCCCCTCCTGCACTCGCAAAACCGGCAGTGCAAGTTTCGCACTCTGAACTCCCCTCCGTGTTAGAAAACTTGCCCGCCTCGCATGCTTTACAAGCGCCAAAGGTTCCAGAACTATCTGCGTATTTTGCCGGAGTACACGATCTGCAAGTCTGCATTTGTGTATAGGAATCAATATATGAATATTTCCCGGGTGTGCATTCCTCGCATTCTCCCGCCTCACTTTTTGCTTTGCCGTGTTCACAACCCTCACCGCAAAGTGCTTCGCCGGTGCCATCATTGCACCAATCATTGCACAGTCTATAGTAGGAGCACTCATCATAACCCCAATTGGGTTTGACGCTGGTCGGGTAATGAAAATTTATTACGTCATAATAAAAACCAAAGACATCAGAACCCCATAGACCCCCGGCGGTTACATCGTCTCCGAGATCTCCGCCAAACCACACATCGTCTGGGTGAAAATATTCTCCGCCCACAGCGCTATAGAAAGCTTGGCGCCCCAAAGAAGTCAGGGTTTCCGGAAATCTGATCGTTTTTATTCCTGTAAAACCGTAAAATGCAGAGTCTCCGACTGTCTTTAATTGTGTACCCGAAAAATCCAGTTCTTCCGGACCCGAAAACGGGTTATTTGATGTAAGGGTTCCGAATGCATAGTTTGCAATAGTTTGGAGCGATGCCGGAAACTTGACTGTTTTTAATTCACCTGCATAGTAAAATGCGTTTTTCCCCACAGTCTCTAGTTGGGTGTTTGACAGGTCCACCGAGTCTAGAGAAACACCGTAAAAAGCAAACTCCCCAATATCGGTCAACTGGGAACCTGCGGGGAATGTAACACTCATAAGCGCCGAGTTTTGAAAAGCGTTTTGGCCAATCGTTTGGAGCGACGCCGGGAAGTCGATTGTTTCTAATGAAGAACCCCGAAATGCTTCCTTCCCCACAGTGTCTAGTTGGGTGTTTGACAGGTCCAGCGTCTTAACATCTGAGCCGTAAAAAGCGCTCTCCCCAATACCGGTTAACTGGGAATTTGCGGGGAATGTAAAGCTTGTAACTGGCGAGCTGTAAAAAAAGCTATTGCCAATCGTTTGGAGCGACGCCGGCAAGTGGACTGTTCTTAATGAATAACCACCCACAAACGCCTGATTTAACGAGTCTGTAGTTTCTATTTGCGTGCTTGACAGGTCCACCGTTTCGACAGCTGAGTTTTGAAAAGCGTATCGGCCAATCGTTTGGAGCGACGCCGGGAAGGTGAGTGTTTCTAATGATGAAGAACCGTAAAAAGCGTACTCCTCAACACGGGTCAACTTGGAATCTGCGGGGAATGTAATGCTTTCAAGCGACGGGACAGCCGAGCTTTGAAAAGGGTAACTGCCAATAACGCCAATAGTATGGAGCGACACCGGGAAGTCGATTGTTTTTAATGAAGAAGCACCGTAAAAAGCCCTCGAATCTGTAGTTTGTATTTGCGTGTTTGACAGGTCCATCGACTCGACATGTGAGCCTTCAAAAGCGTATCGGCCAATACGGGTCAACTGGGAATCTTCGGGGAATGTGACGCTCGTAAGTGCTGCGTACGTGTTTTTAAAAGCGAATTCTTCAATCGTTTCGAGCGACGCCGGGAAGTCGATTGCAAAATGTTCCATATGTAGAAACGCATATGGTCCAATCACACGGAATTTCGAACCGGTTTCAAATTTGACATGACAACTCGCACCAACCGCCCCGCCTCGGGAACAGAATTGATACACCTCCTCACCAAACGTTCCGTAGTATTTTTTGTTGGACATTAGACCGCCAAGGACAGTCACTTCCTTGGGAATTACAATGTCCTGCTCGGTCTGATGCTTTGCGTCGTAAGTCCAAAGCAATTTATCGTCCGCCTGTAAGTACTGCACAAAGTTGGCGTTGTTGGAATTACCATTAACCCACACATCAACCACTTCTTGGGTGATGGTGATTATCATAGCATTTATATCCCCGCCAATTTGGACGTCTTTGCAATTCTCCGTGTCCACATCTCCCGAGGCAACCATGTCAGCGCACTGTCGTCCACTGAAAGTGTCGGCGAGGGCTCTTCCGGTGAACGCGGCGAGGAGTGTTCCGAAAAAAAGTTTGGAAAACATGAAAACGTTTGAGCGGCCTCACGGGGGAGAACCTCAGGCAATTTATACTCCGAAAAAAATTACTCCCGTGTCTTTTTTGCCCAACTTTTGCCAGACTATATAAACGACCCCCCCCGTGGTCTTGTGATAGACGTTCTACAACATTTGTCATGTTTGCCATCTCGTCAATCGTAGTCTCCACTCTTGTGTTTTCAGGTTTTATCGCCACACAAACCACCGCGCAAACCACCACGCAACCAGATCTTGGTAGTTGTACCGATCCCAAGTGGACAATAGAACTCAAAACTTGGGGATGTGATATTATGACACCAAGTTTATGCCCTTGGAATGTTCCTGATTTTACCGAAAAAATGCATATTCTTGTAGGCGACAGAGACGGAAACGAAATCCTCGTAACCAAAGATGATTACGGATTATTCCAAGATAGCGGAGTCACGACTTACAGAGCGTGTGATATAAAGTACATTAAACCGGTGGGACCATCTGGTCTTAATATACCAAATCCGTTAACACATGACCATTTTCTAAAAAATTTTGATCTCAGAATCAAATACAATGGAGAATCTGAGTTTTGGCAGTATTCCAGAAATGCTAATGGCTACAGCAGCGGGTTATTTTGGGAAAGAAATGAAAAATATTTAATGAACTGCTATCACCCTGATGGTAGTACCAGTTCTTCGTGTAAGCCGTGTCCAGTATCGATACCTCACTACGACGGCTCTGCCTGCACAGCAATATCGGACACGACATCGGTAAATTGTCAAGTCCCTGATAACTGGGTGCAGACATCATATTCTGCGGGTGAGTGCGCGGCATGTCCGGACGCTACACCCCACGTGGTAAACAATGCGTGCGTTGCTTGTCCTAGTACAGCCGAATATTACAAACCTGAAGACAACACGTGTTCTGCCAACGCTGATTCATGTTGCGCAGCACCCACAGAAGACAACGAAATGGCTCAAATCATCGCCGCTTTCAACTGTGCATATAGCATGGATGAAAACAGAAAGAGGTGTGTGCCGAACGTGTGCGTTTGTCCCGGCGGAACCCCAGCTCTTGCAACTACAACGTACTCCTTTGATATTGAAGATATGAGTATAGATTACACGTGCTACAATCACGACGAATTACCAAAGGCAGATGATGGTACGCCGATTGCTTGCGCCGCTTGCGACGCCACTCACTTTATGCACGACGAAGCCCCAATGTGTGTTGAAAAAGCAACAGAGTGCGATCCAGGGTGGCGTTTAGAGAACCACCAATGCCACCGTAACGATTGCACATGCGATGACGGTGAACCTATATATGGAAGTTTCACTGATAGTCACGGTGTCACGCATTTTTGTGCACAAGATGGAGGCAAAAATTGTAAGTCTTGTCACCCTGGGACATTGTACACGGACGAATCGTCGGGAGAGAGAAAGTGCACGGAATTTTCTTGCTATTGTAACAATTACGGCGAAGCCGCACTGTCCCCGGAGCAGGGATGCACCAGTAACATGATGCATGTCTGTATGAACTGTCACGACGGTTACTATCTGCACGAAGATACACTTAGTGGACAAAGTTATTGTTTTGAAAAATCATGTGACTGCGATCACGGGACTGGAGCTAAAGGAACTGCTTGTCCGTCGCACAATGATCAAAACAATCCAAAATGCGCTTCGTGTTATTCAGGCTACGTGCTGTTTCAAGACAAGTGCGTGAAATTTAATGATTTGATTGTCAATCGTGGAGTTGGTGATCCCGAGTTCTACGTTGAATGCGACGGAACCGAGGCGGCAGATTGTGGCAGCGAGCCGTGCATTCGCAAACTGACGGGCGTTGTCAGCGGAGATGGCACCGATTCCGTCCAGGCAGGAGACGTTATTTGCACCGGCGGGGGTGGCGGGCAGATGAGTAACTTGGAGCTTCTGCAGTCGCTGCAAAGCTGTTCATAAATAGTCACCCGTGTCTGTTTTTTTGCCGAACTATATAAACGACGCCCCAAAATTATTTGCAAGCGACACACATGCCGTCTCGCCTTTTTTCGCTTTTCGGTCTTTCCGCCCTTTTCGGGTTGGCCGCCGCCGCCGTTCAGACAAGCAACGGGGTCAATTACGTTGAAGTTGCAACAGGTTTGAACCCCCTTTGGGATTACATCTCTCTAACAAGGAGTCAATGTAATACACTAGCTCTTGGCAATGGACAGACGCGTTCCCCTAATAACCATGATGACGCTCCCTTTTCTATAAAATGGGTTGATAATGGGTGGGCAGCGTATAAAAGCCAAAGGTATTGTAAAGTAAACGTTGAAGAGGCCAAACAAATACCAGTGGGTTGTGTCAAAAGAATAACCGATGGCAAAATATATTGGGGATTTGCATATGAAGCGGGTCGCTTGAACCAAGACGAATGCCTTGATTATTCATTCGTAATAAACACCAACGATGTGTTCGCTGGTCTTGCCCAGCCTCCGCCAAGTGCGGCCGCGGCCGACCCGACCGCCGAAGATATGCTCGCGTTCATCCAACAAGAGCAGGGGTGTACGTCCCCTTAAACCACCGCTATTGCTCGGCTTCCTCGGGATCCTCGGGTTTTTCGGGTTTCTTTGAAGAGTACCACGCCATCTGGCCGATGGTGACGCAGAGCAGCACCGTGCCCATCAGCGTCATCCAAAAGAGGGGAGGGTCCTGTATGTTGCGGCCGTGCACAAGGTATAAGCCGTAGGCGGTCAGGCGAATGGCGAACGACCACCGAGACAGGTCGCCGGCGCTGCGCGTGCGATGTAGTCTTACGATCTGAGGCAGCAGCTGCACGGCGCTCAAAAAACCTCCCAGCCACCCGACCCACTCGGCCGACATTCCCGGAGCTCGCCGTTCAATTGCCAGTGGTTTCACTATATAGACTGTTTTTTGCGGGTTGGCGGAGCATGTCCAAGCTGCTGCTGGAGGGAAACTCGTTGAAGCAAGACGTGGCCGCGCTGACAAAGCGGGTCGAGAGGCTCGAGGCGAACCTGAATCGCATTGTGCGCCAACTCGAAGCGCTCGGCGGCCGCAGCGGGCACAGCGGGCGCAGCGGGGCAGCGGCCGCCAAGAACGATGCGCAGGGTGAGGACGGCGATGACATCCAGTGCGTCGTGTCTTAGCCGCACCGTCGCGAGCGTTTGCTGGCTGTGCGTGTGCGCGCACTTCGCCACGGCCGTGGCCGTGGTCGCCCTTCAGGCCGCGGTGTCGCATCCCCTGGCCGGAGACATGGGTACGGGTCAGCAATTGAAGGGGGCGCAGAGAGCGCTCGTACTGCCGTGGGTGTTGGTAGGGCTGGCCGTCGCGGCTTTTCGAACCTTTCAACCCGCGCTGCGCGCCGTCCAGCATTGTCCCCGGCGGTGCCGCAACTGGTGCAAGCGAAAAAAGGTTAAAACAATTGCGCCCCCACCGGAACGCGACGAACCGCCCAAGGGTCCGCCCAAGGGTCCGTCGCTTGTGAAAAGAAAGAGAAACACAAAAAGAGCATACCCTACACTGTAATGTAATGTTGATTTTTTTTACTTTAATTGTTGTCACTTGGTAATGCGGCGGCGGCAGGCTCCTTGGGGTCTTGCAAGAAGTAAAGGCTGTACCTCGTTCCGCTTATCAGCGGGGTCACGCCATGCGCCACACTTTTGTCGTGAAAATACGCTGTCCCGGGCAGGCGAGCGGGTGTGTGTTTCTTACCATAAATAACGTAAAAGAGCTCACCGCCTACGTGTTCGTTGAGAGCCACCTGCAGGACCTTCTCGTGGTGGTCTGTGTGAAGTCTGATGCACTGCCCGTTCGCCCGCCAGCGGCGTACCATGATCTTGGTGCACTGCAGATCGTGTCGCTTCATCAATGTTAAAAGAGAGCGCCACTCCGCCGGCAGGACGCACCTCTTCACTTGGTCTGCGGTCCAGACCGCTTTAAAATCGACATCAGCGGAAGCTTGCACCATCGCGCCGATCTTGTTTTTCAGCGCATCGCACGAAGGCGCGCCGAGTATGTCGTAGTACACAGAATAATCGACACCAGTCGCGTTCTTTATCACTTCATTGTCCGCGACCGTGTTCTCGTCCTGCACTTCACCAATGTCCTTGCGGCCGGGAGGGGCGTTACCCCGGAACCTCAGTCCTCGAGCAAGCTCTTGTTCCAAAGACTCGCCCCAGCGGTTCTTGTCCACGCGCACCTTTCCCGTGCGCTGGCGCTCGGCGTACATCTTCAACAAATTCTCCGCGCATTCGCGCATCCATGCAAGTCGTCGCAAACAAAACTCCTTACTCTCTTCTGAACCCGGTCGCTCATGGACGGCGGCCACGACGCTCGGGAGCGTACGCAAGAACTCATGAACCAACCGCTCATTATTCTCGGCGGCAAGGCGCTCCCCTTCGCTCGCTCGACGGAAGACATCCTCCTCATACGTCTCCTCCCCTTGCACCGCGCTGTCCGCGATCAAGTCACTTAGGTTACTCAGGTCGCGACCGACCAAAACCAGAAGGTTAGTCATGGAGACTGTTTTTGTGATGTTCCGTGTAGAATAGGGAGAACGAACGGACAGAAAGCTTCGAGAAGCTTTAGGGAGTTCTCGAAAACACCTCCAGTACTTTAGAATACACACGACGCCCTGTTTTTAGATAATAGCATTAAGTACCAACCATATCTTCCAGAACGAGGGGGGGGCGCCCCCCCCCCAGCTGTGTATTGTACAGTAATATACTAAAACGACCAATTAGGGAGGTTCTCGAACCTTTTTAGGGCGGGTTCTATTCGAGTCGTCTCCCTAAAACAACACAAGTAAGTGTTACCCCCACCCCCACCCCCACCCCGCGCACACCACAATGGATGGTACCGCGAACAACAACCCACCCGCAGCCCCTCCGGCGGCAGGGCTCCTGCGCCAGTCGTCCGTGGCCGCACCCGCCGCGCCCGCGGCAGCCGCACCGGTCGCCACCAGCCCGTACGTGTCTCTTGCTTACATGGGAGAGAGGTCCTCGTCCAACAACCGGTCGCCATCAGCCCGTATCGCCCAGTGGGTCAACGTTGACCCTGACACGGGACGCAAGGTTGACACCGCAGCTGCCGCCGCAGCTCCTCCGGCGGGCGGGCAGTCGCCCGATTTCGTCGCAGAGTCACCCCCGCTCGAGCCGGCGGAGAAGCAAGAGCGCCCGGCGGCGGCATCGTCCTCGGCCAAGTCGTCCGCCGCGGCAAAGCCCACAAGGGATGATTTAAAAGCTATAATGGCGCACGCCATGCTCGTGGTGAATAACGATTTTGTCCCCACTGGTACATCCAAGGACGCGGATAACGCCGAGGAGCACACGAACGTTGCTCGCGTCAAGCATTCCATGCCAGACCTCTTCGAAGACTGCAAAGTTGTACCTTCCGAAGTTGCCGACAAGCTGTACAACCCCGAGGATCCGGACACGGTCTCTTCGCTCCGCGCCTTTGCAAGCGACTACGTGAAAGCGAGCGGGGCGGCGTTCAAGCCGCTCGACACCCTCCTTCTTGGGCTGACCGCCTGTTCTGTGATGTGGTCGGGGATGAAGGCAAAGTTCAAGCCGTGGTTCGAGCAGACCGCGGTGAGAACTGCCGTCTACGTCAGTGACATCCTGGATGTCGTGCCCGCTCAAAAGGGAGGGAGGTTTGACTGTGTTCCGATTGTGGATCAGAACGGCAAGAAAATCTTTCTCTCGTGCGGGTCGCTTGATGCGCTGCATTGCGCCATCAGTTCCGGAAAAATGGCTGATGTGTACGAGAGAAACCCGCGCATTTCAAAGTATCCCTACAAGTACGCAGTCTCTGCGCTTCCCACCAAAGAGACCGCTCGGGGCAAATTGTATTGCTGCTCCTACGAGAATCTTCCGCCGGCTTATCGGATCAGCGGGTCTTCGGCAGTCATCTGGGGACTTGGAAAGCGCCGCACTCTTGTGGTGCACGACGAGGAAGATCGTTTCCCGAATGCCCCGGAAAACAAACCTTCTTGGATTCATCTGTTCAAGGAAGCCGGGTTTACGCTTGAACAAGCCGAGGCGCTCTCGGGCAACCCGTCGAAATACGTGCCGGTCGGCGCTCCCAGCGCAGACCCCGCCTCTTCGGTGTACGCGGAGACCAAGAACCAAGTGGCCGCGAAAATTTCCAAGATCAAGGATCTCCCCGATGGTTTTGACTTGCTCAAGGCCGTGGACACGATCTTTGACTGGAAAACGGTCATTGAAACGGCAGGACTTCCTGTTCCGCGTGGGCGCTCTACGATACCACAGGAAACGCTTGACGGTTGCCCTACATCAGATGTTCTCAGACAGAACGCGGGATATTCTGGTATGTCCACCAAGGAACTCATCGAGCAGCTTTGTCTTCGTTGCATTGCCGAAGAATACCGTCTGGAAGCCTGCTTTGCGGCCAAAGTAGTGAAATTCATGTTCACCCACTACGGCAGGGATGGACTTCCGGTGTTCAACTGCGTGATGGTCTTCCAGTCCAAGTACACCGTGGCCGAACAGTCGCGCCTTGACGCCGTGTGCAAGACAGTTGCAGCGTCAAGGTTTGGACTCATTCCAAACGCTGTTGTGGGAAACAAGCGCTCCGCCCCGGACGGCGCGGACGACGTAAACGAAGAAGGCGCGGGTGCTAAGCGCGCGCGCGTGGCGGAAACAAAGACCATCTACGTCTTTGACGACAACGAAAAGAACCTTGCACGAGCCAAAGAACATTATGCAAAAAATCATCCTGGCTACAAGGTCGTGCTGGTTCATGTGCCGACGGCCGGACCAAAAATGGACGAGGACGGGAACGTTGAAATTGACGCAAACGGTCACAAAAAGTGGTACACGTGGGCACAGGCAAGCGCGGTCAGAGATGCCGGAGACCCCATCAACGTGCCTGGTCTTGCGTCTCAAGCGGAAAAGTTCGAGAATATTGTTTCGCAGCTCAACGAATACGCAGAAGTTAAGATGGACCTTGATTGCTGTTTCCTTCCCGATTCGACAAACCAGCGCAATGAGTATTCACACGACGAGTTGCTCAAGTTTCTGAAAGATCAAGGGATTTACAAGCGCGGCGAAAGGTGTGGTCCATTTTACGATCAGAAGGCTTTTATGACACGATGTATCAGGGAGGTACTGGACCATGGTGCATCTCTTACGTTCTACACTGCAAACAACAAGGCGAGCACTATTCGCCGCCTGCGAGATGTGTGGGAGTTGCCGGAAGATGACATCAAGCGGTGCGGGCTCATCTGCGGCACTCAGATCATGATGAACGGCGCGGTCGAAATCACGCCCAAACACGAACTGCTTGGAGGCGAGGTGAAGACGATCGGGCAGCTGGGGTTCTGGGATGATATTGCGCTGTAATTGGAGGTCTGTGCGGCCGTGAAGAGGGGAGCCCGTCTAGGACTTGGCATATATTGCCTAAAAGGGGCAGCGATTCAAACAGCTGCCGTTCGAGTCGGCGTGCAGACGCCTGAACGTTTTGTGTGTTACACAATTTGGTGGAAGATATCTCGTGAGGACAAACACCTCCCCCGGGTTTTGTTCTCTTAATACAGTATTGATAAAACCTCGATAAATTTTTTACTTTCTCTTTTGGCGCTTGGCCGGGCGGCTCTCGATCTTAGCGACGAGAACATTGTCCCTTTCCACAATCTCAATGGTTTCGTCGCCACGCAACGGGACGGTGAGTTCAAAGACCGCCCACTCGTCTGTTGGGATTTTCCACTTCGCCAGCGCGATGTACTCCGCCTCTTTCCGTTCCCATTCGCACACGCGCCGCTTACACTCTCGGATTTCGCGCCCGTAGTCCTCTTCTTTGTCTTTGTACTCTTCTATCTCCCCCTCCTTCTCCGCCGCCCTGTCCTGGCAGTAGCCTTGCATCAGAGTTAGGCATCTCTGGGCGAACGGCGGAGCGGTCGTACATTCGCTACTCCATGGCGCAGGTTTGTACAGCGGGCGCATGCCCAAGACGAGCCGCGCCGCCAAACCCATTATGTCGGGTGAGGGCGGGGAAAACAAATGGCACTGCAATGTCTCCGTGAAGCAGCCGAGCTCCTCTGCCGTGTACTTGGACGCGCAATCGGTCACCAGCACCGAGGAGACGTTGGTGTTCACTTGTTTCAGCGGATGCAGCCGTTCTTTTGCGACGCAAATCTGAGCAAAATTCAGACTTTCTGGCGAACATCCCTTGGTCGGACGAGGACTCTGCTCCTTCCAGTAACACTTACGCATCCACGGGGAGTCTTGCATTTTCTTCCGCGCTAACTCCACCCACCGCGACTTCAGCTGTGTCCGCATGAACTCAACAGCCTTTTTCCGCTCCCCCCACCGCATCCTGTTCCAAGGGCGAAACCGTCGTAAATCCTTGCAGTGGGCGTCCCAAAGCTGGCCTTGGTTGTCCTCCGAGATGTACTTGAAGGCATCATCAACGCGCTGAGCGTCGCACATGTGCCAAAACCCCACTTCTCGGCGGTAAATTCGCTCCAGCACGGCGCAGGCGGCGCCATGGGAAACGATCGGCGCGCTCAGTTTTCGCGCGTAGAGAGGCGGCGCAGAGCACCTTTTAAAGAACCGGCCGACACTCACCTTGGGCTCGGCCGGGGTCGGGAATGCGTGCGCCGCCGCCTGCGTCACGGCCACCACGCGAATAAGATTTTTCTGGTGCGCGTCGATCAAACCGCCCAAGAACTTGTGGTTTTGATCGTTTTCAATGTCCACGAACACGTTCGGCATGCCCGCGCACTCGTCGCGCACCGTGCACTCGTTCAAGAACGGAAGAAAGTCGCCCGACATGAAGTAGCGCCGAAGATGCGCCACTCTTACGGGGCAGTCGCCGCCACCCTTCAGCACCACGGCACCATTGCGAATCGCCCTCGCCC
>Ga0163180_10001915_pt1 | contig 11710 bp, 4 predicted proteins | sample AtlANTMetagenome_2_FD_109647 | JGI IMG/M metagenome (GOLD analysis project Ga0163180, IMG submission 109647) | Marine eukaryotic phytoplankton communities from the Atlantic Ocean - Atlantic ANT 4 Metagenome | ecosystem: Environmental > Aquatic > Marine > Oceanic | place: North Atlantic Ocean...
AACAACAACAATAAGAACAAGAACAAGCACACCGGAAAACGCGCTCGAGAGAAAGAGCGTCACCTCGACCGCGTCCGCGTTTTGAAAGCTTTGCGCGATGGCACGTTGGTGTCGCGCGACGATGATTTTTCCCGCATCTTCGACGAGGAATTTTGGAACGCCATCGGGGCTCGATTCGGTGGGTTGGCGGTGAACCTGTGGACGCACAACGCGGGGACGATGAAAGCGCGAAAAGAAACGGAACAAAGAGGAGCGTTTGGCATCGAAGACGAAAGCGCCGTGCGCGAAGAGCTCAAAAAACACGAGAGGAGAGTGATCGAAGATGGATACACGATCGTACAAATAGCCGAAACGGCAAAAGAGAATCACCTTTTCGATACGAAATCGGAGTACGAATCGAAAACGGGATGGCAGAGAGAGTGCGAAAATGTGAAAGACGCGATCGAATTTTTGACGAGCAAGGAGATCGCGCTCAACCCGACGTGGTCGCTGGTGTACGATAACTACTGGGTACTCGCGAGACGCGTGGAGAAGATCGTACAGGAGATATCTGGAGGCACAGAGAATCGATTGAACTATGACGCTTTGGTGTGGCGCGTGGCGAACGACGACGAAACAAAAATGACGGCATTTACTCCCCACAGAGATCGGCAACCGAAAGGAGAAGACACGAGGAAAAGTTTTCGAGAGGATAATACACCAAAGTATTGCACGATGTGGATTCCGTTGACGAACTCTACCTGCGAGAATTCGTGTCTTTATGTCATTCCGAGAAAATGCGACCAAGGGTACATGGACGGAGACGACGACAACGATTTAGACAAGACGCCGTTGGAGAAGTGTTTAAAAGATAAGAGAGATTATCAAAACATAACGGCGTGTCCAGTGGACGTAGGTGAGGCGGTCGTGTTCAGCCATAGAACCATACACTGGGGAAGTAAACCGAGAGAGAATTACGAAGGAGAACCGAGAATCAACGTGTCCTTTGGCTTTAGCGACGATTCGTTCGAAAAGGCGTATTTGAAAAATAGAAACGGCGTTAAAGTGACCGAGGACCCAGATGATGTGCAAAGTTTGCCGACGTTAAAAGAACGTTTGGTGTTGATCGCGTCACAAATGATCGTGTATCACGAGCGATTTCCACCGAAGAATTTTATGGCGTTGAAACTGTTGAAGAAAATACACGATTCGGGGAAGAGGTTCTTGGACGAAAGGTATCGGGAAATCGTAGAGACAGAATATATAAGAGCGACGAGCATGTTAGCCGGTCGTCGTCGCAATGAGGTCGGGGATGACGATGACGATGACGATGATGACGATACCAAGAAAAAAGAAGAAGAAGAAGAAGAAGAAGAACTAGACAACGCTTTAGACGCCATGCTCGATGCTAAAGCGAAAGGTCGCGGCGACGATTTCGAGGACGATTACGAAGATGACGACGATTTCGCGAACGACCCGAACCCCGACGATTACAGCGATAGCGATCCAGAACGACCGTATGAAGTCACCGATGAAGATTTATTCTTTGGAAACGCAACGGAAGAGGAAATCATTATAGCCAAGAATAACCATCGGAGAAGTATTGGGAAAGAAGAACTTCCGATGCCAAAAGAACGAGAGGTAGCGAGGGTGAACTCGAAGGAAGCGTGGAGTGAATTTCTCAAAAGATCGGAGAATAAAGAGAAGGTCGCGGACGTGAAGAAACTGCTAGGCATTAAAAGTTAACATTTTTCTTCGAGTCGTCGCGGGAGCGGCGATTCCAGATATATTGTAACGCTGAACATGTGTAAATACCTAGTACCTTTCGTGTTAGAATTATTAGAAAAGCATACTAGTCATGGCGCATCGATTGACGTATTCGATGCCGGCAACGTTCGTTAATGCTTCTTCGAACATTGAAATAAAATGTCTGCTTCGCGAGCACGTTGGAGATTCCAAAGATGTATCGGGGGAAACGTCGAAAGCGGCGTCCGATGCGCTTAGCGGCGAAGAGAGTCTGTACGACAACAACACCAAGACGAAGTAGATGAACAGAATTGGAACCACAACGATCGAGAGGAAGAAATACGTTCTCACTTTATTTCGTCTTCTCTTCGTTGTCGCTGGAACTGAAGGCATCTCAGATGGTTTCCTTCCCAATTCCAATTCGAGATTTCGCATCTTCTCCGCCGCATTTTCTAGCGCAACTTCCGAATTCAACTTCATTTGCGCCATTGAGTCTCTCTCAAACCGCGCGCGTTTCGTCTCTTCTTCCGCTAATCTCTTCGCGCTCGCCTCTCGATCGAGCGCGTGCTGAACCTCTTTGTTCGCTTTATCAACAATGTCGTCTGCATAAATTTTCGCCTCGACGCATTCTCGTTTCATCTCCACGAGCTCGGCTTCGAGCGCGCGCGTTTGTTCCGCGTGACGCTCTTCGAGTCTTCCGATATCTCGTTCTTTTTCGAGCTTGACGACGGCTAACTTTTCCTCAAACTCGTTCAAGCCTTTCACGCGCTTCTCTTCGTCTGTCGTCATCGCTTTTGCGGACTCTTTTACCGGGCTTTTCTTACCACTACCGAAGAAACTCTTCCCACCACTATTAGTGCTACTTTTCAACTTCATCGCGCTAATCTCTGCGGATTTTGCAGCAACGGTGTCCTCTAATCGTTTGATATCTACCAAAGCCTTCGCTAATTTACCTTCTAAGCTTGACCCGCGAAGCTTCAACATGACCAAATTCTTTGTCTTCGAAATAACCGTCGCTCTAGAGGATTTCTGTGCCTTTTCCGACGCGCGCAAACGCGCGTGGACTTTCTCGTGTTCGTCTTGGAGCCATTTAAAATCAGCTTCGGCGTCGGAGAGTTTTTGTGAAATCTTTTGCATGGCGGCTTTGCTGCCGGCTTTGCCGGCAGGCGAGGCGATAGGAGCGTTGTTATTCTTGTCGCTGTCTTCACTATTCGCGAACGAGACCAACTCGTTTTCCAGCTCTAACTTAGCCGACGAAACGCGCTCTAATTCACTTTCCAGCCTGGCCTTCTCCACTTGAAATTTCTCGAACGCAATCTTCATTTCATCTAACTCACTTTTCCTCTCTTCGTTCTCCTTCTTCAACATTGCTTCGCTTAATTCCACCTGTTCCAACTTGAACTTGGTTTCGTCCGCCATATTTTCAAACTGGTGCATCTGCTCTTCCGCCTTCTTCCCTCTTTCGACTAATTTGATCGTCTCTTTCCTTCCTCGATCGATAATCTCTCTTAATTGAAACTCGACTTGTTCGAGTTCGGAAAATTTTGATTGGTCTTCCAACTGTTTTTGTCTCAACGCTTTAACCTCCTCGTTCGCGGCGTCCGCGGCAAACTCTAAACCAGGCACTCGAGCGACGTCTAGTTCGAGTTTGCGACACAACTCTTCGTACTTGTTTTTTTGTTCGATGGCGTCTAAATACTCTTTCGTTTTCTCCGACTGCACAATTTTCAATCGAGCACATTCGGCTTTCGAATCGTCTAATTTTTTCCCCATCGAGATCAACTCGTCGTTTAACGTTTCCGCTTTTTCAACAGCCTGGCGACACTGATTCGTCATCTCGTTTAACGCCTTTTTAGCTTCACTGTTTTGTTTCTCTCGCTTTTCGTTGACAAGTTTCAATTTTTCTTGGAAAGTGCCGTCTTTGGTTTGAAGCTTCGAGACTTTCTTTTCGTACGTGTTTCGCGCGATAGTCGCCGCACGTTCGATATCTTCTTTCACGGTTTCGACAGATTTGACGTTTTCTTCGGCTAAGTGTCGTTTCTCCGTTTCTTTTTCTAGTTCCTGTCGCATGGCTTCCAAGGAGGCTTTCAAATCTGAAATTTCGCGCTCCGAGACGACGCGAGATTCGAAAACTTTTTTGGACGCGTGTTGTGCGTCGCTCAACTCTTTGCGCAGACTATCGTTCGTGTCTCGCAATTGCACCATTTCTTCGGAAAGTGCTATCTTTTCGGTCTTTGTGACTTCCAACTTGGACTCTAAGTCATTCTTCGTTCGTTCAACATCTGTACATTTTTCCGCGAGTTCCCGCAATTTACCTCTCTCTTCGTTGATCGTTGCATTTAAAAGCGAAATTTCTGAGGATTTGGATTTCATATCTAACTCATTCGCGGTGAATTTAGCCGTCATTTCTGACAGCTCCTTCATCGCCGAATCGCGATCATCTCTTGCTTTCTCATCCCTTTGTTCAAACAAGTGCTTCTCGCCTCGTAAGATATCTAAATCTTCCGTCAATTTTGCTGTTTCCGACGCCCGCAACGCGTTAGATTCCGATAACGCTTTTCGATGCGATTCTGCGTCTACGTCACGTTGTTTCTTTATTTTCTCGAGCTCGTTGCGTAACGCATCATTCGCGGCTTTCAAATTTTGCAAATCATCCACGCTTTGCGCCATGGTACGCTCGGCGGCTTGTAACAACTTCTGTTGCGGATCGTTTTCTTTCATCGTTGACACGGAAGAGGAAGAAGCGGCAGTGGCGCCTAACTTTCGCATCAAGATATTTTCTTTGTTGCGAAAGGAAATAGGTGTTGCGCTTCTAAGCGACGAGCGACTCGCATAAAAGTTGTTGTTGTTGTTGTTCGTATATCTACGGCTATTGCTAAACGGCGGCGAGAACTCGCTCGCGTCTGAGCGCATCGTTTGGCCTCTCGGCGGCGAGAGCGATATCGAAGGTATCCCTGGCGTGTGCGATGTAATATTATGCGACGGTGTTGGCGTTTCTTGATGTTGTCTAAACAGCGTCTTTTGTATCGCGTCTTCTTCGTTTTCGATTGTATTATTCGTACCGGTATCGGTGCCTTCGGACGTAGGCGACGCGACGTCTGCTTTCTCACCTTTATCGTTGTTCCTATTATTATTCGTCGTCGTCGTCGTCGTCGTCGTCGGTTGAGGTGTCGTCATCAGCACCAACTTTTCCTCCAACATCTTATTCTTCTTCTCCATGTGTTCCATCCGTTCCTCGAAAACCCGCTCGCGTCTCGACATCGTTTCTTGGCTCACCTCTATTAATCTATCGGCCAATTTCATAGAATCTTTCGCGGACAAGGGCGTCGTGGTTGCAATCGCGGTCATGATGTCGTCGTCCAGCGTTTCTAAGAACTCCCTCGACGCCGCGTCGGTGGTGGTGGTCCTCCTCTCCCCGGGCTTTTTCGCGCACTTCTCGAGGAAAAAAAAGTCCATCAAAGGTGTGTGTGTCTCTCTCTGAATTTCAAAAATGTCCCTCCCACTTTACTCCATATATAATTTCACACACAGAGAGAGAAATAAAAGAAACGTTTCGACAAAAAGCTCTCTGCCTCAACAAAAGTCGTCGTCGTTCCTACAAAAAGTCAAAGTCGTTTTCGTTTTCGTCGTCAAAGTGTGCGTTGTTTGCGGAGGAAAGAAATCGTCTCGGCTATTATTATTAAAGGTGTTGTTTTTCTGGCGCTTAATAAGTTGTTCGGTTTTTTTGGTCGTGTCTTTTTTCTTCTTTTTTGTGTCTCTCTCGATTATTGGGTCCTTTTTTCATATTTTTGTCTAAACCCTAAACCTCGACTACTTTGGAAAAAGAAGAAGAAGAAGAAGACGACGAAGAAGAAGAATGAAATGACATGCAACATGCACACACAAAAAGGCGCTCAAAGCGTTTTTTGAGAGAGAGAAAGGGAGAGATGGCTTTGACGGCTTTGACGACGACTTTGGTTGGGACGCAGGCGGCTTGGTGGGGACGAACGAGAGAGAAAAAAAAGCGCTTTGACGTAACGAACGGGCGGGCCTCTTCGTCGTCGTCGTCTGGTTTTGGTGGCGATACGGAGAGGAGAAGAAGAAGAGAAGAAGAGACGACGCGGCGAGAGGAGCAGGGTCCCGTCGGAGAGGAGACGCGGCGGGGCGCGCTGGAAAAATCTGACGACGAGACGGATGAAGAAGCGAACGCGATAAAATGCGTCGTCGACAGAGTGAAAACGATCGAAGAGCAGGAAGATTTATCCGTCGATTACGCGCCGGTGGTTTTGAGAGCTCTCAGCGATGGATCCGATCGTTTGATACCTTTGCACAGCGGAAATAAAGAGAATTCAATTTTGAGGGTGCTCTTTTCCGAGGTGAAGAAAAGAGTAAAAGAAAGTAAAGACAGCAAGGAAACAATAACGTACCATTCCTGGGAAGGGCGACTCCGCGCGGGATTTCGGGACGCCGCGGCGGTGGTCGTCTGCGAACGGAAAGAAGAAGAAGACGATGATGATGATGATGACGAGGTGGACGATGAGTTGACGGGAAAGGAAATCCCGACGTTGTTCTCGATGGCTAAGACCGCCATGAAAAATGCCCTCGAGGTATCTGACGCGGATTTGGAGAATTGGGCCACGTGGTTGCAAATAACGAAAGAAGAAAACGACAGAGATGTGGCGCATTCGTCTTCCTCTTCTTCCAAGAGTAAGTTTTCGATCAAAATCGAAGACAAAAGCGGCGCGATCATCAACACAAGAGACTGGAAAATTCTGCGACACATTTTGCGGAAAGAAATGCAGCAAAAGTCTCAAAAAACGTACGATTTACCGAACGATTCGGAAGTCATATTGGGTGTACTCGTCGCACTCGTGAAAAATTTGCCGATTTACGCCACCCGAGAAGTCTTGGAAAAATATTCCGTATCGCACGAGTGGGGGTTGACGTACCGAAGGGGGCATTCCGCTCCGAAACCGAACCTAATGCGACGTCTTACATTCAGAGATGGCGGTGATTTACTGGGTGGAAATTTCCCCGCTGGACACATTTACTACATCGAGAAACTTTACGTCATGTACGCGCACGCGACTAAATTTTCGGCAGACGCGAAGAAGAACACTCCAAAGAAGCGAAAGAACGGACCGATACAGTATCGCCGCGAGATGGATCAGTTGATTCTAAAAAGGCTCGAGGTTTCCCTCTTTATCAAGAAGACATTCGATATGAATACCAACGACGGAAACCTGGACGATATGGCCTTATATCAACATTCGCACCTCCAAGAACTTCAAAACGAAATCAACGAAATTTTACCTTTCGAGAAACGAGGCGGTGGCGCGGCGAAGAAAATAATCGACTTGGAGATTGCCGTGCAAAGAGAAGATTACGAAACGGCAGCGAAGTTGAGAGAAGAGCTGAGAGATTTGAATAATATCACGTGGGTATATCTCAGAGGGAATCAATCGAATCCGTTCGATTGAGTAGGGCATTGGCAAAAGAAAAGAGAGACAAAAATACGCGTTTGTTGTACAAAATAGTAGATGTTGTAAGAAAAAGAGATACACGCATTGCATTCTTTCCTACGGCGCTTCTGGTTCTCTCTGGTACGACCCACGGTCTCTCGCAAAATTTTCCGCCGCCGGGTTATAAGACTCCCTCGGCGAGCGCACGCCGAAAGATCTCGGCTCCGACCCATACACCGTCGCTCCGTAATACTTCAAAACGTCTTCTGGATAAATTCCTTTCTCATCTACGAGCCCGTACTTTCCCATCGCTTTCGCGTACGACAACGGTGTCCAATCCTTCTCCGTCCTCGCGTCCAAATCCGCGCCGTACTCGTACAAAATCTTCACCATCTCCGGCCCGCCGTCGATGGCCCAAAATAACGTCAAATCGCCGACGTGATTCTTGTAATTCGGATCCGCACCGGACCGTAACAACGCTTTGGCCGCCTCTAAACGACCTCTGTGACACGCACACATCAAAGGCGTGTACCCTTCCTTCGACCCGTACGCTCTGCCAAACTCAAAGTTCACATCCGCGCCTTCCTCGATTTTCTTATACACCAACTTCACGTCGTTCTTGATCAAAGCCAACAATAACTCTTCCGTTTCGCGGGAACCTTTGAGCACGTCGTCACCTTTCGCGTCTGGTTTGTAATCCGGGTGGTGAGAACCTTTCCCGGAATCCCACTGCGCTTCGTAGGCTTCTTCGATGTCTTTTTGGCTGCGGGAGAAGGAAAAAAGTGCATTTTTTGGTCAAACGAGGAGAGAGAAAGAGAATTCCTCGAGCGTTTTCGTGTGTTTCTTTTCGAGGAGATCGAATGCGCGCACGATGAATGACAAAGACGTCGAAAAGGAACCACTACAATCAATCATCCAAACGTGCGACAAATCGCGAGAAAATAAACCTACCGTTTCGCCATGATGGCGTCCTGCGTTGGCGCGCATCATTCGTTTTGTACATTGAAGATTGGAAAAAAAGAGAGATGCGTTAGGGGAGATGTTGATCGGAAATCGAATCCGGCGAATCCAGCAGAGATCTCGAAACCCCGAGGAGTGCGAGAGAAACGCATCGCTGGTCGAGACAAAAAAAAGCGACCAATCGAAAAACGTACCATTTGAGACATGATGAGATCGTTCTTTCCTACACGCGCGTGCGCGGCTTTCAAAGCGTGCTGGGGTACTCTTTATTAGTGTTCGTAAAAAAACGACGAAACGCTTTTTTTTTAATGACGACGAAAAATGTGTTTTTTTTTAGGGGGGAGTTTTGTTTGAACAAAATTAGTATAGGAAAGTTAGAGATACATTTGCACTTTCAATCAACGCTAAGGTAGATGACCATCGACATCAACACCGTTGTCGTCTCGATATTACACTCTCTGGAGCAACACGCGCGGTGACGACGAATGCGTCGTCGTCGTCGTCGTCGTCGAACTCCTCGCGTCGGCGTCGACGCTCAACGCACTCCACTTCAAAGAAGAGGCGAAGGACGTGCCTTCTCTAGCCGGCGCTGCGGCGTTGAGCACAGCCTGGAGGGCTAAGTGTTTGCTCGTGGAGTTTGGTGATACCCCTATCCCGTGTTGTTGCTGTTGTTGTTGTTGTTGTTGTTGTTGTTTCTTCTTGTTCGACGACGAAGAAGGTGACGAAACGGCGGAGCGCAAAATTCGCACGGCGTCTCGGACATCAGCTCTCGTTTCCATGGTTTTAATTTTCGCCTCGCTCGCGAAGACTAAGTCTGCTTTCTTCGCGCTCGATTTCGCGAGTGAACGCAAGGATTCTAACATTCTTCTTTCGATGCTCAACGCGCGATCGAGACGTTCTTTCTTCCTCTTTTGGTTCTCAATCTCGCGTTCGTAATTTTTCTTCGCCGAGCTCAAGGCGTGCGACTGAATCTTTTCCAACGTCTCTTCAAGAGCGCGGAGCTCTTCGTCCAAACTTTCGTGCGCGCGAACGGCATCGCGTAACCGAGATTCAGCACATTTTTGACTCCGTCTCGCATCTTGTACTTTACGTTCCCGTTTGAGTGCATCCGGCGATTTCTCTAAGGACTTACCTCGGATGCGGTGCATCAAAGCGACGTTGGATTTTTCCACGTCCCGAGTTGCAGAAGAGAGACGGTCGATTTCGCGCTTAGTTTCCAATACACGCGTGTTTAATTCTTTGATTCTCGATTGTTCTTTGAGTATGGCCTGTTGCGCCTCTTCTTGCATAGCGTCGCGTCGTTGTTGAGCATCGCAATCGTTCTCGAAGACGCGCGGAGACACAGCGGTAAAATTATTCGCCTCGGAGGAATAAGGCGCGACCAACAAAACCTTCTCGTACCTCGATTTCGCGTTATCTCTTTCCATTTCCGTTTGATTTGCCACTTTCACTAACAATGCTTTCTCTTTCGCGATTTCTTTCAATTTCGCGTACACCGTCTCCTTCCGTTCTCGTTCGCACGACGTCAACTCCTCTCTAAACGAATCTTTCAATGTCATTTCGTCTACAATTAAACGTTCGCACGAATCGTCCTTTTCCAGCAGTTTACTCGCTTCTTTTCTGCAATGTTGTCTCAGAAAGTGCAACTCGACCAAGGCATTGTCTCTCGAATCTTTCGCCGCATTGCTCCATCTCTCCGCCGCCGTCGCCTCGATTTTCGCGTTGGCCAAATTATCCTTCTCGAATCGATCGCGTTCGCATTCGCAGCGTCTCACGCTCAGCCGCGTTTTATTCACGGTCTTTTCGACGGCTTTTTCCGCGGCGATTAATGCGTCGTGTTCTTTCTTCGCCTCTTCGACACTCTCTTCCATTTTCTGAACTTCCTTTTGCAACATCTCAAACTGTTCGCTTGACACTCCGGCTTCCGGCAATACGCCTTCTTTCCTCTCCAAATTCCTCCTCAAGCAGTTCACTCGGAACGCGTGGTGCAAAATCGTTTCGTTCGTTCGCTTTTCCGCCTCTGTTTTTTGTTTTAACAACTCCTCTGCGTTTTGTTTCTGCGAATACGCCCCAGCTTTAAGCGCTTTCATCGTTTGCAACTTTCTCGATTTCTCGTTCGCCTCCTCTCGCGCTCTCGTGGCGTCGCGTTCAGCCATGTCGTGTGCTTTCCTCGCGGATTTCAAAATCTTCTCGAACTCTTTTCTTTTCATTTCCAACTCAAACTGCTTTTCACTCGCCGTGTGTTTCTTTCGTTCCTCCTCCGATCGTTTCGAGAGTGTTTCGCTGTACGATTTCTTTTGCAAATCTAAGCGTTTCGCGTGCTCGCGCAGTGTTTGTTTCGTCAAGGATAATTTCTCGTTGGCCAATTGTGCGGCGTCTGAAGCTTGTTTTAACGCTCTTTTCTGATACTCCCATTGTTTTTTCGTCTCTACGAATGTGTTCTTTTCCCTTTCGCGCATGTCTTCGCTTTTCTTGTGCATTCGTTTCATCACTTCGTACTCGCCTTCGCTCGTTTTGCGTCGCTTTTCGTGCTCTTTTCGTTTCGGCTGAACGTCCTCCGCGAGTCTTCGTTTTGAGTCGTTTAGAACGAGCTCTGCATTCGATTTTGCTTCGATAGCCACGCGTTTCTCCTTCTCTCTTCTTTCCAACCCTAACTCGGCATCGCGTAAACGATCGACCAGCGCTCTTCGCGCGTCCATCGTTTCGCGCGAATCCCTCGTCAAGCCTTTCCTAGACGCAATTTCTGCCAACCGTTCCACGTCCGCGCTTTCAAAGTCTTCCATCGTTACCCGTAACTTTTTCGACAATTCTCCTAAACGTTTTTCGTGTTCTCTCTCTTGTTTCTCCATGAAATGATCTCGTTCCACTGCTCGATGCTCAAACACGTTGACCACTTCTCGCCTCTTTTCCCAGACGTTTGCGTTTCTCGTTTGTCTCTCGTGTTCTTCTTTCAACTGTTCCACGGCGAACCGCTCGCGAGTGATTCTCTTTTTCAGGTGTATTTGTAGTTCTTTTTCTTCTTTAATCGCGAGTTCTCTTTTCTTCCTCTCCCTTTCGATTCTTACTTTTTCCGCCCGCGCGTTTGCCAAACGTCCATTCTCGTTCTCGTTCACTATTGAATACTCCCGTAAATGCGTCTCCAATCGTTCTAGCGCTTTCCCAACATCTTTTTGGTGTTGTTTAATCAAATAGGCTCTGTTTGCGTGCCTGAGCGCGTCTCTTTCTCGTTTCAAAAGTTGTTCCGCGTGTTCCGCGATCGCTTCGTCCAGCGCTCTGTTCCGCGCGTCGGCAAACGCCGGTATCGTCGACGACAGCGGCTTATTATTATTACACGTCGTCGTCGTCGTCGTCGTCGTCGTTCCTTCTTCTTTTGCACCATCGTCGTCGTTGTCTTCCATCGCACAAAGCCTCTTCTTCTTTCTCCTTTTGGCGGGCGCGCGGCGAATTTCTGAAGACTTTTCTTCTTTCTAAAAATAGTTTCTTTTTCTTCTTCCGGAATTCCAATTCCAATTTTGAATACATTTACGCGAGTCGTCCCGTTCCCTTCCAAACGCCTTCTTCTTCTTCTTTGTCGTCGTCTTCCT
>Ga0163180_10001916_pt1 | contig 11698 bp, 5 predicted proteins | sample AtlANTMetagenome_2_FD_109647 | JGI IMG/M metagenome (GOLD analysis project Ga0163180, IMG submission 109647) | Marine eukaryotic phytoplankton communities from the Atlantic Ocean - Atlantic ANT 4 Metagenome | ecosystem: Environmental > Aquatic > Marine > Oceanic | place: North Atlantic Ocean...
GGAGCAGGAGCAGCAACAGGTGCAACGGTCAGCGGTGCTCGGCTCTTTGCAGATGCCTTGACCTCTGGACGGTACTCCTCAATGACCACATGGAAGTTGGTGCCCCCAAACCCGAAGGCGCTGACGCCGACCATGCGCTGACGCTCGGAGACCCAGTCCTCACACTCGGTCTGAACCCGAAGTGGAACGGAGTCCATGTCCAGATCCGGCCGGGAAGACTTAAAGTTGATGGAGGGCGGCAGGGTCTTGTGGTGCACGGCTAGGGATGCCTTGATGCAGCTGGCCGCACCCGCAGCAGACTTCAGGTGTCCGATATTGGACTTGACGCTTCCGATGCGGATCGGCCCCCGATCGCCTCGGCGATCCGCGCCGATGATCATCGTCAAGCTCTCCACCTCGACCTTGTCGCCCACCACTGTCGACGTGCCGTGGCACTCGATCAGATCTACATCCACCGGGTCGACCCCTGCATCTGCATAGGCCCGCTTGAGAGCAAGCTGCTGACCTCGGGGGTTGGGGGCGGTAATCCCCTTTCCCTTTCCATCGGAGCTGGCGCCGATTCCCTTGATGAGCGAGTAGATCCGATCGCCATCGCGCTCGGCATCTGCCCGTCGCTTGAGCACGAGGATCCCTGCACCTTCGCCCATCACAAAGCCATTGGCCTGTGCATCGAAGGGTGCGGAATGGTTGGGTGAGAGGGCTCCGATCTTGCAGAACTTGGTGTAGGTCGGAATGCCCATCGAGCGATCCGCACCGCCGGTGATGACCATGTCGACATCCCCGGCCTTCAGCGACTTTACCGCTGCTTGAAGCGCAGCCATGGAGCTCGCACAGGCGGCATCGACCGTGTAGTTCGGGCCACACAGATCAAAGGCATTTGCCACCCGACCCGCGATCACATTGCTGAGCTCTCCAGGCATGGAGTCCTCATTGATCGGGGGCAGGCTGCCCTTGATGCTCTCCTCCAGCTGCGCCTCGATGCTCGCCTGAGCCTCGGCTGGAAGCTGGGAGAACTCTGGAATGGCGCGGAGGGCGGCTGTGACCGCGGGGAAGCGGGTCCGAATGACATAGTCATCGGTGACCTCACCCCCCATTGAATTGCCAAGGATGACCCCTACCCGGGTGCGATCGAAGTCCCGATCCTTTCCATAGCCCGCATCTTCCAGGGCCTCCGCCACGCTCGTGAGCGTGATCTGCTGGACGATCGCGACCTGCTTGGCCACATTGGGAGGAATCCGGAAGAGCCGGGAGTTGAACTTAAAGTCCTGAAGAAAGCCGCCAATCTTGGCGTAGCTCTTGTCAGGCACGGACTTGTCTGAGTCCCAGAAGAGCTCCCAGTCCCACCGCTCCTTGGGAACCTCCACAATCGATGACTTGCCCGACTTCAGGTTGCTCCAGAACGTCTCGACATCCAGCGCGCCAGGAAGACAGCAGCCCAATCCAATGACCGCAATCTCCGGCTCCAGCACATCGACAGCTGCAGCCGCAGTCTGTGGGACTGGCGTACTGCTGGGTCGATCCAGCGTGCGGGCACCACCCGCCGAGATGGACTGACTGTAGGCACCAATGATCCCGGCAAGATCTCCGTGGGCCGTTGCCAGGGCGCTGGCCTGCAGCAACCCAAGACCTCCTGGCCAGGCACGCTCTGCTTCATCGCTGGAGGCAAACCAGCCGGCAGCAAGCTCCCAGAAACCCTCTCCAGCAAGCAACCTGCGAAGCACAGGAGAGAGGGGAGAGGCTACAAATTGATAGCCGTTGACCACATGCAGCGCGCTCTCATCCAGCCGAGCCAGGCGGGTACGACGCGCCTGGGAGAGCCCCATCTCCGGCAGGGCCATCAGGACATCACTGAGAATTACGCCCCGAGCACCCGAGGCGATCGCCACCGATGCATCGGCAGGGCTCAGGCCACCATCGACAATGACCTTCACATCCTTGGGGACCTGGGAGAGCATGTCGAGCACAGGCTGCACCCCACACGGTCCACCGGCCTCACATCCGCGCAGCACAATTCCTGCAAACCCATCGGGCAGCGGGCCTGGCGCGGTCTGCTCCAGCCAAGTCTCCCGATCGGGAACCGGCTTGCTGTGGGTGCCGACAAGGACCACAGGCCCGGTGCCTGGCACCCCTCGTCGAGAGCGCACACGCACCCATGCGCCGTCCGGCACCGCGACAGTCGCGGTGCTGCATAGGTCGATGAGGGGGGTTGCACCGAGTCCCTTCGCAGAGTCTGAGAGCGAAGATGATTCGGCGGGTAGCTGACAGAAAAGAGAGCGCTCGGGCATGGGGCCTCCGCGAAAGCAGGTGCAAGGCTAACCCCGGGGGATCGTCAGGTCACGCGCGCGCGAGGTACAGATGGGATTCATCGTCGACTGAAGCTGCCCGAAACCTCTCTCCTGAGCTATCCTCAAGACCGACGGAGCCAAGTAAGATCACGTGGATACAAGACCCGTAGAAGACCTGCTCCAGAGCCTTGGACTGCACAGCCCTGTGTGCAACAAGATTTTATTGGTCGACGATGAGTTTGAGGTGCTGGCCGTGCTGGAGGCCCTCCTCGAGGACGACTTTGAGGTGCAGACTGCTCAAGGTGGAGCAGAAGCCCTGGAGATTCTCCACTCCGATCCCACCCTTGATCTGGTGATTACCGACCAACGGATGCCGGGAATGACCGGCGTGGAATTGCTCTCCATCATCGCAGAGAAGTGGCCCGATCTGTATCGAATCGTGCTGACTGCCTACTCGGATGTAGACCCCATCGTCGCCGCGATCAATGAAGGCAGTGTCGACCGATTTGTCCTCAAGCCATGGGATCCGGATGCCCTTCGGGATCAAGTGACGGCTGGACTGGCCGAGCGCACACACCGCGTCTGCCTCCGCCAAGTCGGTGCAGAGTTGGCCAGGCAGCACAAGACCATGACGCGTGCGCTGACCCAGCTCAAGGATGCGCAAGGGAGAGCCGGCGCCTCCGAGCACCTGACGGTGCTGGAGTGGATGTCGAGCGGACTGACCGCGGAGCTGGAGACCATGCTGAGAGAGCTCAAGAATACTCTTGAGGGACTGCCTCCTGGCGATGCCCAGGCGGATGCACGCGGCGCAGTCATGCGAGTGGAGGCGCTCCTCAAGGACATCGAGCGACTCGACGCAGGTGGGAGCCAGGAGGCATCCGTACCCACAGATCCCCGCAAGATCATCAGCGACGCGGTCCGTCAGCTCCAAGAGGAAGATCTCGGAGAGAACAACCCAGTCCATGTCCAGATTGACTCCGATGTCGGACAGCTCCTTGTGGCGCCAAACAACATTCGCATGGCAATCCTCGGTCTGCTGAGAAACGCCACACGCGCCTCTCCTCCCGATCTTCCGATTCAAGTCCGGGTGAAAAGAGAGGGCGATACGCTGGCCACGATTGAAGTCTCAGACCAAGGCGAAGGAATGACCACGGAAGTGCTGCAGCACGCAACGCGGCCTTTCTTTACGGCCTTTGATCCCCCCGGAAATGGGCTGGGTCTGGCGATCTGCAAGCTGGTGGCCGAGTCGCACGGCGGCAAGCTCGCCCTCTTGGACAACCCTCCCAGCGGCGTACTCGCTCAGCTATGGCTGCGGCAGGCGAAGCCAATCGAGGCATCCCAATGAGTACACCTCTGGGCTCCCTGCTGGGCGAGTATGCGATTCCACTGCGGGTATGGCTCGCCCCTCGGGCCCGAAGCCTGGCAGCCGACACCCTCATCGACACCCTGGGACACCTCGCAGAAGTGCACACCGACCCCATTCGTGGGTCTGCGAGCCTGAAGGGACCTGCAGTCTTGGTGGTCGCCGCCGATGATCTCGCGGGCAGCAACCGAGACATCTTGCTCTCGCTGGCAGAGAAAGCCCAGCCCGGCAGAGTCGTCTTGATCGGTGGAACCAGCGACCGAGATGTGCTCATGGATGCCATCAATACCTGGCGAGCCGTGCGGGTGGTGCCTGCGACAGCGCCCGGAGCAGAGATTGTGGACGCGGTCCGGGCCGCAGGAGAAGCCCTGCGAAAGGCCGTGGCGCTGCTGACGGCCATCGACGATCTGGACATCGAAAACACGATGCTGGACTCTGCGATCAACCAGATGGAATCTGGAAAAGATCGCTCGATCAGCGCCGCACAGAACCGAGCGATGACTACGCTCTCGCAGGGCCTAGCGGACACGATTCGACGAGACCAAGAGGTACTTCGGAGCCTAGCGGAAGAGGACGACTCCCTCGCTCAAGCTCTGCGGGGCGTCCAGACCGTCACCGACCTACTGGGACAGATATCTGTGCGATCTGCCGAGCGCTCTGCAGGGGGAAGCTGCGCACCAGAGTCTGTGGATGCGATGGTGTCCGCAGCCGTCGAGCTCGCCTCCGGCGGCGACGGAGCGACCGTCCATCTCGATGCAGCCAGCGGCGCCCTGAGTACAGCAAACCCCTACGCACTCATCCACCTGCTGACGCATGTGATTCGAAGCAGCCGATCATCCGGAGAGGTCACCGTGCGGTGCTCCGCCAGCGACGCTTCGGTCCACATTGATGTCATTGGGCAGTGTCCGACCATCTCCACAGCCCAAGGCCCGGTCGCACGCAGCATCGCTGTTCTCAGCGAAGAGGGTGCACAAGTGGGAACAGGAGGCGCCGATGGGCTCCAGATCACGCTTCCAAAATCGGAGGCCGTGTAATGGAGGACCCCACCCTTCATGCATGGGTGCGAGAGCGCAACCTGCCTGGACTGGTCACAGCGGCATGGCTGGCCTTAGTGCTGGTCCCCCTGACCTGGGCGTTCGACTGGTGGTACATCCCCGAGCACATCCACACCACCGGCTGGCTCCGAGTAATAGTGGCGGCATCCGGCGGACTGGTGCTGCTGATGATCCGCGGTGTTCCTGCTGTCGCGAAGAAACAAGCCGACACGATGGCGGAGATCCTCAGCGTGTTGGTGGCAGGCTGTGCTGGCACCGTGAGCTTCCTGCACGATGGCTATGAGTCCGATCTCTTCATCAGCCTGATCTTGGTATTCGTCGTGGTCGGCCAGCTCTTTGTCTGGTCAACCATTCGAGCGGTGGGCTTCTATGTGGCCTGCTTGCTCCTCTTTGCGGAGCCCTGGGCACTTGGATGGGTGGAGCCCATCGATACTCAAGCTGCCGCGGGACGGCAGGCCTTCTTGGTGGGGGCTGCAGTCCTCTGCCTGATCGCCAACCAGTCCCGGCTCATGCAGGCCAAGACCAATTTTCTTCAGCACCAAAAGCTCAAAGAAGCGCAAAATCAGGCACACGAAGCACTGGGCCAGCTCAAGGATCTCGATCGACTCAAGAGCGGATTCTTCGCCAGCATTGTGGAGACCATCCGCGGTCCGCTGACCCTGATGGTCTCGCCCCTGGACAGCATGCTTGCAGGAGATGTCGGCGACTTCCGTGCCAATCAGATCGAGTACCTGGAGACCGTTCGAAGAAACGCACTGAGGGTGCTCAAGCTGACCGATGATCTCGTCGATCTCTCCCACCTCGAGGGCGGCCTGCTGCGCCTTCAGTCGGAGTCCACCAATCTCGTGGGCGTGCTGCAAGGTGTGGTGGATCACGCCCAGGATGCAGCCCGTGCCAAGGAGATCACGGTGTCGCTTCAGGCCGAGGCGGATCAGGTGCCCCTTCATCTGGATGCAGAGAAACTCGAGCGAGCCATCACCCACATTGTTGCCGCGGCGATCAGCAGCACGAGCGCAGGCGGACGCGTAGATCTAAAGGTCAGAGAGCACGCCGGCGGTGGCGAGATCATCATCCGAGACAACGGGGCAGGACTCCCGCCGGATTGGCTCGAGAGCTTCATGGCCGATCGCAGTCAGGGCAAGTGGCTGCCGCCTCGCAGCCCAGATGGCATCGGACTGGTGCTCGCTCAGGAGATTGTGCGCCTGCATGAGGGCACGATCGAGGTCGTGTCACGACCCGAGACTGGGACCTCTTTCACGATTCAGCTCAACCCACAGGCGGCTCCGAATGCTGCACCCGCTGCAGAGTCGGACAATCGCGCATCGCGACTGCGCGCTTCCACGGACTATCGCTACCTCGAGATCGATACCGCGACCGCGGATGAGCAGGTCGAGCACGCACCCAGCGAATCCAAGGCCACAAAGGTACTCGTGGTCGATGACAATCCGGAGATCCTCCGCTTCACCCAGAGCCTTCTCTCCAAGGATCACGCGGTATTTGTGGCGGCGGATGGGGAGGCTGGACTGAAGCTGGCCATCGAAGAGCAACCCGACGTGCTCATCACCGATACCCGGATGCCCAAGCTGGACGGACCCGGACTCATCCGTGCCCTCCGGGCCGATCCACGCACCGAGCAAGTCCCCACCATCATGCTCACAGCACGCAACCAGTCCGAGGACAGAGAGGTCGCGCGGGAGTCGGGCGCGGACATGGTGCTGGAGAAGCCATTCAATCCACGAGAGCTCCGAACCGCGATCCGTGAGCTGGTACGCAAGACCCACAGCGTGGTCGGAACCGTTCAGAATGCCCAGACCCGCAGCTTTGAGATGATCTCTGCGGGACTCGCACACGAGATGCACAACCCCCTGGGCTACATCTCCGGAGCCTTCACCGCGATCTCCAAGAATGCGGGGAAGATCGCTACGGCCATGGATGACGAGGCCATGGAGGATGAGGCTCGAAAAGCCCAGGTGGCGAAAGCCAAGAAGAAGATCGATGAGATGATCCCCATCGCCAGCCGCGGCATCAAGCGAATCACGGAGCTGATCGAGCTGATGCGACGGTATGCCCGCGAGGGATACTCCTCGGATGCGGTCGAGCTGAAGGTGGACGAGGCGATCGGCACCGTGCTGGAGATGATCGCACCCAAGGGCGATGCAGAGGTCGGTATCGAGGCCGACCTCAAGGCACCCGATGTGGTGATCAAGGCGGTTCCCGAGGAGCTGCAACAGGCCATCACCAACCTCACCCAGAATGCCATCGATGCCGTGGGGAAGGGTGGACATGTGTGGATCCGATCCCGGGCGGAGGATCGCGCTGTGTGCATCGAGATTGCCGACGATGGCCCCGGCATCCCCAAGGAGCAGCTCTCCCGCATCTTCACTCCCTTCTTCACAACCAAGGAGGTTGGAAAGGGCATGGGCCTGGGGCTGACCATCACACGGCAGGTGATCAAGCAGCACGGAGGCACACTGGATGTGGACTCCACTCCGGGTCAGGGCACCACCTTCACCATCCGACTGCCCCTGGCCTCGATGGTGCAGGCTGAGGATGCCAAGAGCGCCCTTGAGCAGGCCGCCGAGGCACCCGAGCAAGGCGCAGCCAGCCGCTAAGCGTCAGCCCGCCCACATCGAAATGGGAGCGGGCTGTACTCATGCGAGACAGACCTCAGGATCCGTACTCGCGGGTCCACATGTCATCCTCCGAGCCGCAGCCACGCGAGGCATTGCACTCAAAGGATGCGTCTCCATAGGCATTTCCAATCCACCCTCGAGTTCGCACATCTTCCGGATGATTCTCTGTGCCATCCGCACCCCAGTCACAGGTGTCGCTCTCGATCTCAAAGTGCGTCGAGGCGCTGTAGACAGCCCCGCCAAGCCCCTCGACCGCCTCATTTCCACGAAAGCCCGACGCCGTACTTGGATCCGCGACGCACAGCAGGCTGGGAGTCACAGACCCATCCCCCAATGCCATGTACGCACCTCCACCATTGATCTGCGCAACATTGTCTCGGACGATTGAGTCGTTCATCACCAGTCGGCCCGATACCTTGAGGCCGCCTCCATACGCACCGGATTCGTTGCCCTCAACCCGCGACCCGCGCATGCTCACCGTGCCCGCACCGACCGAGATGCCGCCTCCGTTCATGGTCGCTTGATTCTCCATTACATCTGAATCCACCAGCACCAGATCCGCCTCGCCCATCGAGATGCCACCGCCATAGACATCTCCCGCGCCGGCATTGGCGTAGATGCTGGAGTCCACAAGCTCCGCTGTGCCCGACTCCACTCGAATGCCCGCCCCATGCGTGCTCTCGGCCACCTCTGTCAGGCTGTTGCCCGATACCTCTGAGGCCTGCACAAGCAAGACACCATCTTCGACATAGATGCCGCCACCCCCCAGCTGTGCTTGGTTGTCTTGGATGAAGGAATCCTCCACCACCAAGGTCGACCCCGCCGAGCGAATTCCGCCGCCATAGGTGGACTCACCTCCAGTCACAGTGAGACCATAAATCTCCAGCCGATCACTGCTGGATCTGGCTTGAATGGTCGAGCCGGCACCGTGACCATCCAGGATCACGGATGAGGGCTCCCCGATCCCTTGGATGGCCACCTCGCTTCCGCTGATGACAATCCGGGTGGCCCAGTCTCCTTCACAGATCCGCAAGGTACCGCTGTGTCCAATATCAACCGTACCGGAGGCCGCAGACATGTCGCTGGTGAGATCCTCGATCCATCCATCATCGCCAAACCAAGTGACCAGCCCTTCACCAGGATCACCATCGCAGTCGCGATCGATATGACTGCACCGCTCGGTCGCTCCAGGATTCACCTCCCATTCCGAGTCGTCGCAGTCGCCCCCCACTCGGACGTGGCCTATCGAGGGCGCATCGCACGCGAGAGTCTCGGTATCGGTCCGCCCATATCCATCTGCATCATCGTCCTGGTACCAAAGCCGAGGAGCCGAAGACCCCTCATCTACAAGTCCATCGCAGTCATTGTCCAGCTCATCGCAGACCTCAAGCCCCCCGGGATGGGACAGAGGCTCAGAGTCATCGCAGTCTCCGCTTGTAGGGATGTACCAGCTGGATGGAGCGCTGCAGGATCTCACGAGGGTATCCTCTGCCCCATAGCCATCGCCGTCTGCATCCAGAAACCAGATGCTGGAGTCCTCCGCGGACTCCGGATCCGTGTGACCATCACAGTCGTTGTCGATGCCATCACACCACTCGGGTGCCCCCGGATGAATGGTGTCATTTAGATCATCGCAGTCTCCTTGTGCACTGGACCAACCATCCGAGTCCAGATCCTCCTCCGAAGGATCCTGCTGTGGCACAGACTCTTCTTCCTCGGCTTCGGGGCCACTGGCGCTGGTCTCCGTCTGACTGACATTTTCATCCGAGACCTCGTCTCCATTGTCGATGTTGACCTCATCTACCGGAACCTGATTGGAACAGGCAGTGGATGCCCAGAGAGAGAGCAGTACAAATTTTCGCATGTGGTTTCTCCTGTTGGTTGTGATCGAGCGGAGGCTTCCGCCCGACGCACAGGAGATCTCTGCGCCTCATCGTCTCCATCATCTGCCGAAGATCTGCACACCGGTGTCCACATGTCGGCACCGAGCCGCAGCCTTCTCTCTGCCTTGCGTCTTACCAGTCGGTCGGACTGCCCAAGAAGTCACCGCTGCGCACCAGGGCTCCAGCTGCCTTGAGCGCAGGGTGAAGCACCCCGTCATCCTCCCAGAATGGAACCACCGCTCGCACCCGGCCGTGGAGCTTCTCGATGGCTGGCGCGAGGACCACGGGCTCTACCGCCACAGCCTTGCCCTCGTCATCATGCCCAAGGCCACGGGCCCGAAGGTCCAAGCCCTGAGCAGCGAGCAGCACCTCAATGCCCACAATATCGGCTGCACACTCGATGAGCTCCAGCAGCATCCGCCCCGCGATGGGACCCATGCTGACGTGGTCTTCATGGTGCTGCACAGTCGGAATGGTGTCGACAGAGGCCGGATGCGCCAGTCCCTTGCACTCACTGGCCAGGGACGCGGCGGTGTACTGGGCAAGCATAAAGCCGCTGTTGAGTCCGGTGCCGGCAACGAGGAAGCTCGGCAGACCCCGAGACAGCTGGCCATGGGTAAGCCGAAATGTTCTGCGCTCCGAAGAGGTCGCCAGCTGCGTCATTGCAATCTTGAGGCTGTCCAAGACATGAGCGACTGGGCCCCCATGGAAGTTGCCACCCTCCAGCCACTGCCCCCCGATGAGCAAGGGATTGTCCCCCGAGCCATTCATCTCTCTGGAGAGCACGAGCTCTGTCGCGGCGATGGCCTCTGCGACCGTGCCCAGCACCGCGGGTGCTGCACGGATGGAGAACGCATCCACAGGCTGACCTGCGCGCACCTGTGTGCTGCCGATCAACCAGCCCCTCAGCTGTGCGGCAATCGCGATTCCGCCAGGATGGTTCCGAGACTCCACCAGCCGCTCGTCGATGCAGCCGGAGTCCGTCCCCATCACCTCCATGGTCATCGCACACGCAGCGACCACACTATCCAGCAGGCGCCGTGCCCGAACCGTCGCCAGCGCACCGAGCGCTGTGGTCAGGCTGATTCCATTGATGAGGGCCAAGGCCTCCTTGGCCGTCGGCGTGTAGGGCGCGATGCCTTGCAGCGGACCGATATACCCGCATGCGACACGGGCAATATGTGCCAGCGGGGCCAGATCACCGGCAGCGCCCACACTTCCCTGGGATGGAACCTCGGGATGAATCCCCGCATTGAGCATCTCCACCAGCACTTTGGCAGCCTCGGGTCGACATCCCGTCTGAGCACCTGCCAGGACATTGGCGCGGGCAGCCATGGTCGCGCGCACCACGGGCACTGGAAGCATGTCACCCACGCCGGCACAGTGACCGATGATGAACGTTCGACACAGCTCCTCTTCGCCCATCTCATCTGCAAACCCACCGACGAGCCAGTGCCGCTTCTCTTCAAGCACGCTGGCCCCTGCAGGTGCCGAGTCGGCATTGGCCTGCATTCGACTGACCGCATCCGGAGCGAGCACCACCTTCTCGCCATAGGCAATGGCGTGAAGCTGGGTACAGGTGAGCTGCATGCCATCGATCTGAATCATCGGCCTGCCTCCACCAGCTCGACACCCAGGTCCAGGTGTCCTCCATCGTCAATCCATGCAGCGAGGCACTCGATCTTATCGGAGGGGGTCGCCGACGCACTCAGGCTGGAGAGCGCCACCTCTACTGCGGAGAATGCGGCGGCTGTGCCCGCACCCAGACGACATTGGGGATTCTCCGTTCGGCGAAACGCCAGTGCCCGGCTGGCAGCGAGAAACTCGATGGCCACGACCCGACGGGCATTGTCCACCACACGGGCAGCCCGACGAGCTGCTGTGGTGCTCATCGCCACATGGTCCTCTTGATCCTCACAGGTCGGGATCGAGTCCATGCTGGCTGGCCATCCAAGCGCCTTGTTCTCACTGACAAGCGCAGCCGCCGTCGTCTGCGGCACCATCATTCCCAGCTCGGGACGATCCTGATGCGCCAGCGCCGGCGGCAACCGTCCAGACAAGCTGCCCGTGGTCAGTCGATACAGGCGCCGCTCTGAGAGGCTGGCCAGCTCCGAGACGGCGATCTTGAGTACATCCATGGGAATGCCCACAGGCTCGCCATGGAACATGCCTGCCGAAAATGCCTTGTTGTCTCCAGGTTGATCCAACAGGATGAGCGGATTGTCCGTCGCAGCATTGAGCTCAACGGCCACCTGAGCACAGACATAGGTCAGCGCATCCCGGCTAGCTCCGAGAACCTGTGGGGTACACCGAAGGGAGTAGGCATCCTGCACCTTGCCTGGAACGCTGTCGGTCAGTGTACTGCCCGCCATCAGCGCCCTCAGGTTCTGGGCGGTGGCGACAGCACCCGCGTAGGGGCGCAAGCGATGCACACCCGCCTCAAAGGCCCGCGATGCCCCTCGAAGAGCCTCTATGCTCA
>Ga0163180_10001917_pt1 | contig 11697 bp, 9 predicted proteins | sample AtlANTMetagenome_2_FD_109647 | JGI IMG/M metagenome (GOLD analysis project Ga0163180, IMG submission 109647) | Marine eukaryotic phytoplankton communities from the Atlantic Ocean - Atlantic ANT 4 Metagenome | ecosystem: Environmental > Aquatic > Marine > Oceanic | place: North Atlantic Ocean...
GTCCTTCTTGGATCCGCTTCTGTGTCATTCGGTCAATACCTGGGGAACGGAGGTCTTGTTGGACGCTGCGCTTCGCCTGGGCGTTGAACGGGTGGTGCTGGCTAGCTCAGCGGCTGTCTACGGCGAGGGAAGCCAACTGTTCTCAAAGGAAGCAGATGTGCCAGATCCTCGCTCGCCATATGCGGCGTCTAAGGTTGGGATGGAAGCCACCGCTCGAGTCTATGGGCTCCAAGGGCTCCGGGTTTCAGTGCTCCGGTACTTCAATGTGTATGGTCACCCAAGAGTCGATGATCCGTCAGGCGGTGTCGTTGCCAGGTTTTTGAGTGCCTTTGAGCGGGGCGAGGCGATGCCATTGGAGGGAACTGGTTTGCAGGGCCGCGATTTCGTGCATGTGCGGGATGTGGCCCGGGCGAATGTGGCTGCGCTTTGTGGGCCAGTCGATACCTACAATGTGGGTACAGGCAGGCTCACGACAATCGCCGATCTCGGATTATTGATCGGGGCTGTTTCAGGAATGCCGGTGCGTTTTGAAACACTGCCTTCAAGGGCGGGAGATGTGGACCGCAGCGTAGCGGATATCTCCAAGATAGAGAGACGCCTGGGCTGGACTCCAAAGATGTCGCTGGAGGATGGTTTACGGTCTGGGCACGGGTGCCGGCACCCGATGGTCGCCCAAGTGAGCTGACTCAGTCTTGCGCTGAGGCCAGGTGGTTTTCAAGAGCGGTGAGGGTGTCTGTTACCCGGTAGCGTCCCTTTTCGTCGCGACCGACCCGGCCCATGGCAACGTGCGGGTCGTGCGTGAAAAACAGCCAGCCGCCGCGGGACTCAAGGTCACTGAGCAAGGCTTGTTTTTCGTCGATTAGCTTCTCTGGCCAGCGGTCATAGCCCATGGTGATTGGCACATGGACCCAGGCGGCTCCTGGAATGAGATCAGCGGCAAAGACGAGCGGCCCAAAGGACGTGTTGATTTCTGTGAGTAGCAGGCCCGGGGTGTGTCCCTCTGAGGTGTGAAACCGAAAGTCTGGGCCCAAGGTGTCGGTCTGGTCGGTCTGGAGAATTTCCAGGCGGCCACTTTGTTCCAGAAGAGGCTGGAGGGCAGCGATATAAGAGGCCCTGTCTCGAGGGTGGGGGTGGTTGGCCCGTTCCCAGGCCTCGTTTCCTACGATGTATGTCGCGTTGGGAAACAGCAATTCTGGTGGTGCGCCTTCCCGGAAAGGCCCCAGCAGTCCGCCGGCATGGTCGAAGTGCAGGTGAGACAGCACGATGACGTCGATGTCTTCCTGGTCAATGCCCAGAGCTTGCAGGTTTTCCAGCAGCACGTGGGCTTCTTCTACCACACCAAAGCGTTCTCGAAGACGGGGTTCAAAGAATGTGCCGATGCCGGTCTCCAGGAGAATATTTTGGTCTCCATTGCGCACCAAAAGGGTCCGGCAAGCCAGGGGAATTCTGTTTTCACTGTCTGGAGCTGCCCAGCGGGTCCACAACGCCTTTGGGGCGTTGCCGAACATGGCGCCGCCGTCGAGGCGTTGGCTGTTTCCGTGGACAGAGTTGAGGAGCAACGGCATCTATTGGGGCTATCTCGTAGGTTCGGTCTCGTCTTCCAGGACGACCAGGGAAAACCCTGAGGGTCTAGCGTGGATTTCGAGAATGGGCCCTGTGTACCCGGGCTCTTCGTGCCAGGGCGGGCTTACCCATCTTCCGGAAGGGGATGCAGAGACGCCATGATCGAGGAGCAGCAGGTTCTCCGCGGGAGCTTCGCCGGTCGGGTGAGCGGTTTGTTCCAGGAACGCTGCGAGTGCATCGTTGGGCAGGCTGCCTGGGTGGTCGATGGATTGGAGTATGTTCCGCTGTATCCAGCCTGAAGTTTCGCTCCTGCAGCCAATGCAGCGCACATATGCTTTGTGGTCCAGCAGCTGTTCCACCTCCAAGCGAACTCCAACGGCCTCAAGCACCATAGATACCTCGGAGCGTTCGTCCACCAGGGTGGCTGGCGCCCCGCGAGTGCGGACGATGTAGGGGAGGGTGGCCGGCATTGGAAGGGGTTCGAGCATCTCGGGGTTCTGGGGGTCCGAGATAGGCTTGGGGATGGTTTCCTCTTCCATGACTTTGAAGGTCAACAAGCGAAGAAAACGATCAGCTATGCCCTGGCTCTGTTCAGGTGCGCCAGGCTCCGGAGGAAGCGCCTCCGGGGTGACTTGGGCACAGGCCAATAGAAGGATCCACACCGATAGACGGTATCATTTCTAACAATGACCCTGCAGCATCCAGCATTGCCTCCGGGAGCGAGAATCGGTGTGTTCGCTCCGTCGGGGGTTTTCTCGCCTGAGCGCTTGGAGGCAGGAATCTCGGTGGTGGAGGGCTGGGGCTACCAGGTGGTGCGAGCCCCATCACTGGGTGCCACACATCGGTATCTTGCTGGGACGGATGAGGAGCGGTTGGAGGGGCTTGTCTGGGCGCTTACCAGCCCTGATTTGGATGCCTGCTGGATGGCGCGTGGGGGCTATGGCATCTCCCGGCTGTTGGATCGGGTTCCTTGGGACAGGGTTCAGGAACGCCCGGTGCTGGGTTTTTCGGATGGCACGGCCTTACACAGCGCGATTTACAAGGCCTGTGGACATTCGAGTATTCACAGTCCGGTGCTTCATTCCCTGGCGGATCACTTGGATGGGGGATCTCGGGAATACCTGCGCTCGCTCCTGGATGGTTCGAGCGCGGGCCGGCTCTATGGCCGCTTGTTGTTGCAGGGAAGCCAGGGGCTCCCGGTTGAGGGCCCCCTGGTTGGAGGCAACCTCTGCATGCTGGCCTCCCTCTGTGGAACGCGCTGGCAGCTGGATGCTGCAGGATGTGTTTTGCTGCTGGAAGACGTGGCTGAGCCTCCTTACCGGGTGGACCGACTTCTCCAGCAGCTGAAGATGTCAGGGGTATTGGATGGTGTCTTGGGAGTCGCGGTAGGTGCTTTGTTGGGTTGCGAGCCGCCAGAAGGTGCAGATTGGAGGCAAGAAGACCTGATTCGTGAGCACTTAGAAGCGCTCGGTGTGCCTGTATTGGTGGGCGTGCCGGTGGGGCATGGGGCGACCAATCTGGCGTTTGTGCACGGTGGTCAGGTCCGCTTGGATGACGAAGGTTTACTACCGATTCGTGGATGAGGCTGGATTCCGGAGGCGAGCCTGAATAAACTGGGCTCGATGAGTGAGAAGCGCTGGTTTGAGCAACCGCCTCCTGATCCGCAGACTGCGGGTCGGAAGCGCGAAGAATCCCCTGCAAAGGATCTCTGGATCCGTTGCCCGGGGTGCGGTGAGATGTTGTATCGACCGGACCTGGCCGAACAGCACCGGGTCTGTCAGCATTGTTCTCATCACTTTCGCTTGTCGGCCGCTGATCGCATCGACCTGTTGGTGGATGCGGGAAGCTGGGAGCCCCAGGACGAAGACCTGGCGCCGGTGGATGCCCTGGGCTTTGTGGACTCAAAGCCCTACGGTGACCGGATTGAGGCCAGCCAATCAAAGGTCGGTCACAACGATGCGTTTCGATCTGGAACCTGTACGATTGAAGAGATTCCCGTGGAGTTGGGCTTGTTCGACTTCAGCTTTATGGGGGGCTCAATGGGTTCTGTGGTCGGGGAGTGCATTGCCCGGTTGTTTGAAAGAGCCCTGGAGAGGAAGCATGCAGCCATTGTTCTGTCTGCTTCGGGTGGTGCCCGGATGCAGGAGGGAGCGCTTTCCCTGATGCAGATGGCCAAGACCTGTGCGGCTCTTTCTCGGTTTCAAGAAGAATCTGGCAAGCCCTACATTTCGTTGCTGACGGATCCCACCACGGGTGGGGTAGCGGCTTCCTTTGCCATGCTGGGCGACTTGATTCTGGCAGAGCCCAAGGCGCTCATCGGGTTTGCGGGGCCTCGCGTGATCGAGCAGACCATCGGTGAATCCCTGCCAGCAGGGTTTCAAACGAGTGAGTATCTTCTGGAGCATGGCATGGTGGACCAGATTGTTCATCGGTGGGATCTGCGTGCGGCGCTGGCTCGTCACATGCGTTGGCTCGGCGGGGATTCGTGATTTCCCATCCGGTGCTCACCCGCCTTGCTGCGGGGGGGATTCGGCTTGGGTTGGAACGCATTGAGAGCTTTCTGGAGGAGCTGGGGGCTCCGCACCGGGCGGCACCGGTATTGCATGTGGCCGGCACCAATGGAAAGGGCAGCGTATGCGCCATGGCAGGTGCCATGCTTCGGGCTCAGGGCTTCCGGGTCGGGGTCACTACGTCCCCTCATCTGGAAGCCGTCAATGAGAGGATTCAAGTAAATGGACGCCCTATTTCCGATGGGGATTTCGATCTCTTGATTCGGGAAGTGGAAGCAAGCGCCCTGGAGTGGTCGGCACGTGTTGGCCAGCTGGATCCCGCTGACGGTCCGCCTTTGACCTATTTTGAGGCGGTGTTGGCGGCGGCCTTTCTTTATTTTCAACGCCATGAGGTAGACGTCGCCGTGGTGGAGGTCGGCCTTGGAGGGCGCCTGGATGCCACCAGCGTGGTGTCTCCTGCAGTGAGTGTCATTACTTCCATCGGGCTCGATCACGTGGAGCAGCTGGGCCCCGACCTTGGTTCTGTGGCTGCGGAAAAGTGCGGCATTATGCGGCCAGGTGTCCCAGTGGTGGTGGGAGAGCTTCCCCCAGAAGCATCTTCGGTGGTGCGTGCAATGAGCGCTGTGTCTGGCTCGCCCCTGCTGGAGCCAGGGCGTGACTTTCGGGTGTGGGGAGAACGCGATGGGTTCTGCTACCAGCGGGGTGATTCAATCCTTGAAGGGTTGGTTTTGGGGCTCCATGGAAGGCACCAACTGGAAAATGCGGGCGTTGCTTTGAGCGCGATCGAGCTGTTGGGAGAGCGGGTTCCAGATCTTTCTGTTGGGGAAGAAGCGCTGCGAGAGGGCTTGTGTTTGGCCCGTCATCCAGGTCGGCTGGAGTGGCTTGGGGAGCAGGTGTTGGTGGACGGGTGCCACAACCCCCACGCAGCGGAGCGATTGGCCCAATACCTTCGGAGCTTGCCTCGAGATGAAGGGCGATCTCTTCTTTTGGGCTGTGGCGAGGAAAAGGATGTGCGGGCGATTGCGTCGGTCCTGGCACCCGAAGTGGACCAGATCCTCACGACCTCTTGCGCACACCCCAGAGCCCTCGAACCTGCTGCAGTCGCTCAGGCATTGGAAGGGTTGGAGTGTCCGGTCTTTTCTGCTGGCAGCGTGGAAGAGGCTCTTCCTGCGGCGCGGCAGAGAGGGGGCGTGGTGGTGGCGGCAGGCAGTTTGTTCCTGGTGGGGGCCGTGCGGACTTTGCTGGCGCCGAGTTGATGGGAAGATGTTTTTGACGGCAACGGATCGTTTCTGAGCCGGATGGAATCAGGGACGGAACTCGCCAGTGCCTCTTCGGAAGGCTACTCCTTGAAGGGGTAGTGTTTGATATTCGGAGGCATCAATGCGGGTTTTGACAGTTCTTTCCATTCTTTTCATTTCCGCCTGCCTGGAAAAGCCACCAGAGACAGATGACACTTCATCGACGATCTACGATGTGGATGGAGATGGCGTTCTTGCGGGGGACGACTGCGATGACAGTGATTCGTCGGTTGGTGGACCCCTCACCTGGTACGAGGATGCAGATCTGGATGGGTTTGCCGGTGGTGAGCTCACACGGGAGGCTTGCGACGCGCCCGATGGCTTTTACGCTGAGGTCTCGGACTGCGATGACCTGGATGCTTCAAGCTACCCGGGAGGGACGGAAACCTGTGATGGTGCGGACAATGACTGCAACGGCGTTGTTGATGACAACCCGGTGGATCCCAGCGCGTTTTTCGTGGATGGGGATGGCGACGGGTATGGATCGCCTTCCAGCCAGGTAGAAGCTTGCGAGCTACCCCCCGGACATGTGGCCAATGGGGATGATTGCGATGATTCAGATTCGGACTCCACCAACGCTGCCCTAGACGCAGACTGTGATGGTGTGATCACCGAAGATGATTGCGACGACAGCGACCCCATGGTCTATCCGGAAGCCGCGGAGCTTTGTGATGACCTGGATAACGACTGTGATGGGGAAGTAGACGAAGACCTCTACAAGGTACTCCACTACGAGTGGGACGATGGACCCGACGGAACAGCGGACTGGATCACCGACTATCACTACGATGCGGACGGCAACCAGGAGCTGATCGAAGTGGATAACGACGGCGATGGCGTTGTCGATTTCACGGTTTCTTACACTTGGAATGCCGATGGGCAGGTGGCTACGGAAGGTCAGGACGTCGATATGGATGGGAACGACGACTACGTGTACGAGTACTACTACGATGCGGATGGCAACCAGATCCGCGTCAAGGAGCTGATCGATGGGGTGACCACTCAGGTGCAGGACTTCACCTATGACATGAGTGGCAACCTGATCGAGAACGCCTATGACTCCGATGCAGATGGGGTGGCCAACCAGCGTTGGAGCTACACCTATGATGCGTTGGGAAATCAGATCATGGAGGAGTACGACTCAGACGGAAACTACCTGGCGGATCAGATCACGTCTTGGACCTATGATGCCGACGGCAACATGCTGTCGGAGTCCACGGACTCGGATGCAGATGGTGTGGCGGACTCGATTGTGTCCTACACCTACAATGCGGACGGTCTGTATACCCGAGTGGACCACGATCAAGACGGAGATGGGCAACTCGATGGTTCTGCGGACTACTCCATGCTGTATACCTGGACGAGCGATGGAAGCGAGGCAAGCCTTATCCAGTATGATGCAGATTCCGATGGCGTAGGGGACCGGGTATTCATGGAGCGCACCTACGACGCGGATGGCAATCGCCTGATGAGCTCCTTCGACAGGAATGTGGATGGGGCCGTCGATGAGATCTATACCTACACCTACGACGCGAATGGAAACCTCGTGTCGAGTACCAGCGATGACGATGGCGATGGCAACCCTGAGAACAACTATCAGTTTGATGCCTGGGGCAATGAGATTGTGAATGACTGGGATGCGGACAGTGATGGCACCATGGATGCTGTGGAAACCAGAACCTACGCATGCATTGACGGTTCATAGAGTCCTGAACCAACCTGGAGAATCCGAATGAAGCGCAACTCTGCATGGGGCTTTGGCCTTTCCATTTTATTTCTCGCGAGCACCGGCTGCGCCGGTGGCAAGGATGCGGACGACACGGGGAGCGCGGTCACCGACCTGGACGGAGATGGGATCTCTGTTGAACAGGGAGACTGTGATGATGAGGATGCGTCAATCAGCCCGGAGGCCGCGGAGCTTTGTGATTCTGTCGACAACAACTGCGATGGAGAGGTGGATGAAGAGGGGGCGCAAGATGCGACCACCTGGTATCGGGATGCAGATGGCGATGGCTATGGAAACGGGGACAACACCCGAGTTCTGTGCGAACAACCGACTGGCTATCTTGCAGATGGAGCCGACTGTGATGACCTGGATGCCGCGGTGAACCCGGAAGGGGTCGAGTCCTGCAATGGCGTAGATGACGACTGCGATGGAGTGGTGGATGGCGAGACGGCACTGGGGGTCACGCCCTGGTATGCAGACACCGATGGGGATGGGTTTGGAGATGCGAGCGTTTCGCAGATGAACTGTGAAGCCACCTCCGGGTATGTGGCGGACTCGACTGATTGTGATGACACCATTGCCGCGGTGAACCCGGGTGCTGAGGAGACCTGCAACCTTGTGGACGATGACTGTGATGGTGCAATCGATGGTGCAGATGCTGTGGGGGCTACGGCCTGGTATACCGACGCGGACTCAGATGGGTATGGAGATCCCGGTACCGCACAGCTTGCGTGTTTGGCGCCGTCGGGAATGATTGCGGATGGCACGGATTGCGATGACTACGACGTGGCTGTCTTCCCCGGTGCCGATGAGTATTGCAACGGGTACGACGACGACTGTGATAACAGCGTGGATGAAGACGATGCGTTGAATACCCTTACCTGGTATGCGGATTCCGACGGCGACAGCTATGGCGATGCGGCCGTGACGAGCCAGGGGTGCAACGTCTCATTGGGTTGGGTGTCTGATGCCACCGATTGTGATGACACCAATGACGGGGTGAATCCCGGAGCATGGGACTGGTGTGACGATGGGGTGGACAACGACTGTGATGGTGCTGACGAAACACTGAATGGGCAGCAGGCGCAGCAAGAAGTCGATACCGATGGGGATGGGCTGGTCGACTTTTATGCCTACTACACCCGCGACGCAGACGGAAACGCGGTCACGGCGGATGTGGACAGCGATGCCGATGGCGCTGTGGACTATGTCTATTACTGGGGGTTCGACTCAGACGGCAACCAGACCAGCACAGAGATTGACATGGATGGTGATGGGGCGGGTGAGTACGTCTACACCTACGTGTACGACAACAACGGGGACATGACGTCCTACGTCTTCTACTACTACGGCATTCTCATCGAGGCGTATACCTACGTTTATGATGCTGATGGCAACATGACGGACCGGTATGTGGATACCAACGGTGATGGGGTCGATGACCATATTTCGGCGTGGACCTACGATGCGGATGGAAACCTCCTGACGGCGGAAGTGGACTCAGACGGAGATGGCACGATCGATGAGCGCACCACCTGGGGCTACGATGCCGACGGTAATGAAGTTGAAGAGCACAAGGACTCGGATGGGGACGGCGTAATCGATTCGAGCGAGTGGAGGAACTACGACTCGGATGGAAACCTCTTGGACGAGTCCTACGACAACGATGGGGACTCTGTGGCGGACAACGTCTACACCTACTACCGGGACTCCGATGGCAACCCGTTGAGTGCGGACAACGACACCGACGGAGATGGCTTGATCGATCGGGAGTGGATCTGGACCTATGACACGGATGGAAACAATACCTTCATCGAAGTGGATACTGATGTGGATGGCGTCACCGACTTGGTCTACTACGAGGCTACTTTCGATGTAGATGGCAATCGAACCTGGTACGCGTATGACTCGGACTTGGATGGTGCCTGGGACGAGACCTATACCTATACCTATGACAGTGACGGAAACATGCTCAGTGCTGTCGAAGATACGGATGGGGATGGCAATGCCGAGGTCACCTACACCTACAGGTCAGAGGGTGACACCACCAGCGAGGTCAACGATTCTGACAGCGATGGAGTTGTCGATTCTACGTACTGGTACTTGTACGCCTGCGATGATTCCACCTGACCTATTTCGGTAGCTTTAGACGCTTTCGGACCTTGCGGTCCGCGGCGAGCTTGGACAGGCGGCTGCTGGTGAGGTCCTCGCCAGGACAACCGCCCAGCGCGGCTGGGTTTGTACAAATCCCCACGCTGCCACCTTGCTTTTCCAGTGCCGGAGTGATGGTTTCCAGGACTTCGTTCCCAACTGCCGCCACGGCTTGTTCATATTGTTCGCGAAGAGCCGCTGCTTCCGCCAGGGCTGTCTCCGGGTCGGGGCCTTCCATCTGAGGTCTTAGGGGAGCCAGAGATTCTTCCAGAGAGCTCCCCAAGGCTTTGAATCGGCCGGGAGCAAGGGTTTGAAGCAGTGCACTCATTCGAATGTGATTCTGGTCCCCAGAGAGGGGAATGACGGGCTGCTCACTTGGGGTAAGCTTCAGATCCGGCCATTCAATGGACAGGATCTCTTCGATGTCGGCTGCAAGCTGCGGATCGGCATCCAACGCTTCGGCCACTTTTGCGCTCATGTCTTCTCCCTCACACTTTGGGCCCGAGCGGCCAGGACCCATGGCTGCCATTCCAGTGGGCCGCATGCACTCCTTGAGGGTGTGTGTCTCAGCAAGAGTGAGCAGTGCGCGCTCCAGCGCTCCACCAAATGTGTTTGCGGAGTCTTCCTGCAAGGTGTCTACATAGGCTTGGGCCACAAGGTATCCGTGTGCAGCCTGCCGCCGAAGGGTTGCCATGTGGGTGAGCAGGTCAGCAGGTGCGCGCTCTCCAACAGCCAGCACACCCATTTCAAGCTCTGCGAGCGCGGTGCTTGCAGAAGAGAGCTCGCCTTGGAGGGCATCGAATCGCGGCACCGACTGCTCGGAAAAGCCAGCAAAAGCAGCCGACTGAGCGGCCACACGGTTTGGGTCGTACCAGGCAGGCGCGGGAGACGCGAAGGCGGAAGCAACAATCCAGATCAGCATGTGAGCTCCTTATGGCAGGCAGAATACTGGTACCACACTAGCACCTCGGGTCACATTGCCCAGGGCACTATCTGAGAGCCGGCATAGTAGACCAGCAAGGCGTCCGTGGATGATGAACGGATCCAGGCCTACCATTTGTTCCCTCAACGCGAAGTTTTCTCGTGCATCGGGGAACATCTGCCTCACGTCTCCAACGCGTCGCTGGACAATGTGTCGTCCAGCCTGGGCGACCGCCTGCGCCCAGGTTTCCGCGGAAACCTCCCAGCCCAGCACGACGCCTTGACCCCCGTGGCCGGTGGAAGGCTTCAGCACCCAGTCTTCTGGTTTCTCCAGGACTTCTTTCATCAGTCCTGGTGGCGTCAGGGGGCCGGGCTGGTGGTGGAGGCGAGCCGTGTATGGCACGTGCTCTCGGATCACCTTTTGTTCCGAAGGGGTGAGCTTCATTTGGAAGTCTGTGTTGTGCAGAAGCGCAAACAATGTCTTGGTATGCAGAAGGCAGGTGCGTAGGGAGTTGACCATGCAGATGGCGCCGGCCCTATAGGCATCCACCAATGCCCGACAGTCCTCCGGACGGTCGAGAATGTCTCTTACCAGGAGCCGTCGATACACCACGTCGATTCGAGCAACTCCGTGGGTGAGCACCTTGCCGTTGAATTCCAAGGCTCTTGGATCCACGATTCCGCAGTCGACTCCCGCGTTCCGAAAGTGTTTTACAAAGAGCTCGAACTCAGGGGTTGTGGGAACCCCCTCGAAATCCACAATGGCGACTCTTGGGGCTCGGTTTTCGTAGCCATCCCAGGATTGGTAGGTCTGCAGGATGGCGCGAACAACAGCTTGGGAGTTGGAAAAGGAGGTGAAGTGTTTGAAGCGGTCCATGATGGAGTCGGTCTTGAACAGCTCGGTGAGGGCGTCTGTGTAGGCAAGTCCGGCGGGGGATTCTCCATTGAGCTCCAGCAGCCATGGATGTCCTTTGGGGGTGAAGCAGTCGACTCGCGCGAGGACTGCGGCTGATTTGTACCCGGGATCGATGCGCGCGAGCTCCAGGGTCTGGGGATCCAAATCGATCTGGTGGGCAAGCGTGCCTTGTTGTCCGGAGAGGCCTTCTTCCATCAATGCCGCTCGAACTTTTCTGATGATGCCGTGAAAAGTCGCCAGGATCCTTGCGGTTCGTTGAATCTGGGGTCCGGTTACAAAATGAGGGCGGCGATGGAAGCAGAGTGGAGCGCTGCGGTAGATGGCACCAGAGGCGCGCACGGATTCAAAGAACGCTTCGGGAGTGACCGGGTGTTCTGACAGCAGGTGATGCCAGCGGGTGACCGCATCCATGCCATCCATCATAGGCGGGTTACACATCGGACATGGAAACAGAACCCCTACTGGGTCAGGAAGAGACTCTGTCGCCGCTTATTGAAGCGGCCAAATCAGGGCGTTTGCATCACTGCTACCTCTTTGAGGGTCCCGGGGGGGTGGGTAAGCACACTGCGGCGGTTCGCATTGCGATGGCTGCTGCTTGTGTGAGCACAACCA
>Ga0163180_10001918_pt1 | contig 11688 bp, 9 predicted proteins | sample AtlANTMetagenome_2_FD_109647 | JGI IMG/M metagenome (GOLD analysis project Ga0163180, IMG submission 109647) | Marine eukaryotic phytoplankton communities from the Atlantic Ocean - Atlantic ANT 4 Metagenome | ecosystem: Environmental > Aquatic > Marine > Oceanic | place: North Atlantic Ocean...
GGGATTAATAAATCCGCGAATTTTGTTCCGGCGCTCAACCAACCAGAACAACCGGCCCTCGACCCGTTCAAGTTCTTGCTGAAGTTCCACGCGGCTCAAGAAAACTCCCTTGTTCTGGGGCTGCAGAGTAACCAGCGACTTGCAGCAGCTAACTGTCAACCAGAGGGTCCGCAGTTCGAGTCTGCGAGCGGGAGCCATATAAAAAGCCGTCCTTCGGGGCGGCTTTTTTTGTGGCTCCCGTGGGCGAAAGTACGACCAAAGGGAGGAACGTACGGCGGGAGCCGGCGAGCTACCTGCCCGCCGGTGGGCACGTGCAACCCAACGGGTGGCGCGGCACAGCTCAAGCAGCGATGCATCGGCCAAGCCGACACCTGTCACCCCGCCCGCTCCGCCTCAAGCTTGTCCAGCCACAATGACCGCTCGGGCGCCTTACCAGCCAAATGGCTCCCAATACAGCACGCCCTGGTACAGGTGCACCCTTGTTTTTTCTTCGGAACTGATCGCACCATTGCCGTCCATGTCCAACCCAAGGGTAAGACCCTGAACCTGGACCCGTGCAATGACGATCTCGGGGTTTGGTTTTCCGCGAAGCTGCTCAAGGCTTAGGTGCCGCAAGTCGCGTATTTCACTGGACTTGATCCCTTCAACCAGACGCAAACCCGGAGCGACTTGGGACACCTTATGCGTGGCCATCCATTCCGTCAGAGGGGGTATGGAGCTCGTCCACAAATTGTTGGAAGTCTGCAGCTCATCCAACAACAAGGAAGGCGCGGTTCCGGCTGGCAAAAAGGCCCCATCGACCACTTTGTCCCACACAGCCAGGTCCTTCTTCGACCATGCATTCACACACTCTTCCACAAAAGCGGCTGCCGTTTCTTGTGTGAGCGTCGTCGGCTCAACGGCCTGCGTGACTGGGCTTTCTTTCCTCACAGAGCAGCCCAACAATGAAACAAAACAAGCAGAAATGAGCGCATTGGGCTTCAATTGGCGCCTCGCAAAAATCCCCCCCCACTGTAGCATCCAACGGCACGTTCACTTGACCTTGACCACACGGTCTCCGGCTCCACCAATTCGGCATTCGGCCAGCCAACGTGCACGACGGACAGACGACCTTCACGGGCACCACGCTGGGGGATTTTTAGGATGCGCGCGAGCCCTATTCCCTGAACATGTGCCAGGTACGCCGGCACAGCTGTCCGGTCATCGCACTGCAGTGGTGTGGCGCTACTGTGTCTTGTATACCTCGGACAATGAGGCCCGTACGTCGCGGCTCGCCATCAGCCTCTTCGGACTGGTCTCAGGCGCCGCAGCCAACGACTGACACTGCTCCATCATCGGTAATCGTCTATCGGAGGAGTACAACGAGTCAGAATTACGATGTTGATTAAAAATAAATCAACAATTCTATTTCTTTGTGCGCATTCGGAGACAAGCACAGATGGACCAAGTCTTCTTAGCTTCGTTTCAAGGAGGTAACATCCTTGTAATCCTCGCCAGATAGATTCTGAGCATGTCGACACTCAAACCTGTCGTACTCGGTGTACTCATAGTCAGCGCTTGTACCTCAGACACGATTCCAGCCCGTGCAGCTTGGATTCAGCAAGAACTTGTCGCAGAAAATGAGATCTGGATTCAGCGGAACCCCGACTGGGTCGCCGCGAAATTCCAGAGGATGGTCGACGACCCCTACGACTATCTGCGGGGCACCACGCGCCTGTTCTACCGCGACATCCTGACTCATGGAGAAGACCGGGCGCTGACGCGCTTCACTCAGACCCGAGCCCCTGCCACCGTCATGGTCGTGGGAGATCCCCATCCCGAGAACTTCGGGACTCTCCCCGGCACCAGAGAAGCCGAGAGCACCCTCTGGGGCTTCAATGATCTCGATGGCTCAAACTACGGCCCCTACCTCCTCGACGTTCGCCGCATGGCGCTCGGCATCGTACAGATCGTGTCACAGTTGTCGCGCTGCGACTCACAGTGTCTTGAAGCGATCGCAGAGCGCGCAGGCACTGGCTACCTCCTGGAGATCGAGCAGCTGGCTACAGGCCTCCCACCCAGCCCGCTGACTTCTGCGCTCCATCAAGCCGTCGAAGAAGAAGCGCTTGAGGAAGGACAAGAGCGAAAGCGCTTCAACAAGTACGTCGAAACTGCTGATTCGGGACAGCTTCGCTTCAAGCGTTTCGATGGTGAGGGCTTCTCAGAAAAGACCCATGCCGATCTCAGCGCTGAGGAGACGGCCCAGCTGAACCGACTCCTTGAGCAGCTCAATCAGAACCTTGAGAAACCCCTGACCGTCATCGACGGCATTCGTCGATACGGATCGGGTGTGAACTCGCTGCCTGCCGTCCGCTTCATCGCACTCGTGAAGGCCGACGACGAGCCCTTCATGCTTGAGGTCCGCGAGGTGGGGGACCCTGTTCCCTCGATCACAGACTTCAACACCCAGCCGCTATTTGACTCCAATATCGATCGGCTGCGCATCCTCGCCGACCACTTCTGGTCTCCGGGGTCTGACCCTCACTTCTACGGCCTCAGTGATGGTCCCATGCACTTTCGCACGCGAACGTACAACAGCTGGGCACAGGGCTTCGATCATGAGAAGGTCATTGAGGCCTGGGAAGACAATGAGTTTGACCTCACGGACCTCAATAAATTCGCCGAAGTCTTTGGTCGCTCGCTCGCTCAGGCCCACGCCTCGGGACAGACCGCAGACGGGGAACATGCACTGGATGTGATCCTTGCGGATCTACAGGCTGGAGGTCCCGTCGAGTTTCTGCGCGAGATCGTCCGACACTCTGGCGCAGACTTCCGTCAGTTGAATGCTGACCGGGAGACGCTGGCCTGGCTGATTGATAACCACGGTCCCCTCTTGGGGGGTGGCGACTCCATCCCGGACTTCAAATGAATGCGAGCTGCCTTGCACTCTTGTCCGCATTCAACACCGCCGCTCCCGGTGAAGTGGAGACGTCAGACTGTGTGGAAGTATCTCTGAGTGCCGCTGGACGCTTGTCTCGTCAGTCGCCCAACAATGGAATTCCCAGCTTCTTCTCGGTTCCACGCGGCAGACTGGACATGGGTATTGATATTGGCGGGATGGGCGCACACCTCCGTACCGCGACCGTGAGATCAGCGACCGAGGGCTCGTACATCGGGATCGATGGTGAGTCTGTGGTGCTGGCCGTAGAGGTCATCCAGGCACGATGGACTCAGACTGACTGGGGACTGACATTGAACGCCGGCATGGTCGAAGACCTCTGGGTCGGCACACACAACCATGCGTTCGGCTATCGAACGCTGATCGAGCCCCTGTCCCAACGCAATGGGTGGATGGGTACCAGCGACCTGGGCACGACCGTCGCTTGGACAAGTCCCAAGTCAATCGTCACCCTCGCAGTACAAGCGGCGAGTGGCGAAGGCAGTCGACTTCGTGAGCGAAACGATGGCTTGGACACCAGCGGACTGCTCACTTTTCGTCTGCCGACATCTGGAGACCTGGATGTCTCCGCGACTGGATTTGCCCGCGACGGCTCGAAAGGACTTCTACGCGCACGAAATCATCGTATCGGTGGTCGCCTCGATACCCGATACAAGTACCTTGGCCTTGGTTTCTCCCACCTCAAGGGCCTCGGCTATGACGGTCAGATCACTCCCGAGCCTACAGCATCCAGCGCGTGGCTGAGCTACCAGGCACCCGCCAACATCGACGGTCTCTTCCGCGCGGACCTCAGCCACTGGGGTACCGATGGCGCGACAAGTAAGACCTTCTTGACTGCCATCGGTACAGGACTCCCACTTGGTCGAGACCGGCCTCTGCCAGGCGCGCTCTTCCTTGGATGGAGACATGACCGGTTCTCCGCAAGCGCCGCGACCTTAGCGGGTGCGGACGGATTTAAGAAGACCGACACGCTGTTCATCCAACTGCAATTCAATGGGCGGGGAACCTCGCTACTCGACAACTAAGAGCCACAATCAACTGATGGACTCGGGAAGAAATAATCATGCTTGAACTTACCTTCGGGCTGATATCGCTTGAGGTCTTTATGACGACAAAGCCCATGGACCCTCAAGCGTCTTCAACAGAGGCCAATGTGGCGTCGACCAAAGAGGTCCCCGATGACTCACCCGTGGACATCGGACCAGCACCTTCAGAGACTGCTACACCCGCGGGCGAGCAGGCAAACATAGAGACGATGCCTCTATGGGTTTACGGCGAGTATGCCTCGAGCCCAGTGGAACCCTTCGGCTTCGCCATCCACAATGCGGACCAAGCCGTCGTCATCCACCCGCATCACGCCTCCCGAGTCGAGGATGTAGACCGTCCCGTCGTGCCCGAACGCTGTGCTGACAGGCTGCTCCAGCCCGCCTGAGCCGTCCGCCACCCAGTCGATCACCTCTCCCGTATGCTGGTCGTACCGCAGTACCTGATTGCCGAACCAGTCCGAGACGAGCATCGTCCGATCGGGCATCACCGTAAGACCTGTGCCCTCCTCTATCTCGCCATAGGGGGCAAACTCACCGACGGGTCGTCCGAGGCTCATGTCCCATATCTGGATGAGGCCGCGCCCAGGGTGTGATGGAGACAGCGCCACGTAGAGAAATCCATCGTCCGTCACGTCAAAGCCATGGGGATTCCTCAAGTACATGGGCGCGCGCCCGACCTCTTCCAGCACCTCGCCCTCGTCGTTGAAGATCAGGATGTTCCGGGTGTCATTGCCCAGAACCCAGGCCTCGCCGTCGACGATACGAATCATGCATGGCTCTTCCATCCGAGGCGCGGAGGCGTTCGAGGAATTCTCAAAGACAACGCTCTCGAACTGCCCTTCCTTGTCGAAACTCAGCACCTCTCCTGTAGAGTACTGCGTGACGAGAATGCGGTCTCCATCCAGGACGATGGAGGACGGCGTGAACGGCCGCAGGCGGTCAGGAAGACTCTCCTCATCGACCACCGTTCCAAGGCGTGAGCCATCCCTCGAGAAGGCCACGACTTCTCCGCCCTTCATGTTCGCGACCCAGAACGCAGCGGTTGAGTCCGCGTGGTCAACCTGTTCCTTCTGTGAGTCCGTATCGGTGGATGCGTCCCAACCCGAGCTCGCCTGACAGCCGACCAGTTGCAGTCCCATCAGCGCTCCTTTGAGTGTGCGGCTGAGGTGGGTCTGCAATCGTTTGTTCATAAAGTTGTAACCATTATGACACACTTCTCGGTGTCAGCTACACCATCCTCCTCGGATGTCGCTGAACCAACCTTTAGACGTCGGGACTTACTGGCCGAACAGGGACCGACCGATCTCGGGATTCACCGCCGACGCAATCAGCAGCGAAATGATGAAGCCAATGATCACGTAGATGAGGTCACGACTGACCAATTTGAAGGCCGACACCATCGTCCGGTCCTTCCCAGCAACGCCAGCCCAGGTCATGGCAATCTCGCGACCGGCGAGCAAGCCAACAAAGACCCAGGTCGTACTCATGGGCACCTTGCTCTCAATCTTGAAGGTGTACAGAATGATGGCGTAGAGAAGGTCGATCACGGTCGCCGCACGTACGTCGACCACACTGGCCTTCTCGTTGACCACCTCCTGGATGCGCTCTCCACCGATCTTGAACATGTAGCCGAGGCCAAACACGGGGACGGCCAGGAAGAAGAGCAACTCGGACACGCTGAGGGACCGCGGCAAGTAGACGGCGATGTTCGCCGCATCCTGCATCAACCAGACGCTCCAGAGGCACCCAGTGGTGAACCACTGGGCTACACGCCACATCGGGTTTGCCGGCCCTTGGAAGCGCTTGTGCATCCACCGACCGAGGATCCCCCACAGCAGCAGAGAGCCGACCAAGGCAATTCCATACCCGCTGATGCTCTTGGTGATCACCGCACCGAGGCTCTTCCCGCTGGCGGCAAAGCAACTGAGAAGGAGGAAGGTCGTCGATACCGGCATCCGAAGCCGCGTCAGCAAGACCAGGGAAAGTGGAGCGAGAATCTGCAGGAAGTGGAAGGACGTGGGCGCTTGGTCGAAGCCCTTGGCCATCAACCGCTGGTGGCTGACATCACCGTCATAGGTGAACCACGAGTAGGTCATGGTCAGGACAAAGATGCCTCCAATGAACAACCAAAGCTGCCACCACTCTCGATTACGGTTGGACGCGATGAAGGTCCCGATGGTCTGAATCGAGTCGTTGGCGATGGCGGAGTATGCGGCAAAGCAGAAGCCCACCCACATTGCAATCTCGGGTGTGGGTGCCACGAGAACGCAGAGAATGGCCGCAGCACAAAGCGTACCGACAAAGCGTTTTTCCTTGTTCAGCCATGCCATGGGCCCAGTGCTTGTCGATTCTTCAGACTTCGAAATTGTCATCACCTCGACGGTTCGCATTCATAGGCTCCAGCCCAAGGATGCACTCACACTCCAATCACTCTTTTTCTTCTCGACGACTTCGTTACCGACCTTCACCACGGAGGCAGAGTTCAGCAGGTTTCGCCCCTTGAGCCCCAGCTTGGCGCCTGCACCGAGCTTGGCGAAGCCCGCAGCATCGAGTCGGTGCCTCGGCATCTCGACGTAGTCGGGCGCACCCAGCGCACCGACCTCCGTGATTCTCTTGCCGACCACATTGTAGAGAAGGGTCGCTCCGACCTTGCCCTCGGCGGGCTCGAACGACAGACCCGCGTTGATCACGTAGGGACTCTGCCCTTCAAGCGGACGCTCATCGGAGGACTGCACGCCCACGTTATCCGCGAGCTCCACCCGACTCTTGATCCATGCAGCGTTTCCGGAAAGGAAGACATCCTCGAGCCAGGGATGCGCGAATCCGAGCGCCTTGCGGAACTCAAACTCGACACCCGTGTTCCGCGCGGAGTCCGCATTCTGATAGGTCACGGAGTGCTGAGCGCTGACCACCACGATCTTCTCGATGGGGTCCTCGAAGGCCTTGAAGAAGCCGCCCACACTGATGCTCTCACCCGGGGCCGGGTACCACTCCGCCCGAAGGTCGTAGTTATCGATGAGTGTGCGCTGCAGATCCGGATTACCGAAGACTTGGCGACCACCCGTGACGTCGTTGAAGGTCGCGGGCGAGAGCTCACGGAAGTCGGGTCGGCTGAGCGTCTTTCCGTAGGCAAAACGAAGCAGCAGTTCCTCTTCCTGAGCGGCACGGCCGAGCCCCAGCGTACCCGTCGCTGCTGGCAGCCAATCGGCCGTCTTGAGCGCCGCAACCACAGGCTCCATGTCGGGATTGAAGAGCTCGAAGGTCTCGACCCGTTGCTCGGACTCTTCGAGTCGGTATCCGCCCATGACACGGAAGCGATTGTGCAGCTCCAGATTCGTCATGAAGTACAGCGAGTTGATGTTCTGCAGGGCGGCGTAGTTGTCTGTCTCTAGGGTGGTTTCCTCAAACTGGAAGCCGTCTGTGCCGATGTTCTCGGCCACAAAGATCTCGTCGGGGCTGCCCGAGAGGACCTCGCCGTCATTCGAGCGCTCACCCTTGTGCATGTACTTGAAGCGCCGAGTGTCGACCCCGCGGTCTCGCCGAATGGTGCCCCAGCCTACCTTGACATTGCCATCGCCCGGCGCCATCCACGGCATGGTGATGGGATACCGAGCACCCAGGCTCAGATCCGTGTTCACGTCGCCCAGCTCAGAGAAGAAGATGTTGTTCCCTTCTGGGCGATCGGAGAGGTACCACAGCCCGTTGGTTGCCTCGAAGTCGTAGCGAAACTCGCGGCGGTCCGGCTCTGAGCGATCCGCCTCGGAGTAGGTGTAGGTCCACTCCAGCCCCAGGTCACCAAGAAACGGCAGCACATGGTCACCGGTGAGCTGCTGCACCAACAATTGACGCTCAATCCATCGAATGCGATCCACCCGAATGTCCGTGTCGACGTCTCGGTTGACCCCTTGGTAGCGTCGTGTCGTGCCCTCCGAGCTTCGGTTCAGGAGGGTGGTCGATTGGACGGCGTGGTGGTCCCCGTACTCGATACCAAAGATGCCTGCGCCACCCAGTCGGACCTCTCGGCCCATGTTCGAGAATCGGTAGGTGTGGCTCTCCTCGAGCGCGTTGTCATCACCCAGCAGGAAGTAATTGCGCTCGAACGTGTCCTTCGACCAGTCCTGATCCCACAGACCACTCACCATGCCGCCCAGCTTCCACTCTCCGAGGGTGACACCGTGTCCGAAGACGGCGCTGATGCCAAAGTCGAGGGGGAGGGACTTGCTCGAGACGCCCCAGTGGTTTGGCATGGCCCTACCAAAGGCCTCAAGCTCCTCAGGCTCGTAGCCCGAGTCGGAGAATCGATCGGTCTCCTCGAGCGGACTGTTACTCGAAGCGGAACGCACGCTGGTCGGCATGGCACGAGGCGCCTCGCCAAAGCCGAGCCAGTCCTTGCTGCCCTGAAAGCCCCACAACCCGCTCTCGAAGGTCGACCCGTCGATGTAGGTGGTGCTGATGTCGACTTTGGCCACCAGCTTGTCTGGCACGGTCTTGGTCCGCAGCGAGACCACACCCCCGCCGAACTCCGCCGGTTGGTCTGGACTGAAGGTCTTCTGAATGACCACGCTCTCCAACATCTTGGTCGGGAACAGGTCGAGCGGAACCACTCGACGCTCTGGCTCTGGACTGGGCAGCGTGGCGCCATTCAACAGACTCGCAGAGTAGCGCTCACCGAGACCGCGAACATAGACATACTTTCCATCCACGACGGTGAGCCCCGTGACACGCTTGAGCGCGCTCGCTGCATCGGAGTCACCCGATCGGCTCATCTGCTCAGCGCCCAAGACGTCACTCACGGAGGCCGAATTTTGGCGCTCCTGGATGAGCTCTGATGTGCCCCCCTCAATACGCGGAGCGCTGATGGTGAAGTCATCCAGAGCCAGCCCTGCCGGTCGCATCTCGATGCTGGTCAGATTGCTCTCGCCGGATTCATCGACCGCAAACTCTATCGTCCGCGCACGGAAGCCGTCCGCCATGACGTTGATGGCGTTGTCCCCCGCCGCCGCCATGACCTCAAAGCCACCTTGGGAATCGGTCTGGACCTGACCGGACTGACCGCGCACCACAATCGTGGCGCCCACAACAGGCTCGCCTTCCTCGTCGACCACCCGCCCTTGGGTTGGGAAGGTTGCCGCGGCGGCGGGCACGACAGCGACCGCCGCGGGCGGCTCAGAGATGTCCGCTTGGGACGCCTCTCCGGTCGGGTCAAGCGTCAGGAGCGCTTCGGACACCGCGCCGTCTTCAACGCGAACCGTCCAGCGTCCCAGCTCTTCGCCGGCTGGACCGATTCCGGTCAGCGTCCACGTGCCTGCCGGAAGAGCGATCGAGAAGCTGCCGCCTTCCGTCTTGGTCGCTGGAATTTGACCACCGCCATCAGACGACAAGGCAATGGAGGCCTCCGACCAGGGGCCGCCGTGGCCGGCGTGGAAGACGACACCGTCGAGCTGTCCGTCGGCCAGTGCGGTCGTCGGCAAACCGAGCAGGAGACTCAGAAGCAGGGGGTTTCGCGACATTCTGCGATGGCCTCTCGAAGCCCAATGGACTGAGCAAAGACACCCGAGTCTTGGATTCGGTTGAGCAATGTTTCGGCCCGATCAGTCTGACCTTGCCGGAAGTGCGCATAGGCGAGGCCGTAGCGAATCTGGTCGTCTTCGATGCCCATGCGAGCAAAGCGAGACTCAAGAGACCGGGCTTCCTCAAAGGACTCCAACTCGAGGAGGAGACCGAGACGCTGGCGAAGCTTTTCCGGACCATCGGCCGCGATGCGGTTCATATACAGCGCCTGGTGAAGCGCGCCAGCCCGTCGGTAGGCCTCGGCCGCCTCGATGGCGTAGACGATGTCCGCCTCTGCCGCGATTTGGAGCTGCCGCGCGCCCTGAGCGGGTTTGTTGAGTTCAAGCGCCAAGGCCGCATTGGCGACCCGGATCCGGAGGTCGTTCGGGAAGCGGAGTACCCCGGCCTCCAGCAGGTGGTACGCATCCTCGAGAGCTCCCGCTGCGCGGAATCGAAGCGCCAGATCTCTGGCCTCGTCTGCAGTGCAGTCTTCATGCTCCACACGGTCGAGCGTCGTATCCACTGCATCCTTGAGCAGATTCATCTCCACGGCCAGATCAACGTGTGCACGCACCAAGGAGCCTGCGTCTGGAAACCGTGAACGCCCAGCCACCGAAGACGTCCATGCCTCGCTGAGCGCCCCTGTCTTCCGAAGCGCATTCGTGCGGACGCGCCAGCCCAACACAGACTCATCCGCCGTGGTCCCTGCACGCCCCAGCGCCTCGAGCGCCTCGGCCGGTTCCTCGGCCATCATGTGAGCGCGCGCCATGTACAACGCGATGACCTCGGTCTTCGGCTCGGGCTCTTTGACCTGCTCTGCAGCCTCCCGCGCTGCACGAAACCGCCGCATCGCGAGCCCTGGATCTTGATCGAACAAGGCGAGCAGTCCACGGGTCGCGTTCAACCTGACGAGGTTGATCCCCGGTGCAGACTCATCTATCGATACCAACACGCTCCGAGCCCGATCCCAGTGGCCGTCTTGGACCAATATGGCCGCCAGCCCGACCGGGTCTTCTGCCGGCGCCGCCTTGGCGGGTGCCATGGCGAAGGTGATGGCGAAGAGAAGTGCGATGACGCTCATGGGTGCCTCAGCTCAGCTCAAAGCGTAGAAGTTGTTCGACACGAACCGGAACAGGCTTGCCTTCGTATTCGCCCGGCTCAAAGCGCCACTGTCGAATGGCGCTCTTGGCCGCGTCCTCAAACACACCTGCGGGCGTACCCTCGAGGATGACGATGTCCTCGACCGTGCCATCGATATTGACCAACATGCTCAAGCGAACAGAGCCCTCGATTCCGCGGGCGCGGGCACGGGGTGGATAGTCCGCACCCGTCCGGGCGATGGGCTTGGGCGGCTCGTCCACTGTGGCCGCGGTCATCACGACACCGTCGCCCCCGCCGAGCAGCCCCGCATCATCCGACAAAGCCGCACCCATGAGGCCTTCGAGACCGAAGCTCAGGCCGCTCAGGCTGGCCGCCAGCATGGGCGCTGGCGGAGGCGGGGCCGATCGCTTGCGGGGTCGGGGCGGCGGCGCTTGCTTGTGGGCTGGAGGCGGCTTGGGCGGATCGGGGACCGCAAAGCTGACCGCAGCCTTCCCGGCTCTCTGCTCCGACTCCGGCGGAGGTCGATTCAGCTTGACCATCACGCCGAGCACAAGCCCAGTACCAGCGACCGCAGAGACCCACGGCATCGCACGCTGAAACCAGACGCCGAGCATTCTCTCAGCCCTCCGCCGAGAGTGATGACGCTTCGGAATCGGTCACGACGCCGACATTATTGGCGCCCGCGAGTCGGCACTGATCGACCACCTCGATCAGTGACTCTGCGGCCACACGTCGGTCGCTGACGACCAGGACAGTGTCCTGGGCAGCCGCGCGAAGCATCTCTCGAACTCGGCTCTGAAGCATCCACGGGCGGACAGGCACCTCGCCAACAAAGACCGTGCCGTTGCGATCGATGCTCACGCGCACGGACTCAGTGGATGCGGGAACAGCAGACTGCGCGCTCGGACGCTCCAGGTCCAGCTTGGCATCCTTCACGAAGGTGGTGGAGACCATAAAGAAGATCAAAAGGATGAAGACCACATCGATCAGCGGACTGATGTCGATGTCTTTCTCCGGTTCCTCTGCTCGGTTTCGGCGACGGCTCATGCGGCA
>Ga0163180_10001919_pt1 | contig 11687 bp, 13 predicted proteins | sample AtlANTMetagenome_2_FD_109647 | JGI IMG/M metagenome (GOLD analysis project Ga0163180, IMG submission 109647) | Marine eukaryotic phytoplankton communities from the Atlantic Ocean - Atlantic ANT 4 Metagenome | ecosystem: Environmental > Aquatic > Marine > Oceanic | place: North Atlantic Ocean...
AGGCTGATGGTATCCGTCACCCAGAAGTAGTCGCCATCGCCAGGACTCGTGATGGTGATGACTGGATTCCCATCCGCAACCACCGTGATCTCGACCTTGGCTTTCCCCCTGCGAGCGTCATCATCCACAGCCGAAAGTGTCAGGGTATGAATCCCTTCTGAGAGGGCCTCGGCTTCTGCGACCACAGTGCCCGCCTCATCTGCAGTTCCCTCCCAGAGCACCCCATCCAAACTTGAGACAAGCGACACCGAGAGCGTCTGTGGGTCTTGATCGGCATCCAGCACTGAGCCCACCACCTGCAGCGGATCGAACATCAGGTGCACGTCCCCATCTACCGGCGCATCAATCTCCACCTCTGGGGCATCCCCAGGCAAGCCGTCGGGGTCGTTGATCACGATCTCGACACTGGCCTCCGAGCGCTGACCTTGATTGTCGACCGCAGAGAGAGTCACGGCGTGGACACCATCACTAAGGCTGCTCGAGTCAAAGGTCACAAGGCCAAGGGAGTCCGACGATTGCTCATCGATCACGCCATCAACGCTGCTCTCCCACTGAACGATCAATTGATCCGGATCTTCTTCGGAGTCGGTAACAATCCCCTCAAAGTGGATGGGATCACCCGGCTCAAAGACCTGCCCGGAAACCGGCTCCTGAATGTCGACACCCGGAGGCGTGTTGTAGATGCCTACCTGTTTCTCACTGCAACCTGCCAGAAGGAACGCGAGAAGTCCTCGCTGCACAACCAACCTCACCGGCATCTGCATCATTGGGCACTCCAAAGCCAAGGGACCGCACCCCACTGTAGGGACCGTTCGCCAACCCGCAAGTCCTTTGTTTGGTGCCGTCACAAAACCGTCACACAGACCCGACTTTCGGCATCACGCCGGTGGCGGTGGACGGCGCTGAATGGTGGTGGCTCGCGCCCTACGGCGACGGAGGATGACAGCCAATACCTGCGCGACAGCCGCGTAGAGGTTCTCCGGAATCATATGCCCCGTCTTTGACTCCGCATAAAGCGCACGGGCGAGCGGACGATTCTCGATCACCGGAATGTCGTGGCGCCGCGCCTCCTGCTTGATCTTGAGCGCAAGGTGGTCCACGCCACGTGCGATCACAATCGGAGCTGGCGCCTCGCCGACATCGTACCGGAGAGCCACCGCGTAGTGCGTCGGGTTGGTGACCACGACGTCGGCACGATGCACGTCGCGAACCGCCTTCACATTGGCAATCTCACGGGCACGGGCGCGACGTGCTGCACGAACATGTGGATCTCCCTCCATGTCCTTGTGCTCTTCCTTGATCTCCTCGCGGGTCATCATCATCTTTTCGTGGAGCTGATACCACTGATAGCCATAGTCCAGAACAGCGATCACGAGCGCCACCGGCAAGGCGCGGACCACGACCAATATGGCCATCTGTCCATGCACCTCAAGGACCTCCCAGACAGTGACATGGGAGAGCTCTGGCAGCAGGCCCAGCTGTTCCTCGACAGCAGACCAAACAAGCCAGCCGATCAGTCCCAGCTTCAGCAAGCCCTTCGCCAGCTCAACGAGCGGGGTCGACGACATGAAGAGCTTCTGAAAACCGGGCAGTGGGTTGAGCTTCTCCAGATCAAACTTCAGCGGCTCCTTGGGGATTGCACCTTGGCCCTGGATTCCGCTGATCAAGCCCGCAGAGAGCCAGAGCAGAAACAATGGGAGCGCGAGAATGCCAAACAAGCTCGACGCCAGAATCCCCAACAGATGACACGCGGCGACAATGTCCATGTCACCTTCCGTCATGCCCCGAAAGCAGACGGAAAAGATCTCGCGGACTCCACTCATCATCCCCTGCATGGTCGAGACGAGCACCAAAGCGGCAATGGCCAGGCCAATCGTGGAGGTCACCTCCTTTGAGCGAGGGACCTCACCTTTCTCACGAAATTTCTGCTTTCGTTTGTCTGTTGGTTCGTGTGTCCTCTCTTGGGAGTCATCGCCCGCAGCCATCGGCGCCCCCTACTGGACAAGGTCCATGAAGCGAAGGACATCGGGTGCCCGCTCCACAGCCGTTGAAACCATCTGATGATGCATTTCGAATTGATACGGCAGCATCACCATCAACATCCAGCAACCAGCCAGCATGGTCATCACCATTCCAAGACTGAAGAAGATGTTCATGTTTGGCGCCAAGCGAGTCAGCACCGCCACGAAGACATGAATCAGGAAGATCAAGACCAGCACGGGTCCAGCCAGACCAATGCCCGCCTCCAGGACCTCCCTGGCGATCTCGATCCAGACAACACCACCGCCGATTGGCGAGGCCACCCCGCCTGGGGGCACCGCATGAAAGCTGTCTGCAACATTAATGAACAGCACTAGGTGCAGATTGGTGCCCAAGAAGATCAAGGCAGCAAGAAAAGTCCCCAGAGTCGCCAGTGGACCATGAGAGACCTTCAGCATCGGGTCAAAGAGCTGCGCAGCACCGTGTCCAATCTGATTGCTCATGACCTCGTTGGCCAAGGAGAGCGAGCCAAAGATGAAGGACACGACTCCGCCCATCAGCACGCCGACGATCACCTCCGTCATCACTCCGACCAGCAGGTGGGCAAAGGTCGGAGAGACATCGACGGGTGGAAGGGTGGGTCCGATCACGAGTGTCATTGCGATCACACAGATCACCTTGACCATCTTGGGCACACCGCGTGCGCCAAAGGCGGGAATGAGCATCATGACGCCACCGAGGCGACTGGCGACCATTCCCATCGTGACCAGCAGCTCAGTGCTCATCAGGGACCCGTCTGCGCAATGGACTCAAAGGCCAGACTGGAGAACGCAATGGCCTCCTCCAGCATCCATCCACCCAGAGCCAGGATGACCAGGAATACCGCACCAATCTTCGGCACGAACACCAGCGTCATTTCGTTGATCTGAGTCACCGCCTGAAAGATGGAGATCAAAAGACCAACAATCAAGGCGGCCATCAACGGCGGTCCCCCAATCGTAAGCACAGCCACAATCGAGCGCTGCCCCCACAGTGTTGCCTCTTCAATTGTCATGTCAAACTCCTCCAAATCCAGATGCCATGGACCGCACCAACAGATTCCAACCATCCATCAAGACAAACAACATCAGCTTGAATGGAAGCGAAATAATGACGGGTGGAAGAACCATCATTCCCATGCTGAGCAGCACATTGGCGATCACGATGTCGATCACTAGGAATGGCAAGTACACCTTCACAGCAATCACAAATGCAGTCTTCAGCTCAGAGAGCACAAAGGCACTGACTACTGCTGAAGCGGGCAAGTCATCCAGTGTCTCGGGACGCGCGATTCGGCCCATCTGCATGACGGCACCCAGGTCATCCTTGCGGGTGTTCGCCAGCATGAAGCGCCGCATCGGCTTCATGGCTGCATCGATGGCCACCGAGGTGTCCATTTTGCCATCCATATAGGGCTTAAACGCGGTCTGATTCACCTCCTCAATCGTCGGTTGCATCACGAGCATCGACATGAAGAGCGCCAAGCCGACCAGCACCTGGTTGGGTGGTGACTGTTGGAGACCAAGGGCCTGCCGGAGCATTGAGAACACCACAACAAACCGAGTGAAGGGCGTCATCACGAGGATGATTCCCGGCACAAATGTCAGCGCCGTCATGATGACGATCAGGCGCACAGTACTAGCGACCGGCATCTCCCGAGCTTCGTCGGCGAGTTGGACCAGGCTCTCGCCCATTCCATCCTCGGTCACCGTGGTCTCCACAACTTGTTGTGCCATGGCCGCCTGGGGCAACGCCCAGATGGCGACCAGAGCCAACAAGCCCAGCAATCGAATCCAACCGCGACTCATGCCACCACCTCACGACGTGAGTAGGCGGGACGCCTCTTGGACGCGCTTCCCCCCGAGGGGTTGAGCTCCTTTGCATCCCGCATCTTCAAGACCTCTGCAACCAAGTCCTCATGGGCGGCAGCACGCTGAACCGGGGCCACCGCAGGCTTCTGCGGAGCGGGAGCAGCCTCTTCGTAGCGAGCCCTCGCCGCCTGAAGCGTCCCACCAAAAGTGGTCGCGGCACCAACATCCTCTTGAACCGCACGGGGTCCAGGAACGGCCATCAACGGATCCGGCCCGGTATGGTGTGGCGCTGCCGCGCTCTCTGGGGCGGGTGCGGCAACAGCCACATCCCAGGCGCTAACATCTGCAACCAGCCGTGGTGCTCCACTGCCAAAACCCACAAGCAGACGGCGAGTCCGGTGGTCCCCATCGGCAACCTCGACGACCGCGAGCGTTCCATCCTTGCCCAGGGCCGAGCGAGAGACCACACGAATGGCCTGCGCCGGCAACAGGGTTTCACGCGCCTTTCCACGCATCAAGAACAGCACCCCGATGGTCATCATGCCAACAGGCCATACCCACCAAGGCCAAACCGAGGCCTTGGCCTCATCGACGACCTCCGAAGCCTCTGGCGCCTTGGTCGCCTCGTCTTGAAAGAGCCGGCTGTACAGCGCCTCATCTTCCGCAGTGGGCGGAGCGGGCTCCGCATCTGCGCTCCCCTCGCCCGCCTTATCCGGCACGCTGGCAATCGCGGCTTCCTCAACTGATTTTGTCTCGGTGGTGGGCGCACCCTCGCGCACGTCTCCTAGCACGGCATTGCTGCCGTGGGCTGAGGAGACGATGGAGAGGATGAGCGCGACCGAAGTGGCGCTCAGACTCATGACTTTACATCTCTCGAGGTAGCGACGAGCTCAGTTACGCGGAGGGCCATCCGGTCCCCCACCATCACAAGCTCGCCTCGGGCAATCAACTTTCCACCGACGACCACATCAAGGGGCTTGTCCATGGGCTGGTCGAGCTCGACCACATCATCCACGTCCAATCCCGCGAGATCCCGCAGGACCATCTGCGTTCTTCCCAGCTCGATGACCACCTCTACAGGAATGTCACCAAGGAAGGAGGCCTCATTATGCTCCTGCGCTTCCTGACCGTTCGACATTCTGCACCTCGTGGTTGTTTCGGTGTGACCCCCCTTCGGACGTCCCCCCTACAACTTTAGCCGGTAGACGAAAAAAAATGTCAGCGCATTGCCATACGCCAACACCATTTCGAAAATATCCGGCCACAAAGGCAGACTATGCGATGGCTAAGTTTGAAGCCTTCGTGTGATCTGAACCGAGCGATGCCCATCCAATTCACCCGGCTTGCCCTCCATCAGAGCCTTTCCATTGACCTTGAGGGTCGCGGTCCTCACCGGTCCGACCTCAAGATTGTCGCCAGCCTTCAGCGCGCGAATCTGCCCCACAGTCATCTTGAGCTTGGCTATCTCCGCCACCAGCTCAACCTCCAAGGGCATCACACGACTAAGATCACCGCCACGAGAGCTCGCCTTGTCCTGCTCGATAACAGATGGTCCACCCATGTCCCGGAAGACCTGAACGGGCACATTGCACGAGAGGAGTCCATATGGGTTGGTCGGCGGACCAAAATCAAGCGTAGCGGAGAACACAGCAACCGAGCGCACGGCACCCGCCACCACTCGACCACTGGTCGCAGGTCGCTCCACCTCGATCCGAGGTGCGGGACCGACCGGCCAAGCCTCACCAAGCTCACTCACCACATCGTTGCACACACGAAGCGCAATCTGCTGCTCCACAGAGGTCAGGGCACGCACAGGAGGGGGATCATCGTCCTCCCCCATGTACTCGCCGAGCATGGCACCCACGATCTTGCTCAGCAGACTTCCCTGCAGAACAATCAACCCCGGAAGTCCCGGGGGAGTGAAGCGCATCAATCCGTAAATTGCATTCTCTCGATACTCAGGGTCTTCCAGGACAGCACCCAAGGACTTGACCTCGACTCCAGCCACACGCACCTGAATGTCCGCAGCTGAGCGATTGACGAGACGCGCACGAATGCGGTGAGCAATGGAGAGGAAGAAGTCCTCGACTGCCGGCATCGCCGCTTCAGAGTCACGGCTTCGCTGGGCAAGCAACACGGGAGATGCATCCTGACTCATGGATTCCTCCTACTGCACAACAAAGGAGGTGAAGTACACACGACTGACGCTTGCAGGATCGAGCACTGCGTTGACGCGTGCCTGAATTTCATCCCGCAGCCTCAGCTTTCCATCAATGCCTTCGAGCTCTTCGTAGCTGTAGTCACTGGCAAGCAAGATCACAGAGTCGCGCAGCTGTGGCATGCGCTCCTCTACCTTTGCGGCCGTCTCCATCACACTCTCGACCTGAATGTCGAGCTGAAGCGTGCGACCTCCTGCCGAGTCTCTGAGGTTCACCGTGAATTTTCCGAGGCCCGTCATCTTGGTCTCGACCTTCTTGGTACCCTCGTCGGAGCTCTTCGTCTTCTCGGTATCTTCGGTCTCATCGGAACCACCGGCGCCCATGAACATGAAGATACCGTAGCCACCCCCAAGTCCCACCAGCAACGTGGCGATAATGATCAAAGGAAGCTTGCTCCGCTTCCCGACCTGGATTTCTTCGGCACCCTCTGCGGGCTTCGCGCCTTCATCCATCTGCGGCATTACTTACCTCCAGCCTTGGCACCCAGCTTGTGCAACACGTCATAGCCAACCGTACTGTCAGCCTGCACCACCAACTCTACTCTGCGATTCCAGGACGAGTCTCCGTCCACAATATCTGCTGGGCGATACTGACCCATACCTCGGGCCTGCATTCGCTCACCAGGGACCCCTCTCTCTTCGAGAGCGCGCACGACAGAAACGGCGCGAAGCGACGAGATCTCCCAATTCTTCTTAGGCTCACCCGTACCATCTGTGTGCCCTTCGACGAAGAGGTTCACATTCTTCTCGCCGATGGCCTGCGCAATAGATGCAAGAATGCCGAACCCCGCAGGGTGCAGCTCCGTTGAGCCTGGCGCAAATAGGACGCGTTCGTCTAGCATGACCCTTACTTCGGTACGCGTGCGGGTCATCTTGACTAAGTCGTCAGAAATCTTCTTGGAAAGCGTCTCGACAAGCTTCGTAAGCACAGGTTGTATCTTGTCTTTCTTGACATCTTCCGCAGCAGCCGGAGCGGAGTTCAGCGGCGTCTTTTCCCGCTGTGGACTGTATCCACCAACACCAAAAGCCTTCTTCAGGGAAGCGATCACGGCATCCACACGCCCTGGATCCTCAAAGCTGGCCATCGCCAAGAGAAGCACGAAGAATGTCAGCAGCAAGGTGACCATATCGGAATAGGTCACCATCCACTCAGGCGCACCGCCTGACTTTTCTTCCTTCTTCTTCTTTCGCTCTTTCTTCGCCAATTAGCTCGCCTCCTGGAACCTCTCGGACGGAGGGAGCTGCACATTGAGACGATCTACAAGGAAACGTGGGCTTTCACCGGAGAGGATACTGAGCAGGCCTTGAGCGATGAGCGCCTTTTCTGCCAACTCCTCCGCGCTGCGGCACTTCAGCTTCTCCGAGATTGGCATCGAAAAGACGTTGGCGATGCACGAGCCATAGAACGTCGTCAGTAGTGCAACTGCCATCGCAGGCCCGATGCTGTTTGGGTCGGAGAGGTTCTGTAGCATCTGTACCAGACCGATCAGAGTTCCGATCATGCCCAGTGCCGGTGCCGCTGCTGTGATGTACTCGAAAACCTGGATTCCTTCCTTGTGCCGCTCTTCAATCTTGTCGAGCTCCGCGTACAGCACATCCTCGATGGCCTCAGGGTCATGCCCATCCACCACCATCTGGATTCCGCGCTTGAGGAACTCATCGTCCTGGGTGCGCGCAACGTCTTCAAGCGCCAGAACACCCTCGCGTCGTGCACGGGTCGACATCTGGCGCATGAGTGTCAGCAACTCTTCCGCCTTGCGCGGCTCCGCCTTGAAAGCCTTCTTTACGACCTTGAGCGTGTTCTTCACCTTTGCGGCAGGAAAGGCCACAAACAGAATGAAGATGGAACCAAAGGCAACGATCAGCACACTGACGAGATCGAAGAAGATAAGCAGCGGAGAGCCCAACATGATCCCCATCAGGATCAAGCCGACTACAACCAGAAGTCCAACGATGGTGTCCATGTGGGGTGCCTGCCTCTTCTGAGGAGATCGGTTTTGATTCTGTGGCACTTGAGGGGCTGGCCCGTAAAAAGTGTCACTTTCTCAAATTCCGGTCCCCCGCTCCTTCGCTACTGCGCACACTTCTGTTCTTGACCGCCAGATTACGGCCAACCGTAGGATCCTACCCGAAACAGCATCTGTGATGCCAGCCCCCATCAAATGTTGGTGGATAAACTCAGGCTGCCCTGAGGAGTGGCCGGACCCGGCGGGTAGCTCCAGGCCCGGCCACGAATCGGCTCATTAGAGCAACTGCACCAGTTCCTGCAGCGTGCCGTCCGTTGTGGTGATCACTCGGGCGTTTGCCTGATAGGTCCGCTGGCTCTGAATCATGTCGACGAACTCGTCTTCAAGATCCACGTTGCTCTGCTCGAGCGCGAATGCGATGAGAGAACCTCGACTACCGGTCGCTGGTGCTCCGATGGCCGGGTCCCCAGAGTTGGTGGTGGCTTGGAACAGGTTGTGACCCGTTCGCTTCAAGCCGAGGTAGCTTGGGAAGTCCGCAAGAACGAACTGACCCAGGACAAGATCCTCACCATTTGTATAGGAGCCACTAATCATTCCCTCTTGGTCCACAGAGAGCTGAATGAGGTCACCTGTACCGTACCCATCCTGACTCACGGAAGTGACTGCGGATGGACCTGCGATTGCGCGCACGCTGCCATCATTGTCAGTGCCACCACCATCGACTCCGAACTCGAAGTCCATGGCAAAGTCGTCGGCTCCCGTAAAGTTCCACGGAGTAGTCGCGGAGGTATCGGTCTGAGTAAAGGTGCTGAGGTTTCCGTCGGAGTCAAAGGACAGACTTCCACCGGAGACCTGGAAGGCCATCCCTTCAGTCTCTCCGATCTCCCCACCATCTACAATCGCGTACCAGCCCCAATCGGTGGCGGACTCGCGCTCATACAGGATCGTCATGTCGTGTGCAGTTCCCAGACTGTCATAGACCGTCACAGAAGTCGCAAAGTCCGCACCCTGGGCTGCATCATCAATGGTGTCTGTGTTTCCATCGAGGGTGAAGGTACCGGAACTAATCGGAGCGGTAGAAAAGTCCGCATCAGCCGAGAGAATCGCCTTCATCTCGAGCTCGGTGGTGGCCCGCTGATCGAGCGCCTCCGATTCGATCTTGAGATCGGAGACGATCGTGGTCAGTGCACCATCGGTTGCATTGTAGCCCTGGAGTCGGTACCCACCGGCATTCACGATGAAGCCAGAGTCATCGATGAAGAACTGACCATCACGGGTGTAGTAGTCAAACTCATGGGACGTATCGGAGACGGTGAAGAACCCGTTTCCACTAATGGCGATGTCCAACGCGTTCTCAGACTCGGTGATCGCGCCCTGGCCAAACTGAACCGAAACGGTATCGGTGGCGCCACCAGTACCAATCTGGGATGGCCCGGAGAGACCCATTGAATCGCGAGCGACGAGATCCGCGAACTGCGGACGAGCGCTCTTGAAACCAATGGTATTGATGTTGGCGATATTATCGCCGATGACCGAGAGTCGGGTTCCGGCGATGCCGAGACCTGACGCAGCGGTACTGAGGGTACTGAACAAGGACATGATGCCTCCTCAAAGAGGGTGATCCACGACACGAAATATGCCGCGCGGGCTGCAAACCATTCGGGTTTGCGATCAGGCCTCCGAGGAACGAGTCCAAGGGTCCGGCCTGTGGGAGTGCCCGAGCCTCCCACGGGTCACCGTGCGTGCGTTACCGCACCACGATGGTGGAATCGATGTTTGTGAAAATGCTCCCGACCGCTTCATCGCGGGTCATGGCTGTGATGACTGTTCGCCGGGCAATCCCGACTATGAATGCATGATCGTCGTAGAGGACGAGACTCTCCTTGGCGCCCTTGGCTTCGAGCAGATCGACGGCCTCGCCCAGCTCTGACTGGGCTTCTTCTGAGAGGTCGATGCCGCGACTCCGGAGACGCGCTGTGGCATGACGAGACCACCGCAGTTCGCCGGACTTCTCCGACTCCCACTGGTCTTTGTTCTCATGGCGTGCCAACACGCCATCGAGCGTCTCACCAAAGCGACCATCAATCTCGCCACGAGCAGACGGAGCTGCTGCGGGCGGCCGAAGCTCGCCGTATCCGACACCAAGGATGCTCACTCGGAAGTCTCCCCGTCAGAATCGTTCGAGGTCTCTACGCGAAGAATGTTGGACACCGAGAACGAAGTCCCTTCAATGGATGGAGTCGGAGTCCCTGTTTCGTAGGACATCTTGTCGACTTCACCGACCAGGAGGCTGCTAATGTACACCTCGTTGCCGGAGCTATCCGAACCACTCACCGAGAAGGTGTAGGTACCGCCGTCCACGGGGTTTCCGTGCACATTGTTGCCATCCCAGGTCCACTGGTGCTCACCGGCAGCGAACGCCCCAAGCTCCTCGCGGGCGACAACGTTGCCTTCCTCATCCATCACAGTGATGGTGGTGGATTCGACATCGGAGGGCACATCAAAGTGCAGGTCATGGTCACCTGTGCCGCTGTACTCGAACGTATCGGAGTAAGCCACCACGTTCCGACCCAGGAGCTGAGTCATCGATGCGTTGTTCATGGCAGAGGTCGCCGAGTAGAGGCTACCAAGCTGATCGTTGACGCCCATCAACTGCTCAAGCGAAGTAAACTGCGCGAGCTGAGCGACAAACTCTTCATTGGACTGAGGGTTGAGCGGGTCCTGATGCTGCATCTGGGTAACCAGAAGCCTCATGAATGTGTCCTGACCCTGAAGGTCGGCACTTGCCAAGCTCTCGGCCTCAGCCGTGGCCTGGGCCTCGGCATAGGTGCTCACGTTTTCAAGTCCACCAATCATCCGAAATCTCCTGTCAACAAATCCCTTGGGATTGTTTCTTCGGATGGTTTTGGCCAGAGTTTTAGCACTCCGTGAAAAAAAGTTTCACGAGGTTACACGCCAGTAATAGAGAAACCCCAGAGATTCGACGGGTAGGTGTCGAATCTCTGGGGCGAGCGACCAACCGTCCCCCGAACAGAAACGGTCGATCATCGTGCTGGCGCTACACGATTCGGTTCAAGAGCCTCCCTCGTTTGGGGGTCTCCTCAGTCCCGCTGTCGCGGTCCTGGGACCCGGACGAGGTGCGCTCTTGCGATTCTCGGTCGCTCCTCTCCTCAGGTTCATCTTCTGACTCGGCCTCGTAGTCAGCTAGCGTTAGGCCAGCCTCCTCCAGGGCACTCTCTATTTCTTGCTCAAGATTTCGATACTCCTCGACAAGCTGATCGGGAGTTTCAAACCTCACCGCGACCTCCTCCGCCCTTCGGCTGAGGTCCAGTCGCACCTGCCCACCCGGATCATCGATATCGATATCGATCTGGGACGCATCGGGCAGTGGCAATTCCGGCACCTCGTCGGCGGTGATATTCTCCGCATCGATCAGGCTGTCGGATATGCTGAAATCGCGCTCCAAGTCACTGACGGGACCCTGCATACTGGCAGCCTGCCCTGCCCCACCCTCAATGCTCATCGCTGAGAGCTCCGGAGACGCCATCTGATCGGTGGCTCCGGTCGAACGCAAGATACTGGCAGCAGACTGGAATCGAGTCGCCATCCGATCCGCTGACATCGCAGGTCGGGACTCGCTAATTGAATCACCAGGAGCTGCCTGACCCGACC
>Ga0163180_10001920_pt1 | contig 11687 bp, 10 predicted proteins | sample AtlANTMetagenome_2_FD_109647 | JGI IMG/M metagenome (GOLD analysis project Ga0163180, IMG submission 109647) | Marine eukaryotic phytoplankton communities from the Atlantic Ocean - Atlantic ANT 4 Metagenome | ecosystem: Environmental > Aquatic > Marine > Oceanic | place: North Atlantic Ocean...
CTCTAGCTCTTTAAAAGGCTCTTCCCCTTTTGAAGCCATATCTTCGAATTTTTCCTGTAAGAGGTCAAGGGCTTTACTAAGTACTGGTATGTCGTATTTTTGATTGTCAATAAACCTATTTAAAGGAGAGTCTTCCGCGCCACCTAGGAACTTATCTAAATCTATCATAGATTGGGCAAACTCTTTAGTCAATTTTTCACCCGCAGTTAGCTGGGGGGCAGGCCCGCTTTGAAGAGCTTGTAGTTCCGTCAGTTTAGCAATTATATTAGTACTTGTGAAAGCTTTGCCTAGTTGTTCAACTTCCATTGCTAAAGTTAGAAAGGGCTGGATCTCTGTCATTTTCTGAAGCTCTTCATTCAGTGTTTTATTGGAGTCTTCAAGCTTCGTTACTTTTTCTCTTAATTTCTCTGCCTCTTCTCCAATAGGATAAAGTTTATCTAACCAACCAAGTAGTAGCTCACCAACTATAGCTCCTAAACTCACCCACATTCCTATTGAAAATAATTTTGCTAGGTGCGTTCCTATATTACCTACAAATGAAACCATAGCGGTTCCGACCGACATTATTGCTAGTTTGGCCTCTTGTGCCCAGAATTTTACATGCAAACCTAACTTTTTCCAAGAATTACCGTGTTCTATTTCATGTTTTTTTAGAAGAGCTTTTCTTTGTGCATAATTAGTTTCTAGTAGTGCTAATTGTTCTGCCGTAGCACCTGCTAAGTAACCTGTTAATACCATATTGTGCTCTTTCATTTGTGCCTTAGCATTGTCAAGAATTTTTCTAGCATTATTTTGAGCCGCTTTAGTATCAGAAGTACCTAATAAAAATGCAGCACCAGATCCTTTTCCTGCGGATGTCGTATCTTTTCCTAAAGCACCTAGAACACCCGCAGAACTTCGTCCTATATCGGCAGAGTCCCTTCCCATCATTGCAATAGCATCTTTTGTTTTATCTATTTGACCTCTATAATCCTTTAAACTAGTTCTTTGCTTCTCTAAACTTTCACCTACTTTCTTTCCCCAGTTTTCGAAGGAAGGAATAAGGCTCTTAATAATAGGAATTGCCATTAAACTTAAAGCTGCAGTTAAAGCTCTAGTATTTCCAGCAAGAAAATCAAAAACAGGACGTATTCCTTTCATAGCCCCGGTTTTTATAGAATTCATTAAATTATCAAAACTAACAAGAAACTTATTCAAAGAAGCGGCGGAAGGATCCATTATCTCGGCAATGGCTCCAAATTTATCTTCTGCTTGACCTAAAGTTTCATTTGCGACCGCTTGGCTTTTCTGGAAAGTGGTTAGGTTATTTGCATCAAGTCCTAAGCTATCCGCATACTTTTGTGTAGCATCGTCTAGTCTAAGAATAATACCTAATTCGTCTAACAGTTCTGGTTCCGCTTTAGTAATACCACGAACTAAACGATTAAAAGAATCTGTTAAATCTCGTCCTAAAGCATGGGATACATTTTTAGCTGCCGCTCCCAATCTGTTTAATTGTTCAGGGCTTAACCCCGCCGCTGTACCGATAGCTGCAGCTTTTGCAGCATCAGCATAGGCTATCTGTCCTCCGGTTGCTTCTTTAATACTTGCTGTAATTGTTTTATAGGCTACCCCGGATACAGCTCCTAAGGCTTCTTGACCGGCTATAAGGTTAACAACATCACTTGCGCTTTTAAGAAATTGAAATGCAGCAGATACAGCAAATACTTGAGCAGCTAACGTTGCATAAACACCAACTAAGCCTCCGACTCCTTGTTGCATTTTTGAAAAGCTTTTTACACCGCGATTAGTCATGTCTGCGGCACCGCCCATATTTCTACGAGCATTGTTGGATTTATTGCCTAAATCCTCCATGCCCTTGGCGGCTTTTTTAGATTCTACTCCTACTTTCTTTAGAGTACCATCATCATCCGCATGTACATCTATTTCAATTTTATTCTTTTTTGCCATTATCCTTTAACATTATGGGTGTATGTTTTTCCACCGCCTGTTTTAGATTTGCGTTCTTCTTGCTTACGTTTTCGTTCCGCTTCATCAGCTGCATTTTTTACTACAATTCTTTCGATTAATTTCATGAAATAAACAGTTACTTTTCGATCTTCGATTCCATGTAAGTCTAGAAAAAACTCACAAGAAGACCACTCTTTTCCTAAGTATGTTCCTGACATTCCATCAAAACTATCTTTTAATTGCCCAAAAATAAAAAATGCCACTTGAACCTCCTCAGGGTAGAAGGTTTCCTGTGGCATTCTTCTGGGGTCAGGTTCTTCACCTGTTTGTTCACATATTTTTAAATATGTTTCAAGATCAATTTTACTTGAAGAATTTTGTGTGTCTGCAACAAGCAGCCTCTCTATTTCAGCTACTTGTTCTTCGTAAAATTTTCAAGGTCACCTACAGTTTCTGTTACCCATGTATCGAAGTCATTCGCATTTTTCATGAGCATTTCCGCATTATCCGAAGTGTAAGGCAAACAATCATCAGGGTCAAAAGCCGAAACATCTACCAAAAGAAGCTCTTCTAGGTAACGATACTTTAGGCCACTCCATCCCTTAATAATGGCTTTGCAATATTCTACTAAGAATTTATCATCGTCCAGATCTTCTTCGGGTTGGCGAGTTTTCTTATTCCACTTTGTACTTAAACAACGCTTCCGAAGTTTAACTAATTCTTCTCTTGCTAGATAACAAAGGCTTACAGTCATTCCTTCGTAACCCGGATAATCAAGAGTTAGAGTTTTACTAGGAGTCATTAGACTCGCAAGTGATACAGGTTCTTTTTTAGTATTAGTTTGGTCTGGCATTACATCAATCCTTATTAAAATTTATAGAGATAGTATAATTCAAAAGACAAGAAATGTCAAGAATTATTTTTGGAGGGTGGAATAAAAAAAGGGACCGAAGTCCCTTTGTAAGCATTTAGTATGAAGAAGGCGGGAAATAAGTAATTGTTTCAATTTCATCCGCATCACCCAAACTAGTTGGCAGAGCCTGCATATTAGTTTCTAGTGATATGATATCTTCAATTGAGTGAGTAGGTACTTCAATGTGTGCTGCAGGTAGTATAAGCTGGAACCCAGCATCAGTACCGGTAGAAACACAAGCTGCGCTTCCTCCGATATCCATTGTTACCTTAAACTTATTCACAACTTTTGCTAATGCATTGGTGCCTACCATATCGGTAAAGAATTGTCGTGAAGTTCCGTTCATTCCCACTTCACCAGCAGCATCGTCAAGAGTCAGATAACAAGTGGCTGCAGCAGTTGCAGTTCTTGTACCTGTTACGTGCTCTAGTGGCTTGTTAATTACTCCTAATTCCTCAGGAACTAGATAAGTAACGTTGTTGGCGATTGTAAAACTTCCGCCTGTCAGCGTTAAGCTGTATTTACCATTAGCAACCGTTCCTGTATTTGCATCATAAGAACCTGTGCCAATAGCTACAAGACCTGTTGCGTTACCTAGATTTTCTGCTTGAGCTTTTGTACCAAATAATGCGAACTCTGTAGTAGCATTAGTAGTACCTGCATAAGTACTTGTCTCATCGCCTACTCTAACAAAGTGATGAGTACCATTCAGGTCAGTGTTACCTGTGCAACCCGAGATATGTACCTGATCCCCAGTTGTTAGATTATGAGGAGTACTTGTAGTAAGAACCTCATTGGTTGTATCAATCGCACTAATAGTAGCGAAAGCACCTGGGAAAGTACCAGTAACTTTATCTGCAGCAGTTGCTGCTTCAATACCCACCGATGTTAAGCGGTTACGAATAAAGTTTTTAGTACTAGATATTGCTTCATCAATTGCTTGGGTCGCAGTATGAGTACCGCCAGTATTTACCGCAGTTATCCAATGCACAGATCTGCTATTCAAAGTGTTAATCCATAGGTCTCCTATTACGGGATCTCCACCGGAATCAACTCTATCAGTAGCTCCTGCTAAACCTGGAGGTGACGAAGTATTTCCGTCTGCAATACAAACATTATCCGAAACATCATTAATTTCTTTTGCGAATCCTGACCAGTTTAGTGTTGCAATACCGTCAACATCAAAATCAATACTAACCTCATTAACAACAGCTTCTGGAAGCCTATATACTAGTGGATTAGTGGCATCTGTATCAATCATAAACCAGAACACTAAACTATTTAAAGCAGAGCGATTAGATTCTGTAGTTACTATTGACATAGTATCCCCTGCAGGAGTTAGTACTGCTCCGGAAACGGCATCTGCTGCCCTAGTAAATCCACCGGTTAGTGAATAAGCGTCTGCTCCGAACATGTGTGCCCAAAGTACTTCTTCAACACCATGACCTTCAGATGCAGAGTCTGCTCTTTTAACGCCTACTCCACTTGATAGAGAGGGCGCTGTACTTTCGAAGGGACGAATATAAGTACTAAACGACCATTCTGCAGGAGCCAGTGAGTCCGTAAACATACGACGTCCTCTACGTGATATACCTGCCGTACTTTCCATTTCTGCGAGTGTTATCTCAGAAGTGTTTGTTGTTTGAGAAAAGCTGTAGCCATCTAAGATCGGAATCTCCCAAAAAGCTCCCTTACCTAAATCTGCAGCTAGCTCAGTATTATCCGCTGTGGCTCGAAATTGTACGAAAAATCGAGTATCACGGCTAAAATATAGCTGATCTGCCATAAATTATCTCCTATCTATCTTGAAAAGACTGGGTCGTGAACCTTTGTTCGTGCCAGAATTTTCTAATATCGAACCTCTATTAGGATTTCTCCTACTCCTAGAGGATCTAACACACCTTCGTCAGTATCAATACTGAGTATTGTGATTTGTTGAGTCGTTTGTGTAGTTCCATTTCGGTCTTTATACTGCAAACGACTATTATCTTCTAATGCAGTCTCCACATCTTCTAATAAATTGTCTAATGCTTCTACTGACTCTTCCTCATTCACATAACAGCGTACTGTTATATTTAAAAATCTATTTTTATATCCACCTGTTTGGTATTCCCTACTTTCGGAACCCGCGTTCAAGTGTATGGCTGGGAACTCTTCAACTTCATCCCAAAATTTTAGCCGAGCACTTGTTTCTGCAACTGATGACCTAAATAAACCCCGCCCATCTATTTCTGCGAGTTTATCAGCTAGTGCTTTTGTGATTCCTGATCTACGAGAAGTATAGGTTCTATTTGTGACCATTATACTCTCCTAGTATAAAATCTTCCTAATGCTAAGTTAGCTGCGATTTCTCGTATTGATGCATCAATTAATTGTCTAGGGTCTCTTTGTCCGTCTTCCCACGGTGCTTTTCCCACACCTGATTCATATACCTGATAAGGATCTTTATCATATGTATACCCAAAACTTGGAAAGCCTTGAGCCGTCCTAGTTACTTCTGTTATTTTAACACTGTTTGCAAATCTACCCGTTCTATTCTCTAGTCTAGGGGCTATCATATTTTTCCTAACAGTCTGTGGTAATTTCTGGTTTATCATTGCCATAATACTGAACATAGACTGTTGATTTGAGCCACCTTTTACAGTAGATTGTTTAACCCTACGCTTACGTATAGATGCTACATTATTTGTTTTTACAGTATTTTTTCTCTTTTTCTCTGACTTGGACGGTTTTTTATTATTATCAATCTTTAGATCTTCAGTAGTAACCCGAGCCCCTTTTATTTTTTTGAAGGGATCCATTATCTTTTTTACTACTTTTTTTCTTGTTGCACCCGCTAGAGAGTCGGAACCTTCTAGATTAGGAATATCTAATTTTTCTAATGCATTTTTGAGTGCTTTTCTTATTCCTTTCTCAACTTTTCCAGCCTGTGTAACATTTTCAAGAGCGGAACCAACGGATACATGTACAGTTCCTTTTTCTAAATCTTTTATAACTTCTAACTGTGTTTTTATTTCTTCTAAAGCCGCTCTATCTTTCTTATTCAACTTGGTGAAGTTACCTCCAGGCATCGCACCTTGTTTAGTTAAAGAATCATGTATTGCATCATTTATCTGATGTGCAATATTAGCACCAATATGTTCTAAATTGAAGACCTGTCCTGCCCTTTCTGCGTCCACATAACCTCTTCTTTTTGATTTTCTAATAGGTGTGGCGCCTAATGCTGCTACAATGTTCTTGTAAAAATCATCTAATAAGTCCTGATACTTATATGTAATTTGTTTATAAATATTCTTACTACCGCCCTTTTCTTGTGTTACTGTAGCAACAATTGAGGTCTTGGTTCTACTATTTATTGTTACGTTGCTATCTTTTTGGGCAGCGGCATTAGTAAATCTTTTCTTTACAGCTGCAGTTAGTGTCCTCAATTCTCTATTAAAGGTCTCTCTAAACTCACCCATATCAATACCAGATTGTTCCGCATGTGCTAGATTTGTTGACTCGTCATCGCCCCTTTTACTATGTAATAAAGTATTCATTACACGTCTAATTTCTTTACTATCAAAATAGAAAACATGTGTTTCTCTATTATTAGTAATTTCTCTATAAGAGGGGTCAGAGTCTTTCTGCATCTCCGCATCGAGTTTTAATAAAAAAGATTTTAATCTAGGTGATGCCATTTAAAAATTCTTATATAAGTCTAAGACTCTCTTAATATGATCTGGAAAAGAGACATTATTTTTCTGACTTGTACTAGCTTGGTTCTGCATTGTAGCGCCTGCTATAGATTGCCTTTGCTTATGCTCGTCCTTTAGATAATAAGTAACAAGATCCAGCACTGCGAGCTTAAGATCAGAAGGCACCGCACTATAGCCGGCCGTATAAACTACTTTTACAGCCCCTACTCCAGTTTTCCAGGGTGTGTAACCACTGGCAGTTGTTCGAAGAAGACTATCTGTAGTAGTATCTAAGTAATATTCATTGTCACCAGTTGTAAGGGTGGCATAAGCACTACTGTAGTCATCTCGTTCCTGTACACTTGTGAGTGTATTTACAGGACTCTCTGTTAATTGGATAACATGCGTTGTCCAATCAATAGTAATAAATTCTGTTTTTGCCGAAGAATAATAGTCGACAATACTATTACCACAATAAGTTTTTACTAGTTGACTTACTGAAGGAATGATGACATTAAGCCGAGCATCCTCTTTTGGTTGAGTGATACCCTCAGCAGTTTTATATTCTTGTAAAGTTATTAAATCAGCCATAAATTATTTAGTAAAAACTTGGGGGAGGGATCTCCTCCCCCAGATTCTAAAGATTACCGAAGTAATCTTACTCGCTATTAGGAGTAAGGTAATCTTACAGAAGGCACATCTGTACCGGAAGCTGCATACAGTTCGGCGAAGCCGAGAGACTGTGCTGCAACGATCACATTCTGCTGATCTTTCACGCTATACTCTGTTTCAATGCTAACGCCCTTCAATCGGGGTATAACATAGTTGTCTAAATTAACAGCCATAGCTGCTGTTGTAGCAGGAGTACCGCTTGAAGCTAGATTGTTAGCTAACTGGTTAGTTGCAACTACGGGAGACCCGAAGACTGAACCAACTACACCGATACGCTTAGTAGCAAGGTCGTTTCCAACTTCGCTCACGTCGGTGAATCCAGAAGCATCAATTAGCTCGTAGTAAACGTCATTAGGAACAATGAACGCTACCTTTGAGGGATCCATGCCATACTTGCCCATATCCTTTCGCATTGCGAGAAGACCGGCAGGTGTAACTTCAGCAGAGCCGGAAGCATCAATGGTAGTTGAACCAGTTTGTGCATCTCCATAACCGCCGCCATCATCAGCGCCATTATCGCCACATAGACCTTTTGAAATTGTGCCAGAAGAAGCACCAACAAGGATAGCCTTGTCAAGCGCAACTGCGTGTGCACGTGCTAGTGCGGAAGTAACAATAGGTAGCAATGTTACAACTACTTGCTCGTCGGTATCATTCGAGATATAAGTACCAGCGATCAATCTGTGAGCCTGTAAGATTACTTGGCTAACAGTATAGTTGTTGTCACCTGCGTCAGAGAGTTGGTTAGATGAATCACCTACACCAGCTGCACTGAACGTTGCTGCTCCTGCGTCTGGGGCCAAAGGTAGTACAGTGGCACCGGAAGCAACTTGGATATCACGGAAAAGAGGTGCAACCTTCATTTCTTGACGTACTTCGTTCTCAAACTGAGTTGAAACGATTACATCGATACCTGCTGAGGTAGTAGATGTATAATCCACTCCAGCTTTTTGCATGACATTTTTTCCGAAAACGGTATCCATACCTTTTCCAGTAATTTTACCAAGAACAGTTGCTTCGAGAAGCTCTCGACCGTGTGCCTGAAGATCGCTCTTCTGACGTCCAGAGAAGTCACGCTTACTGTTTTGAATTGCTTCAAGTTCAGCTTGCTTCTCTTCTAGGTCTTTCTTATACTTCTCCATAACTTCCGCAGCATTCACTTTCTCGTCTTCGAATTCTTTACGGATGTCTTCCATCAAGCGCTCTGCACCTGACTCTACGCCAGTTTTTATTGCAGACTTGACTTCTTCTTCCTGCTGGGCCTTAGCTTCTGCGTCAGCAGTAGCTTTCTCCTCAGCGTCTTTTTGCACAGCCTCTTCGGCTGCTTTTTGCTCGGCTTGCTTCATTGCGATTTTAGCAGCAGTTTCCTCAGCTACCTTTTTAGCAAAAGCTTCCAAGTCAACGGGTTGTTGTGTCTCTTCAGACATCGTTATCTCCTTTTGGACTTGCGCCCCGTCACTATTAGTGAAAGTTTTCTTGAAATCTTCGTACTCTGCCATAGAGTCGAAGGACTTCGCCAGTGAAAAAGTAGCTGTTTGGTTACAAGGTACTGAAACCACTGATACCTCAAACAACTCAGCGTCCTTTATTCTTAATCCGTCGGTTTCCTCTATATAATCAGCATCCTTGACTCGGAAACCAACAGAAAAGGCTCCAAGGACACCGTCTTTAACTAAGTCCACAACATCTTTGGCGGCTTTACTAATCTTAGCCTCCATCTCTAGTCCATTGTCAGTAGCTTTCAGTCCAATCGCTCTTCCAATAGGTCTATCATAGTTATGGTTAAAAAGAATTATGGGATTCTTTTCAAAATTTTTCAATCCACCTTTAGTCCATGCATCTGCTGAAATAGAGTCGCCCGCGCGATCAAAATCAGTGGTGCTAGCCATACCTCGAATTTTGACACTACCGTCTTCATCAGTATGTGACTTAAAAGTAGAGGTCAGATTAAATATCTTCTCCATCATCCCCCTCATCATCCGCTTTAACAACGGTCTTTGCCTTTTCCATCTTTGATTCTATGGTAGGCTTTTCTTCTTCGGGGACTTTATTAGAAAGTTCCCATAATTTGGGATGTTCTTTTTCTAGCATTTTTAACATTCTAGTCCAAGTCCCAAAAACTTTATCAACCTCTTTTACATCTAAAAACTTAGGTCGATTAGGCAGCCTAGAATAGTCTTTTCGATCAGGAATCTTTCCTAATTCTGAAAAGAACATTCCGAGCTGGCCTGCAATTTTTACTCTTTTAGCGTGTGTTGCTGCCATTAGTCTTCTTCCTCTTCTACGGGTCTTCCACCCTCGTCTGGGTTAGCGGCACTTCCTGCAATATTGGCAGGAATTCTTACATCATCTTGTCCTTCTAACTGCTCAAAACCTAACTGCTCTCTTGCTTCATTTACACTTATGATACCACCATTAACAAGAGAAGTATAATATTGAGACTGGTCTCTTAACTCTGGCTGTAAAGCTGGTATATCAGTAACATCTTCTTTTATCTCAAAACCAAAAAATCTACTCAAGCCAAAATTCATTTTTCTAACAATAGGTAGTATAGTCTCTAAGTAGTAAAGTCGCATATTTGGGCGTATGTTAGCATTATTACCTGAATCTAACATAATAGGAGGAACCCCGATTGCTTTTAATATAATCTTTTCATTTTCTTGAATGGCAGATTGAAAATCTAAATCTTTGAAACTAACATCTGAAATCTTATCAATCTCTATTCCACCATCAAGAATAAGGGGTCTTCTGCCTCCAGTATCTGGACGATATCTCATCTGCCAAGATTGCATCATTCTTTCTTTTATTTTTTCAGATAATGTATTTGGAGATTTAAGTACTAATCCAGGCACTGCTCCATTCTGAAAAAAGTTGTCCTGAAAGTTACGCATATACGACATAATTTGCATAGTACGTACTGCTGGCTTTAATCTAGAAACTCCTCTATAAATATCATGAAAAGAGTTCTCTTTAATATGTATCATTTCGCTTGGCTTATAATCAACCTCATTATAAGTATACCTTTCTATATAAGTTTTAGAATCGCCATGTATACTTACAGTATCTGCTGGAACATGATATAAATGTGCTCCATCATAGTAGATAAACATATTTCCATCTAAAAGATAGTCTGTGATTAGGTTTCTTTTGAAAGTACTTATATCTTGGAAGGGATTGGGCTCTTTATTTAGTAATGTATCTACTTTTGCCCGTTTTATTCCTTTAATAACTCCAGGAACGGAAACTCTATCTACTACAGAGGGTATTTCGGCAGCGTCGTCTACAACCATATTCACAGCACGGTTTACGACTTCTAAATTTTCATAATAAGTTTCATACTTATCAGTAAACTCTCTAGAAGTTTGAGTACCTACTCCAAGGTAGGATTGAATAGGGTTTAATTTTTCCTCTATTTCCTCGTTTCTAAAGAATCTGTCATACCATGCCATGTTTATCTCTTTGAATCTGTACCCAGCGCATTTGTTTTTTTGCTGTTGTTAATGCGGGGTTGCGGCCATATACTTTGTGTAATTGTCTGTGGTGTCCGTAGCATAAAGTAACAGTGTGTTCGTATAACTCCGCCCAATGTTCTTCTATAAAATCATCTCGAATTGCAAGAATATATTTAGGATCGTGTCCAGTCTTTTTTATCCAGTTATGTATAAGAGGTGCTAAACTGTAATAATGGTGAAAATCAAGTTTAACGTCAGCACCACAGATATAGCATTCCGAGCCCTTTTCGTACTTATTCTTCGCTCTATCTCGGATATATTTTACTATATCTCGTTTTAATTCGGCCATTGGGTTTTAAAACTTCTATTTTTCAATATCAGAATTATATCGAGTTTGAGATACTATGTCAAACATTATTTTTCAGAGGTCTCTTAAAAACTTGTTGCAGAGGTTTCAAATGAATACAAAGCATATCGAAGTGCATCTGACATATGCGAAGCACGATTATGTTTCGGTTTCTCACGAGCTAGATTTGGATTTGGATCCCACTGATACTGATCTAAAGCTGCTAAAGATTCTGCACATGTCTGTTCTATAAGTAAATTATCGTTATCTACTATTCCTGCGACATGCGCTATTCCATCAAGTACACTTTTCTTTGCATTTATAGTAGAAATATCATAATTCTGAGCAAAATCAAAACGAGTTTGCTGAGCTGCTGAGTCAATATAGATATAATCTATATTCCATTTTTCTATTTTTGTTTGAATTTCGAGAGCGTGTTGCTCAGTAGTTTTTTCAGCGTCTAAATACTCGTCTACTAAGTAGTATTTTTCTTCATCCCAGTCGTAGCCAATTACACAAAATGCTGTAGGATCTCGATAACCTACGTCAAGACCAGCAAACATATCCATTTTAGAAGTATCTAGCTCACTAAAATTAGCTATACACTCCTCATGATTAAAGTTCCAAATCTGACCTTCATAAGTATTAAAGTCAGCTTCGTACTCTTGTCTAAATTC
>Ga0163180_10001923_pt1 | contig 11683 bp, 16 predicted proteins | sample AtlANTMetagenome_2_FD_109647 | JGI IMG/M metagenome (GOLD analysis project Ga0163180, IMG submission 109647) | Marine eukaryotic phytoplankton communities from the Atlantic Ocean - Atlantic ANT 4 Metagenome | ecosystem: Environmental > Aquatic > Marine > Oceanic | place: North Atlantic Ocean...
CATCCCACGGGTCATCTTCTACGAAGGGTTCGACTTCTTGTATGAAGTCAGGCTCGTAGACATTGCTGACCTTGTGGGTGCCGACATAGAAATCTTTACGGGGGTTAGGGACGAGCCCCTCGAATCCACGCTTGTCACTCATTTGCTATTCTCCGAGGAAAAAGTGTCTATTGAAATACCTAGTTGTTCCTTGACTCTCTTTTCTGAGACTGTGTATTCGGCAAGCTGCTGTCGCAGTCCTGCGTTGTCAGTCTCGAATTTGGCGCATTGAGCTGCTTGAGAGTGGAGCTTCTCGTGAACAGATTGGATGATCTGGTGGTGAAGCCTGTCTAGGTCTTTATCTTGACGTAAATGAGCGGCGCTGATGATGGCAAGAGCTTCTCGACTGGTAATGTTACCAATGTAAATGTCTTCCCTATCATCTGGAGTGTTGTAAGGAATTGCGTCGTCGTTGTAAAGATACGCCATAAAGAATGTACTGGTAAGAGGTGAACAATAAAAATACCCCACCTAGCATTTAGATGCCAGGCAGGGTAACGAATCGTTATGAGACAGGAAGTTCCTGTTGCTTTTGGAGTTGTGACTTAGCCACAGGGATATCGGAAATAGTCACGACTACGAACTTATCGCAGGTGATATCTTCTCCATTCCTGTTATAAACCCAAGTGTCGTAGCGGGCACGGACAATGATGTCACGTTGGCCTTCTTGAATGCGTCTTTCGACTTCAGAGGCAAGTGCGCCAAATCCGTTGTCCTTAGCTTCGAAGTAGTAGCCTCTACCTTCTCTGTAGGACTTTGCATCACGATCCCAAACTAATGGTGTCGCTGAGAATTTGACGGACTTGTTGCCGTTATATTCACTTGGTTGAAGATCATTTAGATCTGATGGGAGGCGAAGTTTGCACTCTAAGTTAGCCCATGGCTGACCTTGTGTAGCCTCACGCTCTTTAGAACGCTCGGCCTCCAACTGAGACTTAACTGTTGCTAACTCGTCAGTTAGATTTTCGATCTTGGTTACTTGAGCTGCGGTCATAGAAATTAACCTGTAGGTGGGAAAATGTACCGATGGATCGGCACACTAAAAAACCCCCACTGGTGCAGAACCAGCAGGGGTAGTAGGGGATTGAGCTGACCTGGTGGTTACCAAATGTATAGGTGACACATCGCAGGTTCTAGGCCATCTTTAACACATTGCATGTAAGCTTTGTAGTCCTCGTCAGAGAGTTTGTGCATCTTATCGATGCGCTTCTCTTGTAGGACTTCTGTGACATAATCAACTGAGTTAAGCATGACAGAGAGTACAGAATGTACTGATGTGGGTGGACAACTAAAAAACCCCCACCTCGACTGAATCGAAGCAGGGGTATTGGGATGTCATGGTGCTTACCTGGTGAGTAGGTTGAACTCTGGAAGCGTAGGAGTGAAGTCCCAGAGCTTGAGCGAAAAGAAGAGGTTCCAGTCGCCATCGCAGTTGTAGTAGCGTAATGCTATGCCAATGCAGGCGCCAATGAACCAAGGGTTTGCAAGAGATTTGAGCGTAGTCATGAATAAAAATGTACTGATGTGTACTTACAATAAAAAACCCCATAAAGGGGTTATAAGTTGCAGGATAGATAGGGCACAGGAATGAAATCACATTCATCCTCTGGATTACGTAACCAGAACCCTTCATCATCTATCCTTACTTCCTCTGATTCATCTAAGTAATATCTTTCGTTCTTATATTGAAGAGTTAAATAGTAAACTCCTTCTTCTACGAAAGTTAACTGAGAATGAGTGACAGTCATAATGTACTGATGCTAGAGGGCAATAACAAAGCCGACATGGTAACCTTCTCCGGCTTCCGTTCATGAATCCGAGAGTAGCGAGCAAAGCGAGCGTGACTCGAGGTTTGGGCTGAGCGAACGCAGAGAGCGAATCCTTCCACCTTCAAAGAAGAAACCCCTACCGAAGCAGGGGCGGTTGGATCAGAAAGGGATCTCTGCATCTGCAAGAGCTTTGACGTGAGCCATGTCCATATCCTCAGGACTTCTGTTGCCGAAGATCTTAGACCTTTGAGCGCAGGTGCAAGAATCTAGAGGGTCATGTCTCCATTCTTCATGAGTGAACTGATGCTCGGTGCATGTTCTAGGTAAGCCAACATCGAAGTAACCAGCTTCTCTGCTAGATTTCCAACTTGATCTAATCTCTTCGTTTAAGTCATAGACAGTCATATCCTTATACTTGGGATTGACTTCATAAACTTGTTCTTCAGTCATATAAGTAATGCCTGCTATGTTGGATAGCTCATTAAGTAAGTGAAGCTTGAGAGATTGTTTCATGATGTACTGATGTAAGTGGACATTAACATGGGACTAACATCAAATTGTTAACCCCTACTGGGATGAGCTGTATGTACAAAATACGCCTACCATTGGGAGTTGATAGCATATAAGTGTGAGATAGCGTAAGCGATATCCAGCTTGTCAATAGGTTTGGCGCCAAGGAGCGAGAGGAGGAGCGGCATGGGAAATATGCGCTATGTATGCGGGAGTGTGCTGGATAACTGTTGCTTACGCAGGGACACATGGGGATATCAAATGAATACAATGGTTACGCTCCATTGGCGGCGCGCTTCAGGGCAACTGCGCTGACATTAGTGTGTACTTGTGTTGCGATTGCGATTGATTGTTATCAATTAACTAACATCGCGTTGTGTACAACTAACATGTACTGATGTGTTGCCCAATAGAAATAGCGTATATTTTTTTTGTTTGAGTGGTTACTCAATCCGCAGTGGGTGTTTAATGTATACCGCGCTGAGCAGAATTTTTCGAATTTCTTCCGCGAGGGCTGTTCTAGTGATAATACGCTTCATCAGGAAAAACGTTTTCCCTATTTTCTGCCATAATTAAACAGTCGCTTAGTCGCTCAGGATGGACACCTCCTCAGAAACTGAATCAAAAAATATTCCACCTAATCCTTTAGTCAATCTTGTCAAAAACGCGGATGCCAGCTTCACGCATCGCAAAGAACATCCATACATGAAATTCCACTATAAAAATCACAAAAACATTAAAAAATCTCTGCAAAATTTTATTTCATCAAGATTTGCAATGACAGTCCTAGGGGGCGCCTCTCGTACTCGCTTCAACTTGCATCAAGAAAACCCCAGGCCAGATTGCTTAGAAGAAATATTAATGTTTCTAAATGTATGCATGCATGAGACATGTGTACGTTTTTCTGCAGGTCAAACAGGAGAAAAGATAGATCCCAGCACTCATCACTTGAATTTTGATCCTAATAAATTCGTTTTAGCTGAATGTTGGGGAATTCAGTACAAACAAAATGAAGGGGTTACTACTCATAATCATTTTCCGTATATCTTGTCGTGGACTTACAATATCCACACTCCGACAGGATCTGCACCTTTAGTCTTGGATCAACCTAGTGGATCTATAGATATCCCAGCGGAAGAAGGATCTTTAGTTATATTCTTAGGATCCAAGTTCCACAAAGTCATACCTCAAGATCAGAAAGGGGATGATCGTTGCTGCTTAATAGGAAATGTCTCTTATGGATAAAAGATAGAATAAAAAAATAGTCTTTGTTAGATGCTCCGTGGATAGAAGAACATTACTTCGTATGGCCGGTGGCGACAAGTTTACCCAAGCATTGCTAGCTGCAGCAGGAGGACAAGTAGGAGGAACAGTTGCGTTAGGAGCAGCCGATTCTTTAGTGGGCGAAACTAATATGTTTAACTCTGGTGAAGGACCATTAAATCTTCTTCTCGCTTCGCTTCCTTTGGCAACAGGCGGAGCTACTGCCGCTGCGCTATCTACGGGCACCACTAATCCCCTAGCGGATCCTGTAGTGCAAGAATTTCTTGATCGAGCAACAGCAGAAGAAAAGCTTCAGATAATAGATCGTTTGATGAAAGAAGATACCTTCCATGTATTAGATTTAGAGCAACAAACTACTCTCAGACAATTACGTAGAAAAGCTATGGAGGATATCGCTTCAGGCGCGACTCCTTATACAGATATTGAATATGTAAGAGAGCAAGCAGAGCGTGGTTACAACAAAGCAGATGCTGACAGAGCTGCAGCAGGTGCTCCAAACGAAAAACCATTAAGTAGAGAAGATTTCATAAAAGGTAGATTCAGACGAGGTGCGGGATTAGTTGCAGGAGCTACGGCTTTAGGAGCTATACCAGCTGTAATGTTAATGAAAGATGATGATCCAAACATGGCTCAATATGTTGACCAAGCAAGACAAGTATCAAGAAATATGAACTAGTAGACTTGTAATACAGATATATCTCGTAAAAATAGATGGCTATCGGCGGAGTCGGACAATTCCCTGTGAGAGGAGATGAGAATGATCCTCGTAGAGGTAGACGTAAGCCTATAGATAGAGATGAGCTTATTAGAGAAATACTTGATGAAAAACAAGTTGTTTCAAACGTAAATCTTAATCCTACACCTATATCTGACAAGGCTTTTGCGGCTCTAGAAGAAGAAGAGTATTTACGATCTTTAAGGCCAGAAGATCAGATAGAAACAGGAAAGAAAACAAGAAGGCAAAGGCGCTCCGACGAGCTTAAAGGTCTTCGTGCTTTGATGGCAGGAAATGTTAACGAAGTAAAGCTAGTAGATACTAATATGCTGTCTGGTAAATTTTCTGATGGAACAGTAGAACAAGGATCGAAAGACATTTCACCACGATTCAAAAAAGTACTTGGAGCAGCCGAAATTAAAGCCATTGCAAAAAAAGCTGGCGTCAGCGAAAATGAAATAATAAAACGAATTGCTTCAGGAGATATTGGAGATAGACCAAGCATTATTAGGCGATCTGACTCAAGAGTTTTCCCTAGAAGAGTTCGTTCTACAGTCGATCCTAATAGAACAATTCAAGATCCAAGAACTAGAGGAGAAGAAATTTTAAGACCTAGAGATGGTGGTAGTTATGACACAATATTAGGTTCAATTCAGTCTCCAAGAAGCTACGGCATTGGAAGAATGACAGGAAAATTGCAAGACGAAAAGGCAGAAACCTATATCGATGTTGCACGTGCTCCTGGAAACCTAGAAATACAGGATCCGTTTGAAGAAATAGAACAGAAAAAGAAACAAAGTAGTGATAGTGCCGCACCATTTACTCCTGTTCAGAGAAGATCAAGGCAAACCAGCTACATCCCTAAAGAATCTCAGCTATTAAGCAGTGATAAAGAGTTAGAAAAAGTATTTAAATCCTTAACCTCTATAGACCCCACGGCCAGAATGCAAGGTTCTTCGGCTGACAGAGGTCCACGCATGGGTAAAATTGCGGCTCAAATCTTAAAAGAAGCCAAAACACTCCTAATAGACCGTAATAATCCCGATATCAGGTTCTATACAGAGGAAGAAAAGAGAGATTATATAGAGAACAATCCAATAAAAGACAAGGCATACCAAAATATTGTGGGAGAAGTGACAAAAAAAACATTTGTAAAGGTTCGAGGCCAAGGAACAAGAGAAGTAACTACTACTCAGCCTGTTTTCGACTGGAAAGGAGCCGACGATCTTAACAAATTCCGCATAGGTAACCCTAGGAATCGTGATAATGAGTATCTTCGCAGCCAAATATATCGTCTCGACCCCAGTCTCGTCCCAACGACAGTCAAAGAGCCAATAAAAAGTAAGCAGCAAACTATTTCGATGGCTGACATTAGAAGAGTGCAATCAAGAGGATATACTTTCAAGCGCTTAGATGATCGTGGTGCTAGTGCGGAAATGATCAGACCTGACGGTACTAAAACCTTATTGAATTTATTACCCGACGGATCTGGGTACCGCATTTCAGATGCTTACAGGACTTTCGACAGAGGAATTACTCAGGTCATAAATCAACCTACAGATACGTGGGCCAGATGGATGGCTGAAAAAGTAGGCATGGCCAATACTGAAGATTTCTACGCAGCAATCGCTGCTGGAGGTTTCATGGAGGAGCCTAGCGATCAAAGTCGGAGAGCTTTAAATACTCTTGCAGACGCAGTCATAACAGGCAAAATCACAAAGAAAGTCAGATTCCAAGATGTTGACGAAAACGGTCAACCAGTATTGAGAACAGAATATGTCGACGCAGATATAGACCCTAATGAAATACTGAAACGATTGAGGCCAGGCAGTGCTGCTCTTCAGGATTTAGAGAGTGCGATCAGAGCTAAAACTGCAACAGCTAGAGAAGTTGAATTCACAGGAGAAGCAGCAATAACAAATAAGAATAGAGCTGCTCGAGAACTGTATGAAAATTTAATTGATTACAAGACGAAGATGGGCGCTGCTATGCCTGTCGACTTAGGAACCGAATTGATTGTGACTTTAGGTAAGAAATATAATTTAGATCCTACGGATGTAGCAACTTCTATAAGAGAGCTTCCTATTGAAGATTTAAGGGCTGATAATGAAGAGGCCACAAAAATGGAGACGGAGCGTAGAACCCAAAAAAGAAGTTCTGCTCAGGCAAATGAAATGACAATAAGAGATCCTGATAAAACAATAAAGCAAACCAATGAACGTCTCCCTCAAGACATCCAAGTATCACAGGCTCGACAGATCATTCCAGAGGGTTCCAATGCCGAAAAATATTTCATTGAAAAAGGATACAGACGTAACCTAGGAACGGCCTTAGAAAGCGGAGATGCAGCCGTAACTCGGATCCGCGACGCCTATCAAATAAATCAAGAGTCATCTAACATACCCCAATCCTCTTCTATAAATACTGCACAAGCTTCGCAGGTCAACGCTCCAGAATCTCCAGTTACACCAACGACTTATAAGCAAATGTCAGAAGGGTTAGGTTCTGATGTCGGTTCTGCTGAACATGATAAAGCTATGAATGAGTTAATGCAACGACTCCTTAGAAATAGGCGCCGATGAAGAAACACGAATTCAAGATCACTCCTGAAGACATGAGACGTCATACTGAGCAAGGATATGCTTTGCTTGGTGCGTTAACAAAAGATAATGGTTTCGATCCTGTCTCTATCGTAATTTTTTCAACTTTAATTTTTAATACGCATACATGGCTGATGTATCAGTACGTGCTAAAAGGTAAAGATCTGATTGGAGTAGAATTGAGGGATGAGTGAAGAAAAACGCAAGAAGGCTAAGGCTTTAGCTCAGGCTTTTAAAAAGATGAAAAAGCCTATGAGTAAGGGCGGCACAGGAGGTACTTTTACAGCCGCTGCAACTAAGGCGGGACATGAAGATACCCCAGAAGGGAGAAAAGCCTTTGCTAATAAGGTTTTAAATGATAAGGAAAACTATTCAGACAAGATGGTTAAGAAGGCTAATTTTTATAAGAATGTGATTTCGAAATAAGTAACATAGTTATAGATATATACACTCGTAATGGCTAATAGATTCCTTGAGGTTGAATATGATCCAGTTGAAGACAAGCTATATGCTTCTAGAAAAATAGAAGGAATTGCAAGGGTTTTACTGACTCCTTCTTCTAAATCTATTACGACTTCTACTTATACGATTACTGCTGACGATGCAGAAAGCGTTTTAATCTGTGAAACGGTAGATACCACGATAACTCTTAGCTCAGGCTCTTTCAGACTGGGATCTACTATTACGTTGTTATCAGGAGAATCTAATGAATTAACTCTTGTTGGTAGCGGGATTACTTTAAACACTGCGTCTAGTAATACTTCAAGTTCTAATACTTACAGGAATCCATTCTCTCACGCAAAGATTACTTTGACTTGTGTTGGCACGGATAAATGGATTGTTTCTGGAGATATAACCGCAGACGTTAAGAAAACCTATACTGTCACAGCCGATAGTGGAAATTATGTCTTTAACGGTAGTGGCTTGTCAGATTCTATAAATCCAGCTCTAACTCTTTCTGTTGGACAATTTATGGAAATAGATAATCAATCAGGATCTAGCCACCCTTTCGTTGTCAAGAAAGGTAATGTGAGTGGTGCAGCTACAGGTGCAGGACCTACCTCTCCTGGTTGGGCTCGTTTAGAAAATAATAATCAACACGGATCAGATAACAAGCTTAGAGTTTCTTTCCGAGAAACAGGAGATTATTATTACATATGTCAAGTTCATAGCACGATGAAAGGAGCTATTACTGTTTCATAAGAGTCCAATAAAAAAGGAGTTAAGATAATAGATATATAGTGCAGTCTTCGTGTGTCTTATAAGATCAACCAAGATCCTGGCGCAGTACGGTCGACGTTAGCTCAAGCAGTCGAAAATCGTAGAGCAACAGGAGAACGTCAGGTTGATTTTCAATCTGGTTCATCAGTTAGTCAATTAGTTCCTGACAAAAGGTTTGCAGGAGACATATGGGATCCACAGTCCGAGACAGGTATAACAGGTGAATTTGGTGGCCCAGCTAATACTGTTGCCGGACCTAATGCAAGTGCTGTAGCTCAGGACAAACTTAAGCAATTCATGGAAATGTTTATGAGTAATTCTCGTAACGTAGCCGACTTCAATCCTCCAACTGAAGTAGCTCCAGCTCCATTCCCTGTAGAAGAGGCATCCGTATAATGTTAAGAAAAGCAGGCGACATCCTGAAATTAATTGCTAGAGAGGTTGCTCCTACAAAAAGAGCCGCTCTATTTAGATTCGGTCCTGACGTCTTGTTTGGTGGAGCAGCCGCTATGAGACTTCCAGAAGGCGCAACGTGGGGAGAAAGAGGTATGGCTTTTACAGAAGATGCAGGAATAGGTCTTGCAGGATCTTTACTGGGTATAGGCGCGGGTATAGGTGGTGCTAGAGCACTTGGATTAAAAGGTAATAGATATAACGATGTTGTCACCGCTGCAGATTTCATCGGTAGTGCTTTACCTGCTACAGGTATTTATAACTTCCCTGTTACCAATAAAATTTATCAAGATATAGCAGAACGTACTCAAGGTAAGAATATAGCTCCTCCTAGTCCCGAACAATTAACACAAGCCGAACTTCAACAAGCATTAATTAGTGCTGCATTACAAGCTGGTGGAGCTTTGACCTAGTTATGGCGATTGCACGTAACGACGAATTTAAAGATGCCTTCCTGTCTAGTCCTCGCAACTATCAGGACTTAGTTCGCAATAAAGGAAATATCGTTTATCAGAATGCACCCCTTGAAGATATGTTGGGTGGATCCGCAGCTGTTGATTTAATTAGACAATACTTACCTTACAACCTTGCAGAATCAGATTTATTTCAGTCAGCCGTAAGACAAGTCGATAGATTACCGACAAATGTTTTAGGAGATAATAGGTCTATACAGAGAAAAATTCTCAATAAAATTCAACAGGTTCCTCTAGGGGGCTACTCTCCTGAGAGAAGAAAAGAATTCGCACAAAACTTATCTGAGAATCCTGAGGTTGCACGAAAGGTCGTCAACGTCTACGGACAAGGAGAAGCTCCCAGCGCAGGCGCACGATTAAAGCAAGCAGGTGGAGCATTAGCGGCAGATGTAATGAGTGATGGTTTAAGAAATATATGGTGGTTTCTAAATGCTCCTCAGGCTTTAACTCAACTCACGACGTTGCAAACATTGCATGATGCTCAGAAATCTATAGAACAAGCAGGACCTAATGCCAGTGCTGCTGAAGTCGCAGAAGCTAAAAGGATTAGAGAGTTAACTGGAGGAGAAAGTTTACTAAGGAATAGAAATGTACGTCTAGCTGCTACCGTGCCTGCCATTATTGCAATGTCTACAGGTATAGGAAATATAGGAAGACCTGCAGGATACAAAGCAATATTACCAAGTGAGACAGATCCTCGTAGAACTGATTCTCCTTTAGGTGAATTTGTGAGCAGATACTTCCTAGGAAGGACAGGAAAACTTCTTCCTTACGGCGAATTTGCTAAAGAAAGACCAGATGTTTCTGAATCAGAGTACAGAAGATACAAAGCGTACCAATTCGACAGGAAAACAGACCTTAATCCTTTAGATGACGGCAAATTCAACGTTTTAGGTGCGTTAAAAGGCAACTTAACTGGAATTCATGGTCCTGAAATCAACTTCATGGGTAAATCCATGCCTGCTGCTACCGCAATCTTGCCTACATTGGCTGCCGCAGCCGGTGCACGTGCTGGATTTAGGCGTGGCGGAAGAAAGATGGCTCGAGTAGGTGGAGAATTAGAGCAGATGCAAGGTGTTGAAGCTCAAATCCAAGACCGAATGAAGCAAAGAGACAACATCATCAAGGAAGCAGCCAAGAAAGACCAAAGTCCTGCTCCTGGTCAGCTAGAAGAACTCAGAAATGAAATGAAAGACTTGAAGATTCAGAAGGAACGAATAAGCGAAAAAGGTCAAGTTGATATGTTATGGGAAACATTGAAGTATGGTGCGGGTGCTGCTGCTGTTGGAGGAGTAACAGGACAAGGATTAGAATCAATAAGACGAAGCATGGGTACTGAAAACTAATGAATATCGCTGGCCTAGGTGCCATTAAACAAAATGTAGGAGAGAATGCTGCTCGCAATATTATTAAGCAAAATCGTATGGCAGGTGATTCTTTAGCACGTCACATGCTTAATTTGAAATCTGCTAAAGAAGTTACAGAGCATGAGGCTAGAGCAAAGGAATATGCAGGTAAAGTCGGAGGTGAAGCAGCTGCGTGGTCAGGTATTAATAATTTAATTAATACGGGCATCAACTTAGGTGGCGCTTATTTAGGATCTCAAATAGGTAGTGGAAATTTATTTAGTGGTAGAGGCAGTAGTGGAACAGATTCCTTTGGTAGAGATTTTGATGATCCTTGGGCTACAACGAACGCAACGGGATTGATTGTTGATCCTTTTGGAACTGATACCACGATTGGTGGTACTACGACTGAATGGAATACAGACATGGATATTAATTCAGGTGGAGGCCTTTTCGGGAACAGAGGCCTTAATAGTTGGTTTTAACTAAAATAAACTTATGGCTTTCGATTTAGACCCAGTAGCCGTTTTAGAGGCTCTTAGAAAAGATCAATCCAAATCTGGATTACTTGGTCCTGACCCTGCGGATTTTAAATTTAACAATGCAACTGGATATTACAAGTCGAAACAGAATTCATTAACACCAAATATTCAAACAGGATTAACAGACGTAGCCGCCAACAACAGTACTCAAGATGCTGTGGATACTATGGCTGATAGTAATTTATATGGAATAAGAATGGCAGGAGATGCCTTAGAAGCAAAGATGAGAGAAGACTTGGCTTATCGCAAGCGTTTAGCTGACGAAAGATACGCAAGACGAGTTAGCCAAGGGCAATCAAAAGGAGGTTTCTTCAACACATTAGGCAACCTAGCATTAACTGGTGGGAAGCTTTACTTAGCTTCACAAGGCGTTCCGACTATCTAGGTTGCAATATTAGAGATGAACGATAGTATTGATTATCCAGAATCGTTCGAAATGTCAGAAGCTATTTACGAACAGTTAAAAACACCGAGTTCAATTATTAAGCATTATTTTCTGTCTGCTCGTCCAGAGGATCTTCCTTACTGCGAGGAATAAGTAGTCGTATTGTATTAACCATTAGAATCTAAACAGTAGGCTTACTGTGTCTGTACAGAATGGATGAATTAGGTATTTTTGGTAATCCTAGCGATATACCAAGAAGTTCGACGACCAATGTACTCGGCAATGCTGTTCCCATGGCTATGGGAGCTGGTTTTTTCAATAATCTTCGTAGAGGTACTACTAAGCC
>Ga0163180_10001925_pt1 | contig 11674 bp, 4 predicted proteins | sample AtlANTMetagenome_2_FD_109647 | JGI IMG/M metagenome (GOLD analysis project Ga0163180, IMG submission 109647) | Marine eukaryotic phytoplankton communities from the Atlantic Ocean - Atlantic ANT 4 Metagenome | ecosystem: Environmental > Aquatic > Marine > Oceanic | place: North Atlantic Ocean...
GGTTCTACGTTTTTTCGTCACTGGAGAAGAGGGTATCTTGGTTGTGCTCACCTGAGGACGATAGCCCTGGGACTGGCTCGACGAAGATGATGGAATCACGACGCGTTCGCTGCTGGTTGCTCTGGTGCGCGAGGTTCTACGTTTTTTCGTCACTGGAGAAGAGGGTATCTTGGTTGTGCTCACCTGAGGACGATAGCCCTGGGACTGGCTCGACGAAGATGATCGCTTCTGACGCACCGGATCTTGATGACGATCAAAATTGAAACGCTCGGAAGAAGACGTCACCTGGTTTGTGGATTCGGGATACTGATAGGAATATGTATCGTAGCTTTGGGTCTGTGGCATTCCATTATTGCTTGAGACCGTACGCTTGCTCCGCATTTTTCGTTTTTTTCTCTGTAATCTTATTCGGCGTTTTTGGTGTATTTTGGCTTTACTCTTTTTTGCTTCATCTCCCCCTGCAAAAGCAAGGGAACCCAACATGGCCCATATTAGCATATGCTTCCTCCAAATATATTTTGTGTAAAAACACACAACGCAAACCACAAATACCTATTCAATCAAAAGCCAACTTTTGATCATCTTTTTAATCTTTTATTTCGATCGAGACGCTGCTCTCAGGCCCAAAAGAACAGCACATGCGGGAACCAATGTCGCCGATGCCAGCAAGCAAATGGGTAAGCCCAAGAGTAATGTCCAGGCCATTGATTCGATTCCTGGATGATTGGATACCAGCAATACTCCAAAGCTGGCACATGTGGTTAATGTCGTCATAAAAATAGCTCTAGAGACCGATACCGTGGCCTCATCTGCCGGCAAATCAGGCTGCTCACGCATACGATGAACAACATGCAGCCCATCATCAACACCCAGGCCCAAAAGAAGCGGAACAACAGCGAGCAAGAGCACACTAAATCCTGTATTCATCCAGCAGAGAAGACCAAATGTAACGGTCACACCCACCACCACAGGAATAAGAGCCAAAAAGATCCAGCGCAGATCGCGTAGGTCGACAGATAAAATAAAAACCACAAAAGCAAGAACCGAAAGCATAATTGGCTTGAGCCAATTCCTTTCCGCCAGCATGGAGGCTTCTACAAAATTACCTATTCCAGCTGCAGATGCGTTGATCTTCTCTGCTTCTAGTCGCTCCTCTCTTATCGTTTTGGCATTATAAGACGCATGTTTTCCATAGGCGAAGGTCAGATAGCTCCCATCGTGAGCAACGAGCTGATGCCGTATCGATTTCGGCAAATCATCCAGCTGCGGAGGTTTATCTTTTGCTGACTTCTGAAACGAGCGTAGAACTTTCAGAATCTGCTGTGCTGGCAGACTGAGGTGAACCGGGCCAACCGACAACATCTGAAGCACCTTTTCCTGTTTCTTTAGACGAGGTAATTGGTCCTGAAGGGCTTGATTCCGCTGTGCAAGATCAACCGGAAAGATATCAGAAAACCCAAAAACACGACCAAACATCGGGTGCTCGGAAAATTGCTCATGCATGGTTCGGGCTTCTTTTACAGTCTGGCTGGTCACAACCCAAGGAGTGGTATTCGTCTGAAACAAATCCTGTGCCCGCTGTGAAACCTGTACTGCCGGTACATCGCGATTAAAGACCTTTTGAAGATCCATCTCAAAATAATAGCGAGGCATTCCAAGAATCGCGAATATACACAGAAGAAGTGCCGCAAAAATATGCAGCTTCGGAAACATCACCGCGCGCTGTACCCAGCGTTCTAACAATGGGATCTGAAAGGTGGTTATCACATTCTGTGGACTGTTCTTCTCTATCAAAACCCAGACCGAAGGAAGGAGGGTGAGCATTAAAACCAAACAGATAAACAATCCGAGACTTCCCGAAACACCGAGATGTTGGGTGATCGGATCGGGAGAGAAACCGAGAATAGCAAAGGCTCCTGCTGTTGTTAGTGCCCCAGCAATGATCGCAGGCCCACAGCCTGTGATCGTATGAATAAGAGCCTGTTCAAAATCCGGATGTCGAGCTCGCTCTTCACGCATCCGGACCAGCAGATGGAGACCAAAGTCAACGCCCAAACCAAAGATCATCAGCCCAAAGAACCCTTCGATAAAGGTGATTGAGCCCAAAATCCACCCCGTCAGTCCCAATGATGCGCCTAACGCGAGAAGCATTGGGAATGCAATACTCAGCAAACGCTTCCAGCGCGGCTCAACCAGCCGAAGAAGAAGCAGCACACAGATCAGACTCACCGGGGTTAGGCCGCTAATCGCCCGCAGTGTCTTTTGCTGATCTTGGGCTCCGATCGCACCAAGCCCGGTGTACTCACCACGAACGGAATAGGGCTTGAGAATCTCTTGGGTTCGGGAGGATAGACGATCATATGGGGCTTCTCCGGCAATTATATCATAGACATCAACATCAAGTGGATCCTGTACCAGACCCACAATGAGAATCCGTGCCTGAGCATGGGAGAATTGTTGATACTGTGCTTCCAGCTGCTTTTTTCTCTCCTCAAGATGAGCCTTGGCATCCTTGTCATGAATATTCTGCATTAGGGTCAGCAGCGCCTGAAACGTCTTCTCATCTGAGATCCAGGCTATATTATCCTCCATCCATTTTTCCGGTGGCGTTCCGATTACATAGGCAACATCGGAGGATGTCGAGAGCTCTGCTTCGAGAGTTTGCTGGGCTTGATCCAAGGCTTGTGAATCTTCTCCTTCCAGTAAGAGAAGGAGCTGGCGACTCAAACCAACTTTTTTGCTAATATCGATATAGCCTTGGGTCAATGGCTCTTGGGTATCCATCAGAGCCATAAAGCTAAAATTCAAGGTGGTTCCAAGCAATAATGAGAGACAGAGCAAACAAGGAAACAAGGTCATTGCAATCATACGCCATGGATAGGCGATAAGATATCGAGTGCTGATATGCAGTATTCTCTTTAGCCATCCTTGCATTTCGAAATCCTGTTTTTTTTGCCTAGATCTGAGTGGTTTTGATCATCCTTCATTCTTCTTTATCACGAAATATCCCCTTCAGATGACAGACTAATTTTGATTCCACAGACATTTGGCAATTGCCTTTGGATTTAAAAATCAATACAGGACTTCTATCCCCCCTTTGATAGAGAGAATCCAATGATCGTATGGACTTTTTTGTGGATGATGTTGAGCTCTGCATATGCTGAAGAGAATGCCGAACAACAAGCCCAAGCACATTTACGAAATGCACAAACATGGTACTACTTGGCTCGTTTGACCGAAAATGATAAAAGTGCGCATCAGCTCTCTGCAGAAGCCTATCAAGCCGCTCTGAATATTCTTAAGGATCAAAAAACAGCGCAGGCCAAAGCGATGAATGCCCAAGCAAAGCTGGGTCTCGAGCAGACGATTCCGAGAATCGATAACGCCCATGACACCTTTCGCAATGTCATGTGGCCGATCTGGTGGATCACAGAAGCCGATCCAACCGCTGAATGGTATGATGATTTGTACATGAAGGCTACAGAAATTTGCTGGACAAACATCGAAGCCCAGATGCTGCAGTTCAAAAACCCATCACGGATTCCTGTCATCACTCGCGGGTTTCGCAATTCAGCACTCCAAGCTCCAAGTGCGATCGATGAGATGACCATTCCAGATCGTCTGCAGCTGCTACGAGATGAACTGCTCAGCTATGCAGATATGACCCAAAACCTGTATGGGGTCTCTGATGATATGGGCTCTCGGATCCTGGGAAATTCATGGACATCTCTCATTCAAGAGAAGAAAATTAATCCACAACACATTATTGCATTGGGTGATCAGCTCGATACCAAATTTGTGATGCTCATCGATGTAAAGATAGAAGATGAGATTCCCAAAAAGAAAGATCATACCGATGTGGTTCGGCTTCAAACCCAAGCATATATCCTCAATACCCAAACCGGAACCGTCGTCAATCATATCCTTGTACAAGGACTCGGCCAAAATGTTCGTTCGGAGAACTGGAGTGCCATTCGATGGATATTGGGGTCCTTTATCATTGCTATGATCTTGGTAATTATCCGCGCCCATCGCTTGCAAGAAGAAAGTGATGGCAAGCAAAAAGTGGGCTTTCTATTGGTTGGTTTGGGGGCATTTATCGCCGGCAGTATCCTCGCAGAATTTGCCGGAGACCTCAGCTCAGAGTTTTTACAAGACTGGGGTACCCCTACCTATGTTCGCGAATGGTCCAGCATGACTCTACCCTATTTTCCAGCACTGATTTGGCCTCTGGTTCATGGCGCCGTTGTGATGGTAGGGCCACTCTTCATCCTCGCCTGGATTAGTGTCAAGCTCAGAGAGCAAATCGATACCCTGATCGAAGACCCATCGGCCCATATGTCGGTTATTGCTCCAACAGCCCAGGCTGGAGCGGCCACTGTAATGTTCTACCCTCTGATCGAAGGGGTTCCTGAGACTGGTTTTTGGGTTGCTTTTTGCATCTCTTTTCCCGCCATTTTGTTGTCTTTTTTCATGGCTGTTCCATTGGCCGAGGTGCTGCAAGGTCGGCTGATTAATCGAAAAAAAATCTGTGCTCTGGCGATGGGTATTCTGACCTTACTGCTCCTCCTTCCCTTTGGATTGTATAACAACAACCATTTCTTTATGTGTATCTTCGCCTGTGTGATTGGTGGAATTATGCTCGTTCTCCTACGAGAGGAAGCCTTCAAAAGCAAATCTATAGAGGTGGAAGATCCTACTGCTGATGATCAGACCATCAATATCGGAAAAGACATCGGCTCATTGGAGCATCCTGCATGGCTTAATCCGAACAGTGGTATTGATCTCATTGCCTGTATTAAGGAGAAAAAACCCATTCACATTCGTGGCATCTCGAAATATGGAGCCACCCGAACCATAGAAGAGATTCAATATCGACTTCAAAGCAACAACATGCGATTTATCCATATATCATTGACAGAGCCTTCGAATGTGGTGCAAGAACCCTATGAAACCATCAAACAAATCTGTCAAAAGATTGGTCTAGACCATTTGGATCTGGCCAAAAATGAGCATATCAATCAAACGATGCAGGAAGGAATCCTACAAGCGGAATCACTGGTTTCCATGTTTCCAGGATTTGGATTAATTGTGGATACCCTATCCGAAACAGGTGGTGATGTTCATCTCTCTCGCTCTCGAATTATTGAAGATGGAGCACAATCCATTATCCAAACTCTGAAAAAAAATCCCATCGAAGCCATTTTTATTGAAAACCTGCACTGGATTGATCCCTCAAGCCTGGAGGTTCTTAGCCGCTATATGGAGCTCGCTGAGAATATGCCTTCCCTTATTTGGAATACCACCCAAGAAACCCATCAAGAAATCGAAGATTTTCATAAAATCGTCTCCATCCACCATCCGAAGATTGAATTTACACTACCCAAACTCACCGTAGATCAGGCCAAACAATTCCTCCAAAAATCCGGTGTTTACAACTTTCCTGATACTCTTTTGGAAGATCTTTTGGGAACCTCTGATGGCTCAATTGGAGGTCTCCAGCTCCTCTTAATGCTGATGAAAGAGCACGATCTCCTTCTTGAAAAAACCCTCTATGGAAAACGTATCTATGTTCCGATAGAAGGCATCTCTGAGAAAGATGTTTGGGAGAAATTACCAAAAGAAACCAAAGAACAAGAGCTAAAGAGATTGGAAAGCCTAAACCGAGAAACCATGTTTGTTTTGGAATGCGCAGCACTATGTGGAACCACCTGTACCATCGATGAGCTCGAGTTTGGCACCACTCTCTCGCGACAAGATGTACTGCTTCGACTCGAAACCATAGAGAATATCACCCCACCCGTGATCGAAGATGTACCGGATCAAGATGGGGAATTTCGCTTTGTCAACAATCTCACTCGTCTCGCACTTATCGAGCGTCTCACCACCTCCAAACGAGATGTCTTACGAGAATTAGCCAAGAGTGTACATGCCAGTATTATACGCCAGCACAAAACCCAGCCCTTTCTCACCGAACGAGAAATTATACACCATGCCGTTCCCCTAACAAAAACCAATGATCTCATCTTATCGGCGGCATCCATACTTTTTTCCGACTTAGAGCAAAAATACGCATGGCCGGAAACCATTCAATTCTATGAGCGGATTCGTCCACGGCTCAATGGACAGAATCCATTGCTCAGTCTCAAGATTGACATCATTGCAGCCAAGGCCTATCGATTTATCGGAGGACAGAGAAACCGGGATCGAACGCAGGAAATCCTTCTCCAACATATTCATGAACCCAAGCTCGCAATCTCCGAGCTCTCGGAGGATATCCTTTGTGATATTTTCTTCACACTATGCGAAACCATTTTTGAAGAGAACAACAAAGACGATCTTCTCAAGCTAGAAGAGATCTGTGCACAGCAGCAAGAGCTCTCCTACCCACCATTAATTCAAGAGATCTTCGCTTTTTATGCATGCTATGCCAACAGCAACCGCAATGGCAATACCCCGATCCTGACAGCCCTAAAAGAAATCCTAACTCGATTGGAGGGCTTTCCTGAGCCGCACTCTCGCAGCTATAAGATCCTGTACTCCTCTGTCTACCAAACCTATGCCAAGAAGTCTTGGTACGAACAATTGCCTTCAAGAGATGATCCTGATGGAAAGCAAAAAATGGATGCGCTATGGAATACCGAGGTCTTGAATAATTTTGAAACCGTGCTCAAGCTGAAGCAGGAGATCCATGATCACCATGGAATTGCCATTAACTATGGACTGCGTGGATCGATCTACCTCTTTACCTTTCGAAATGGTGAAAAAGCGGTTGAAGCCTATACAAAAGACTGGGAGGTGGTCAATGAAAACAATATGCGTGCAGATAAATCAAGAACCATCAATGCTCTGGGATTATCCTATGCTCTAAGAAGCACACAAACCGAAGATTCAGAGCAGCGTAAGAATGATTTCATGCGTGCGAAAGAGTGTGTTTTTGAGGCGATACAATACGCGGAAGACATGGAGCGGGAAACCGATTTTGCCTTTGCCCTCTCCGCCATTCTCGACCTAGCGGTACAGGAAAAACAGGCTCTTGGTGAGGTAACAACCGAAATCATGGAGGTTCTAAGCACGCTTGATATCCCCTATCCATCATCCAAAACCGAAGCACATCCAGAGGGGAAAGAACGGTTTATCTTACGCCCCCAAACCTGGGAAAGCGCATTCTTTGGAGCCAAATCAAGAATTCCGACCTTTCTCTCTCAGCTGCCCGACTTCACATGGAAAACCTTTGTACTCGAGTACACAACCCCCAAAAACACTGATTAATATCGATATACGGATTCGCGAACAGATCTCGTATATACGCAGTCTCCTTGCTGGTTGTTAAGATCTTCATTGCTGGAAACCCATTTGAGTCTTATTCTGTTGAAGAGAGAATTCTCAGGAGGCCGTGATGTTTCTTCTTCTCAATATGGCTCTGGCAGTACCACTACAGATGACCCAGCAGGGCCGAATTATGGACAACAATGGAGCCGCGCTTGCCGGAACCCATGTTGTAACTTTCTCTATCTATGATGATCTCAATGCCGGCAATAAAGAATGGGAAGAGATCTTGGTCGTATCATTCACCAATGGCTATTATGCTGCCGTTCTGGGTACTGATGAGCAAAACAATCCTCTCGACTCTTCGGTACTAGAGAGCTATCCATTGTTTCTTGAGCTCACAATTGACTCCAACAATCCGATGTCACCGCGACACCCGATTCAATCCGCACCCTTTGCACAGATTGCAGGAGTCGCAGAATCGGTCAATGGAGGAACTGTACGCGCTGATTCTGTCCACATCAATAGCACACAGGTGATCGATGGTACCGGATCTTGGGTTGGACAGCCGATTACCGTAGACTGGTCCCAGCTCACCGGTGTTCCACAATACATCAGCGATGGCGATGACAATACGCAGCTCTCTGAGTCGGAAGTCGAAACTTATATCACCAATGGAGGTATCGATCTCGATGCAACATCCTCTATCAATGGAGAAACCCTGATAGGAACACCCCAAAGTTGTACAGCCGGGCAAGTCTTGGTCTATCAGGGCAATGACCTATGGGCCTGTACGAATCTAAACACAATGTTCGATTCCGATGGTGATGGCTATGCCGCTTGGGATGATTGTGATGATAACGATGCAACCTCTGGATCCAAAATCGGAGATCAAGATTGTGATGGTATTCCAACAGCCCAAGACTGTAACGATAACGATGCCAGTTCCACAACCATTAGCACCGATGCGGATTGTGATGGAGTCCTCACCGCTCTAGACTGTAACGATAACAATGCCAGTCTCGGAGCCCAGAGTAATGATGCCGACTGCGATGGATATATCACAGCCGATGATTGTGATGATTTTGATTCCACCTCAAACAACAAAATCAACGATGCTGACTGCGATGGATATATCACAGCCGATGATTGTAATGATAACGACTCCGCAATTTATCCCTTTGCTGGGGATATCTATAACGATGGGGTAGATTCCGACTGCGATGGCTTTGATTGCTCCGCAACATCCGATGGGAGTACCTATTTCGCCTACTGCAATGTTAGCTATACATGGCAAGAAGCCCAAACAGCCTGTCAGGATGCCGGTTATGATGGTCTTGCTACAATTTTAGATGGTGGCGAGAATGGTTTTTTACAAACCCTACTCGCTGATTTTGCCGGAAATCCATGGATTGGATTTACCGATACGGTTTCGGAAGGAAACTGGGGATGGGTCTCCAACTATGGGGTGAGCTTCATCAATTGGAACAGTGGAGAGCCCAATAACTCTGGAAACAATGAGGACTGCGGGCATTTTCTCGGAAGCGGGAGTACCTCCTATGGCTATTGGAATGATGCGCTTTGTAGCAACCCCTATACTATGATTTGTGAGCGTCGATAATCTGGACCACATCTTCTTTTCACAAGACAAGCCAGAATTATTTCTGCAGGGTTAATTCGACAATTTCATTCTCTAATGGATTTTCATCTCCTTCGACTGCGATCACCAGATAGGAACCATCAGCCACATTCACGCCATCTGCTTTGGGATCAATTACAAACGGAAAGGAAACATTGCGATGATATACATCTTGGCTGCGATCATCCCAGAATCCATATCGGATTGTCGCCGTCTGGCTTGGACCTGAGATTTGCATTTTCATCCCATCTTCCTCTGAGAGCTCCCACTGTGCATAGAATGTTGGGGCTGCGAGTTCCTGTGGTCGAATGAGCCCTTCATCGCGATCCAGACCATACCCGGTTTTATCCTGAGAAGCGTATGAAATCACCGATGCATTTCCTTGCCACACATGATTATCGACCACAAAAGGCGTGTTGGGGACACGGTTCCCCTGATGACCCTGCACATCGCTAATCTCGGCAAACACGGTTGTGGTTTCGCTCGGTTTTTGATCAAATCGCACAGCCAAAACAAAATATTCTTGATCATTAACTGGAAAGCCATCTTGAGATGGATCCAAAATAAAAGGCAAAGGCACATGACGATGGGTGACATCAGAACCTCGATCATTCCATAGCCCATAGGTAATGGTCGCATGCGATTGGCCATCAGCTTTGATCATGAGCTTGCTTCCATCTCGTGTATCCACTTCCCACTGAAAAAACACCACGGGATTATGCTCGCTATCCGGATGAATGACAGCTTCATCCTTGGTCATTCCATATCCGGTTAAGGTGTCGGACGTATAGCTGATCAGCGAACCATTCCCATTCCAAGAGTATTGCGGTATCACAATTTCCTGGGCTTCGGTCTTTTCCAAACCGGCATCTTGCACGGGCTCCAAATACTGATAGATGAGTGCATTTCGGCTCCACGATCGACCCGAAAGATCCGTCATGCTGAGATCATAATAGCCATTGGCATAGCCCCCCCAGCCCCAATTGACATGGAAAAGATCACTTGAGGGATCATAGCCATCAATAACAAACGCATGTCCCGCATCGGCATCGACCTGCTGGGCCATATAGAGCACCGGACGACCCGCATCAAGCTCCATCCGAATATGATTGGCGAAGTCCTCATCTTTTGGAAAGAACTGATTTTTTAAGACGATGGTAACCGATTTGGAGCGCTCACCGCCATCGCGTCGCTTCGTGTAGCCCCACTGATAGCGAAGGGCATTTTCGATTTGTCGGCCGGTAGCAGAAGATCCCTCTCCACCGCCAAACTGCGCATTCAGCGTGACCCCAACATGATACAAAAATTTAGCAGAGGTTTCGATTTCCTCATCACTGGCGGCATCATCAAGAGCCATATTCTCCCAGCTATAGAGGATGCTGTCGGAAAAAAAATTCACACATAGAGTATCTTCCCCCTCTATATCGGCACCGGAAACATCATGCTCCAAAGAATAGCACACATCATTCAGAGCATAGTTCTGATGCTGATAGTAATACAATATCTGGGCCACCGCCACGGTTGTACACCCTGGATATGTCGGTTCTCCATCTTTTAGAGGGGTTTGTTGCTGCCACACTCCGGCCTGTCCCCACTCCGTATCCAGCAGTGGGCCGACCATCTTGGAAGCCGCATAGACCTGTGGTTCTCTCGAAAACTCCGAAGTCTTTTTTCCTTCCAAAACATCTTCTTGAATCGCAGGCTCGCTACATGCCAGCAATAACATCAACATATGCACTCCATCTTTTCAATTAAAACCGCGGTATAGAGTGCTTGACGAAGAGCACGATAACCATTGATATTATCCAATCCATATATTCTTTTGCGGGAGAAAACAGAGCGTTCTCTCTAATTTCCCAAAACTGTAATAATCAACAGCCCATCTCCAGTATTGCCCAGTACCGCAGATGTATTGCTGCCGGTGTTGTACGAGCCACCGCCGCCACCACCATAGCCGTTACTCGAGCCACCGCCGCCACCGGAATATCCGCCGCCACCGCCGCCGCCATAATTACCACCACAGCCACCACCACCAAAGCCTCCTGGGCCATGATGAGGACCTTGGTGGCCACCGGCTCCACCATTTAGGAAAGAATAGGCTCGAGAACTACTACAGGCACTACAGAAAACACCGCTGTCTCCGGGAGGCACTCCGCCATCAGAATAAAATCCACCGCCGGATCGACCTGCATTGTTGCCACCATTGGATGAACCTCCTTGTCCGGCCGATCCACCAGAGGCACCACTACCTCCCAATCCATTGCCACCAGATTCTCCAAGCTCCGCATCTTGGCCTCCGGTAATGGCACCACCACCACCACCGCCACCGGCGACAATGACCGGAATACCATTCAGCGCGACAAAGGTGCCGCCACCACCGCCGGTACTATTCCCATTATGACCGCTACTGCCATAATTAATGGTGGGGTGCTGTCCGACAAGAATCTCATAGGTATCTCCTGGGGTCACCGTAAAGGTTCCCTGAATAATAGCCCCGGAACCGCCTGAACCAGCATTGCCATTTGCACCTTGCGCACCAGATGCGGTAAATGAAACCATCGTTACACTGGTCGGAACCGTCCAGGTTTCGATGCTACCAGAATAGGTATATTCAAAGATGCTTTCACAATCGTCGGGAATTCCATTGTTATTAGTGTCGATATTGTCATCATAGCCCGGACAGAGATCATCGTTATCCAGCACACCATCACCATCGGAATCAAGCGCCAAAATGGTTACACTAACACTGCCCGCAATTCCATCCAA
>Ga0163180_10001926_pt1 | contig 11670 bp, 11 predicted proteins | sample AtlANTMetagenome_2_FD_109647 | JGI IMG/M metagenome (GOLD analysis project Ga0163180, IMG submission 109647) | Marine eukaryotic phytoplankton communities from the Atlantic Ocean - Atlantic ANT 4 Metagenome | ecosystem: Environmental > Aquatic > Marine > Oceanic | place: North Atlantic Ocean...
GAAAATTGGCAAAAATTTTTAAATGAAAATACTAATCCTTTGGACAATTGGGTTCACGAGGATGCAAAATCATATGCAGAGTATTTAACAGAGGAATATGGTGACCCAAATGTTCTTACTGATAGTATGGCGCTTTGGGAAGGGGGAATCTCTGACTTTGATAAAGTTTATGTAAAAGATGAATCGATTCCTCATTGCTGCCCAAAACCTCATAAGGACTATGTTTACTCCACTATGAAAATTAATGTCCCTCAAGAGCTTATGGAAGCGGTTGCTAAAGCTAGTGAAAGTATTATTGTCGATCAACTTAAAAATGAAGTTACCGCAAGATGTGCAGACATCGTTGCAAACGCGATCACTTTAGGGTTTGTTCAGAAACTTGTTGCTGGTGAAATAAAACCAGAGGATGCAAAAGAAGAATATGAAAGGCATATCCTAGAGGGGATTACCCCAGATTGGTTTAAAGAAAGTTTGGAGGAGAGAAAAAAGAAGAAAAAAAAGAAGAGTAGAAAGAAGAGAAAAAGGAAAAAAGCTAAAAAGAGCGACCGTTGTACTCGTATTGCAAAACGTAAGTACGATGTGTGGCCTTCTGCGTATGCTTCTGGTGCAGTTGTCAGGTGCCGACAAGGTAAAATTTGGAAAGGATTAAAAGAAACCCTAACTGAAGAGGAGTTTGCTCCTCATACGATGTATAATCCAAAAACAGGCGAAAAAGTAATGGCCAAAAAGCACGAGGACCACATAGATCTAGAAAAGAAAGGCTATACTCACGTCGATCCAAAAGAATTAGAAAAAATTCTTAAAGATGAGGGTGGTGCGGCAGGTTTAGACCCGCTAGTTAAGGGCACTAAATCGTCTAAAAAGGAGGTGAAAATCACCTTAAAATTGATGCCAAACGTTGGAAAACATAAGGATGGGGATTACATTCTATCTGATGACGAAGAAGTTAAAATAGTCAAAGAAAAAAGCAATAAAAGAATCCCTCGAAAGCCGGGACAACCCGCAAAGTCGGATAAACACTCAGATCTCTATACTGATGAAGATCCAAAAGGCACGATACACGGATTAAAGTTCGCAACCGTTAAGGATGCAAAGGCCAGTGTAAATAAAATAAAAAGATCTGGTAGGACGCACGCCCATAAAGTTCAAGCAGCAGTTGCAATGGAACAAAGAGCGAAAGCAGCGGGTAAGAAGTCTGCTGCTGCCGTCTACCGAGAGTATATCAACTCAGTTAAAAAAAACGAACAAAGTGATATCCAAGAAAAAAAAAAGAGAAGAAAGAAGAGAAAAAGAAAAAAAGCAGGTACTGAATCTAGCAAGGAAAGTTCCTTACGAGATTGGTTTGGCAGAAGAGGCGCAAAAGGCAAGAAAGGTGGCTGGGTAGATTGCAACGCTCCTGATGGCAAAGGTGGCTATAAGGCTTGTGGTCGCGAAAAGGGTGAAAAAAGAAAAAAATACCCTGCGTGTCGCCCCACTCCTGCTGCTTGTAAAGAACGAGGCAAAGGTAAAACCTGGGGTAAAAAAGCAGCAAAGGGTAAAAAAGCAGCAAAGGGTAAAAAAGGATAATATTGCCGTGAAAATTAAACAATCAGAGCTTAAAAAAATTATCAAAGAAGAAATTCAACTTGTAATGCAAGAGAAGAGAAAGAAGAAGAAAAAGAAGAAAACCAAAAAAGATGATATGGCTTGCAATAAACCAAAGAGAACACCGAAACACCCTAAAAAGTCACACGTTGTAAAGGCGTGCGAAGATGGTGAAGAAAAATTGATTCGCTTTGGACAACAAGGCGCTAAAACCGCAGGTAAACCAAAAAAAGGTGAAAGCAAAAAAATGAAGAAAAAAAGAAAATCTTTTAAAGCTCGTCACGCTAAGAACATCAAGAAAGGTAAAATGTCTGCCGCTTACTGGGCAGATAAGGTAAAGTGGTAAGGCAGTTTTGTCATTGCTAAACTATTTATTTATATTCGAGAGGTAAAAAAATGACAATCTACAAAACTCCATCAGTCGGCTTGAGAAACGTCGGCTCTTATCAAGTCTCAGGGCACCCGTTCGTAACAGGATCTTCTGATATTGGCGATGCAGCCGATATTGTTGAAGTAAGTTTCCCCTTTGTATCAAAAGAAGTCACAGTTTTTGCTTCTGGTACCACTTCAGAAATTCAGGTGGGCTTTCGTAATGATGGGGCTACTGGAGGGAACGTTTTTGGAACGGGTCGTCATTATATCTCACTAAGTAGTGCCGATTCTGTTACTCCAACTCAGTTTACTTTTAATGTAAAATGCACAGGAGTTTTTATTAAAGCAAGAAACGGTAGCTCTGGTTTTGAACTTTATGCTTCTTTGACAAATATTCCCGTAACAAGTATGTATGAGCTAACTGGATCAGGCATTACGGACGATCCTTCGTAAAATGAGCGAGGATTTCCAGACACAAGTTAAGAAAAAACACAAAAAAATGAAAATCAAACTCATCGGTCTTGGAAAAAACAAGCATAATGTGGGTGGGAAGATGAAAAAACCTGATATGGAGCGCTCAAAAAGTGCTCCACCTGGATTTGGTGGCACCTAGATGGCACCTTTAGTGGAAATTTCCCCCGATTTGATCGATTTTTTGATGAAAATGGAGGGAAAACAGCAAGAAACTGCCTCTGAGCAGTCATTTTTGCAACTTCCACTAAAAACACAGCCGCAAATTAGAGAAAAAAAGGAAAAAAAAGAAGAAAATAGCAATATTATTGTTATAGATCTCTAAAAAGTGAAAAAAATGAAGATTTTATTAGAAAATTGGTCAAAATACCTGAAAGAAGTGGAAACAACTTATGAAATGGAAGTTGCTCTTCGTGCAGAGAAGGACACTCAAATTTATGGCATACTTTTTGATAAAATTAGAGCGATTGAAGGCGTCACCATTATCAGAAGTGCCTCAAAAGTAGAAAAAGACTCGACAGGAGCAAAATATTTAAAAGTTAACATCAAATTTGTAGTAAATCCGAACAGAGGTATTAAGTTTTTAGACACTTTACGCAATGATATTAGAGGTTTGACCGACAAAGATGGTGATAAGATCACTTCAGTACGCATTACAAAAATGCCAAAACCCCTTGAAAAATAAAAAAACTTGGCTTTTTAACAATTTTGCCCCTATAATTACTTATAGGAGGGCAATATGTGAAATCCAAACTTCTGCTATTAACAACATTTTTAATCTTTTCTTGCTCAAAAACCCCAGAATTCGGACAATCTTTACCTCCAGAACCTGAAAAAGACGCTATTATAACCATAAATACGGCTGATATCGCACAACCCGACACTTATGCAGATGATTGTTACGGGCAAGTCTACTATTATTGCCCTCCATTGGATGAAACTTGGCGAGCAATTGCTATAATTGACACTTGCGATGGTGATAAAATAGTAGAAATGGGGCCTTGCGAGCAAGTTTTAGAGTGTGATCCCACGGACGATGTAGAAGTTAGGGAGTGTTGGACAGAGCGAGGAGCAAAAGGCTTCCAAAATGTATATTGTAGTAAAGGATTTTATGAATATGGCGAATGTGTTCCTTGTGATGATGAAATATGTGATGGAATTGATAATGATTGCGATGGAGAAACCGATGAGGGAACTTACGAGTGCTCTTCTGAGTGTGGTGAAGGAGAGGGCATATGTGTAGATGGAAAAATTATACAATGTGATGCTCCAACCCCTCAAGAAGAAATCTGTGATTATTATGACAACGACTGTGATGGTGAAATAGATGAAAACCAACTTAATGCGTGTGGTCAATGTGGACAGTTACCGAAAGAGATTTGCGATGGCTTGGACAATGACTGCGATGGTTCAATAGATGAAGATTTAATAAAAGAATGCAGCACACCTTGCGAAACATCCATCGCCTACTGTATTAATGGTTCCTGGGCTTGCACTGCTAAGCAACCAAAAGAAGAAATATGTAATGGCGTTGATGATGACTGTGACGGACAAGTTGATGAAGAGTTGAATTGTTTATGCTCACTACAAGATGTTGGCAAACTAATACCTTGCAAAGAGTCCCCTTTAATTTGTGGTGAGGGTTATAAGACTTGCCAATGTATTGATGAGGATTGTTTAACTGGATTTCAGATGTCGGAGTGTTTAGCCGCTTGTCATTGGATGCCAGCGTTACTGCCACCTGATTCCGAGTGTGATCCTTTTAAGGGGATTATTAAAGAGGAAGAGTGTAATAACCACGATGACAATTGTAATAATCTTACAGACGAGAACTTATTTGCAGCTTGTTATACTGGTCCACCAGAAACTTTGTATGTAGGTATATGCAAGCCAGGGGAGATGACGTGCCGCAAGGGATCTTGGGGTAGTTATGACGAAGGGGGCGCTTTTATTGATCAAATGTGTTATAAAGAAGTAACTCCGGAACCAGAAGATATATGCGGTGGCGCAGATGCAAATTGTGATGGCGTGATAGATGAAGACAAAAAACTTAAACCAACAGATATACTTTTCATTATTGATATGTCTGGTTCAATGGCAGACGAAATTAACGCTGTATTGGGGGCTTTAAACCAGTTCGCTCTCTATTACAGCGACGAGGAAGTCGTTAGATGGGGGTTGGTTTTGGTCGCCGTTTTTGATCCTTTGAAACAAAAGGACAAGATGATTATAGCATCTGACTTAACGGATTTTGAAACGTTTATGAACACGTTCTCAACAATGAACTATCCAATTAATGGCGGTTTTGAAGCGACTCACGACGCAATATATGCTTCTATATTTAATTTAGTTAGTCCTGCCGTGCCTCCGTATTCTTTAAACAACTTGGTTACGACGCAGCCTTGGGGAGCAGTCACAGAACCGTCACCTCCTCTGGCGCAGTGGTCTATTAGCTGGAGGTCCGAGGCAGATCACGTAATCATTGTTTTTTCCGATGAGCTAGCTCAATCTTATGTGACACCTAAAATAACAGAAAATATTTTAATTACGATGATTTCTGCTGCACAAAACTTATCCGTTTATGCTTTCAATAAGTCTATTTTTAAAGATGTGTTGAATGGATTTTATAATCTTACCCAAGCAGGGGTTACTGGTAAGTGGTTCCCATTGACATTCTCCACATTTGAAATGTACAATAATCTTTTACAAATCCTCGATGAAACTGCCTGTTCAGATAAATAATCAATAAAAGTATGTTATCATAATATATATTTATCAAGGAGGTACAATGATCGCTGATGTCATAGTAGATCTTCAATATGGAGACTGCGGAAAAGGTAAAATTACGCACGCTTTGTGTGCTAGAGGAGGGTATGACTATGTTATACGATATAATGGAGGCTGTAACGCAGGACATACTATATACCACAATAAACAAAAGTTTGTCACCCATCATATTCCTGCTGGGGTATTCTTTGGTATTAAGTCTATTATTGGGTCTGGGTGTGTTGTATCTCCGAAACAGTTCTTCAAAGAAATAAAAGAGTTAGAAGATGGTGGTGTCAATACAAAGGATATGGTTTATGTTGCAAAAAATGCTCACGTAATTACGGAAGATCATTTAGATGAAGACGGTAAAGACACAACGATAGGGACAACTAAAAGAGGCAATGGACCCGCTTATCGAGATAAGTATGATAGAAAAGGAATAAGAGCAGAGGATGTCCCAGAGCTTCGCCCTTATTTGATTGATTTATACGAGGAACTTCATTTAAGAAATAAAAATTCAACCATATTATTTGAGGGCGCTCAAGGGTTTGGATTGGATATTGATTGGGGCGATTACCCCTATGTTACATCTTCTAATTGTATTTCTGCTGCTGCTTGTATGAATGCAGTGCCTCCAAGAAACATCCGTCACGTATGGGGCGTAGCTAAAGCATATGAAACATATGTGGGCGCAAAAAAGTTTCAGCCAAAAGGAGAGATTTTTGATAAAATCCAAGAGGTTGGCGAAGAATATGGTGCGACTACAGGCAGAAAACGTCAAGTTAATTGGATGGATTTAAACTTCTTGAGAAAAGCGATCCAAGTAAATGGCGTGACACATATAGTTTTTAATAAAATGGATGTATTAAAAAGCGTAGAAAGCTGGGGGTTATTCAAGGATGGCATTAAAAGGCGATTTGACTCCGAAGAAGAATTCACTGATTTCATATTAAAATTTCTCATCCCAGAAAGATTACATCAAACACATTTTTCCCGCCATAAAGACAAAATCTAACTAATTATAAAACAATAGGGAGATTTTGTTCGATGAAGGTTACCAAGGAATTACTAGAGCAACTTATCTTAGAAGAGATGGAGTTGGAAGAAGGTTATCTGGATCGCCTGCGTGCTGCATATGCACAAGGTGGAGCGCAACGAAAGGCAGCTTTAAAAAATCTAGGTCGCTTGGGGAAAGCAGAAATGGACGACGTAGGGCCAATCCCTGCAGCCCAAGCTGGGCGAACTGCCGCCACAAAAAAACTGGGTCAAATCGCATCCCAAAAAATCAAAAAGCACGTATCAAAACTAACTAACGCAAACTTTAAAGCTAAACAAGCACTAGAGGAAGATTTAAAAGAGCTAGGCTTGATGCAAACTCCCGAATCACGAAAAGAAGTTAATACTATTTTGGTAGCGATGGATAAAGCCACTAAAAGACTAGAAGCAGAGATGGGCAAGATTGCTCTTGATCTTAGTAGGCTTGGCCAATTCCAAGCAGATTCAGGTGAGGCTGCACTGAAGAGATACTTTCAGCGGTATGATGATGAGCATAATAAAAAAAAGAAGAAGGCTGCAGCGGCAGAATAATAAATGAACAAATTCTTTCCATATGAAAAGAGTTTTTTAGATTTCTTTAAAGCTCGTTACAATCCATCTAATATGCCCACAATAAATTATCTTGATGATGCAGAGAATAGTGATAATCCACTTGGTAAAACTGCTTTTTACAGTCCTACCGACCAAAGTATCTCAGTATACACCACAGGTCGGCATATAAAGGATATTTTAAGATCTCTTGCCCACGAGTTAATCCACCATCTCCAAAATGAGCGTGGTGAGTTCAAAGATAGCGTTGACACTGATGTCGGCTACGCCCAAGAAAATGATCATATGAGAGAAATGGAGCGCGAAGCATACGAAAAAGGTAACCTATGCCTAAGAGATTGGGAGGACGGTATTAAAAAAAGTGATAAAGCGCTTTATGAAACTATTTACAATGATAATGCTTTTGGAGGAAGTAAGCTAATGTCAACAAAAAAATGGAAAGATCTAGAACTAAACACTCTTTTAATGGAGAAATGGGGCTATACCCCTAAGAAAAAAGAAATTATAAATGAAGAAGTCGATTCAGCAATGGATATAATTGATTATAAGACCGGACAAGAGGAACTTCCAGAAGAAGCACTCAAAGAAGAAGAGGAAGAAATGCTTGAAGCTCATCCTCACGATCCAGAGAACCGCCTAGAGGAAGGTGCGCACGAGGCTGAGGAAGAAGATCTAATGGAGCAAAAGCTTCGCAAAATGATTCGTTCAGTGCTTGAACAAATTTCAAACAAATAAAGAGGGTTTATAATGGGTGGTGCTGTTAAGCAACATTTCCAAGAAATCAAGTGTTCAAATAGAAAACTTGTAGAAAAATAAGTCAAGATATTAGAAGAGGAAGGTAAAGTGAAACTAACTAAATCAAAACTTAAACAGATCATTAAGGAAGAAATCGATAACATGTTAACACTAGAAATGTTTGATACTGGCTCGGCTGGTGATGATGTTGGTGGAACTAGTCTCGCACAAAAGAAAGCTCTCTGCAAAGAAGCAGGGGGTGAATGGATAAGCGAAGATCCAACAGGAAAATATGGACACTGCTCAAAGCCCATATCAGAGGCTCCGTTGAACGAGACACAGACGATAAACCAAGAACTTTCTCAAATGGAAAAACTGATGACTATCATATGGCTTAAATCCGAAGAAGTTGCAACAGATAGAGTTGAAAAATTTTATAAAAATTTATCTAAAGAAGCAAAACCTTATTTAATTAAAAATTTAAAAATGTATGCTGAAAGATTTGGCAATGAAAGACCAGAGTTTGATTTGTATTTAAAAGCAATCCAATCAGAAGGGGTATAATTATACAATGGGCGGCGTTGCTGGACATTTAGCGCATCTCTATGATAATAGGAATCTTACCTATAATGAGATGGCAGACATACTCCAAAAAGCTGCTGCCGGGGAACTCATTGGTACGGAAAAAACCGATGGGTACAATATTTACCTTGGTTATGTTGACGGCAAACCCCGTGCCGCCAGAAATAAAGGCGATATGGCTCGTGGAGGAATGACCCTTGAAGACTTAGTTGCCAGGGAATTTGCTGGTGGCGATAAAGTTAAGAAAGCTTACCTAGACGCATTTAAATCTTACACCGCAGCACTTCAATCTCTTTCCGATGACACACTAGACAATATCTTTGGTAAAGATGGAGAGACATTTTATAACACAGAAATCCAAGGTCCAGCCGCTGCAAATGCAGTTAATTACGATGAAAACGTTTTAAACATACATCGTATGGGGCATAAAAAGTATAATAAAGACACAAACCAGTTAGAAATAGCCAAAACAGAAGAACAATCTAAAGTTCTTGATACCGTATTAGATCGTTTTGAATCGCAAATGGCTGATGTTCCGTTCCAAGTAAGAAGAACCGCTTTTTTAAATTTGAATAAGATAGTAAATGAAAAGTTTTTGAACGAAATACTGTCCCGAATAAGTAAGGCAGGGTTTCGTGGCGATATGACCATTAACGACTATTTAAACATAAAAATAAGCCCATTATTGCCTAGTTCTTTACCATTCTTGGATGAAGAAAAGTACGATCCGATTATGAAGAGGATTTTAGGAATTCCTACCGAGACTGGTAGTGTTCCTACTCTTACTCAAATTACGAAAGGGATGCCAAAAGAAGAAAAGGCAGCGGTGTCATCTTTTGTAAAAAAATCAAAGCAATTAATTCAAGAATCTATATGGCCAATTGAGTTGGCGGTTCACGACTTTGCTGTAGAGCTTTTGAAAGGCTTACAAAGTGCTTATATATTAGACGCTGATCAAAATAAAAAAGAACTAGAGCGCTTGAAAAAAGAAACTGGTGAAGCTATCCGTAAAATTAGGGAATATGATGGCCCAGACTCGGATGAGGCACACGCTATATTATTAAAGCAACTTAAAAAATTAAAACATCACGATAATATCGATACGGTTGTCGAAGGATTTGTGTTTCAAATAGGCGACCAAATGTATAAATTCACTGGTAATTTTGCACCAATGAACCAATTAATGGGACTTTTTAGATATGGAAGAGGCAAAATTAAGCCCTTAAGTTTAAAAGAAAGCGAACATCTAACAAAAAGAAAAACTGCTTTAATCCCCGGTGGCTTCAAACCTCCTCATCGTGGCCACGTGGCTTTAGTGAATTACTATCTAGATATAGTTGGCGATGATGGTAAGGTGTTAATTTATATGGGCACAGGCGGTAAGACGCCACGAACCATTGCAGGTAAGCCAGTTACTTTTGAAGATGCGTATAAGATATGGGATTTGTATTTGCAGAATGAAGGTATCACCTTGGGAGACAAGGTAGAGATTGTGAAGGTTACTGGCAATCCTGTTGGCCCAGCTATCGATTATATAACCGCAGCAAATCCTGATGAGGAGACGATATATTTGGGAGCAGGTGAGAAGGATGGACAGCGTTGGAAGCATTTTCTCAAGAATCCTAAATATAATCCAAATGAGGTTGAGGTGAATGTAGGTACTGCTCCAAACTATATTGACGCTGCTGGTAATCCTATGAGCGCCACTAATTTTCGCAACGCTATAGAAAGTGGTGATCAAAAAATAATTAAAAGTTATATACCTTTCAATAGTGAAGGTGATTATGATGAAATTATATCTATACTAGAAGGTGATGTATTAAAGGAGGCCCATACTTTTATGGGTATCTTTCACGGGTTAATAGAAGATATTTTAGCAGAAAAAAAAGATCCTGTCAATAAAAAAATTAAAATATTAAAAGATGAAGAGGAAGAGTTGGAAGAAATATCGGCAGGTGGCGCAGTTCAAGGATATTCTTTGCCCCAAGTGGCAAAGCCTAAATATCCAAAAAAGAATAAAAACGATAAACTAGATGAAATGGTTAACGAAGTTTATGACTATTTATTAGAGACATTTCACTTACAAGGGGCATCTGATGATTGATAGAAAAGAACTTTTGACTGAGATAAAAGAAGAAAAAAGACTCAGAAAGCTAATCCGCAAGGGCATAAAATTATATATGGAAGGCAAACTAAATAAAGAAAATCGTTTGCGACAAGTTATACGTGAGCTTATCCCTGAAGTGGCAAAAACAGATGTTCCCGACGCACAGCCTCATAGAAGCACTGGTATCAATGTGTTAGAAGACCTCTTGAGAAATATAATACCTACTATTGAAGATGGCTATAAGGCGCTCACTAGTGATAAAGACCAACGTGATTCATTCAGAGCACACATATTGAATGCTATTGTAAATAGTTTAAAACCAGTTGCTGTTGTGGCAGATCTGCCAAAAAGCGCTGCGGCTCTAGAAGAGGAACAAGATCTTACAATTAAAGTAGACGCAGAAGAGGGCGATGAAGACTTGGATAAATTTATTCCAGTAAGAGATATCGATATGCCCCAAGAAGAGGAAGAAGAGGATACTTTCTCCATAGAAGGTGCTGATGAAACTGGTAGAAATTTTGCGTCAATAACTTTCAATAAAGTTGAGAAGCAGATTTTGGATGCTTACGAGAGTTTAGCAAACAAGAAAGATGCAAAATTATTTTATGATTATTTGCTAACAAATCAGAAACTTTACTTCGATAAATTTGAAGACGAGATCTTACCAGCAGTACCAGAACCAGACTCACCAGACTACGAGAAAAAAGAAGACGAAGAAGTCGATCTTGACTTCTAGTTTTATTCGTGCTAAAATAAATATTAATTAATATATTTAAACATTTTATTATAAGATTTCTTAATGACTTGGAAGAAGAAAAAGAAAACTAATTATAGCAGTTTTAGTCTAATAAAGAAATACAAAAAAGAAAAACTGATTACTGATCATACCTTAAATAATATTAATAATATTTCTTTAGAAGATCTTATAGCTATTAAACTAGAATTAACCACTCGTTTTATATGCGGCAAATATTATGGCTTACCTCTTTGGCGCGTTACAAAACAAACTGTAATCGATGGAATGCTTAAAGCAGCTATTAGTATATGCACCACGAAAAAAGAAGGTGCAAGATTCTTAGGGGTTGATTATATGGACTTTAATAAATTATTAAAGAAGTATAATACAATGGCATTTTTTGAAGAATCCGATACTGACTCTTAGTATTTTCTTAAATACAAATATATTATCAGCTACAATGTGAGATATAAGGAGGGCGTATGAAGCACGTATCTTTGTATAACGCGACAGTAGATTACTATCAAAGTAAAATTTCGCACGCAGAAGCAATGCTAGATATGGTATTGAATGAGTCAGTTGTAGTTGGGAGCCATAGCAACCTTCTAGAAGAAGTAACAAAATGGACAGAAGAACTTTCGAAAGCTCAAGGCAACCTAGAAGCGCTAGGTTCAAGATATCACGAAGAGGAAGAAGAAAATGAAGAAAC
>Ga0163180_10001927_pt1 | contig 11670 bp, 16 predicted proteins | sample AtlANTMetagenome_2_FD_109647 | JGI IMG/M metagenome (GOLD analysis project Ga0163180, IMG submission 109647) | Marine eukaryotic phytoplankton communities from the Atlantic Ocean - Atlantic ANT 4 Metagenome | ecosystem: Environmental > Aquatic > Marine > Oceanic | place: North Atlantic Ocean...
GTGTCCGAAAAAGCCTCAGAGAAAGTGACCGACTTCGAGGTTTCGGCTGCAAAGGTAAGGTTGCCGTTGACTGAGCTGGTAAGTGACAAGATGGTCTCCACGGTCCCCATCGCCGTCGCAATATCATCCGTGACGCTCTTAGGGATCTTAGTGTAGGGGGAAATGACAAACCCATAAGGGTCTTCAATGTCTCTCACGTAAATCTGGCTGTTGGCAGAAACGATGGTGAACGTATACACGTTGGGGGAAGCCCCCGACCGATACACAAATTCTGCTTGAGCTAAGGACGCAGCCATTACCAAATCCCCGTGGTTTCGCAGCCCTTGGACTGCAGCCAAGCATCTAAGTTCGCCAATCCTTCTCGGTCTCGAGAGCGCAAAGAAATCTTATCGCGGGAGGCATCCACCACTAAGTCGGTAACGGGCAACGAATTCCCAAGCCGAACCTTAGAATCACGAAAAGACCGAAGGAGACCTGGAAGGTTGTTAATGTTCCCGAAACCACCGTACACCACCAGCTGGTATTCCGCAGCCGCATTCGCAGCTAACCACCGAGTAGCGAGCCTCTTGGCCAATGCAACTCTTACAATGGAATCGTTTTGAGACATCAATACTCCGACTACCTTCGACTGAGATAGTCTGAATACCGAATCAGTTTAAGGAGTAGACCAAGTCCTCGGCCCAGCACGACCGAGTAGTGTTCTTGAGAATGTTGACATTGGTGGCCACGTGCTTAAAGATAGAGACTGTGTTTTCCATGCCGGCCATTTTCTCCAATCGAGAAATGGACCTCAAAAAGCGGTGTCGAACAAACCCTTGGGACGTTCCCAACTCTTTCGCAACGTCACTCTGACAGGTGGTCCTCAACATTCCCATCATAACTAAAACGTCTCTCTCATCCGAGAAGCAACCGCGAAGGTCCTTCTCTACCTCTTTGGGGTTGTGTCTCGGCATATCAATGAGGTACCGTAATCGAGTGGCCCCCCGCGCCAAGCGATAACAGACCGTTGGCTGACTCACGTTATAGAGCTCCGCAATTGTTGTCTGTCGAATCTTTTGAAAAAAGTAGAGTTCGATAAAGTCGGCCTCTCGGGGAGGGATCTTATCCAACACGCTGCGTACTTCATCTAATTGACCCAGATGCTCTGCAGTAGGTTCCTCAAATACTGACGGAAGTTGATCCCAACTATCTTGTGTGGAAAACATCCTCTCCAAATCACTGGGATCTAATAAAACGTGACCTCCCCAACTACCCATCTGCATCCTCCTGCGGACATAAAGCGAATCTTGGTACTGTGCGTATTGCTTTTAGTGTGCGTAATTCAATAATAATCTGAGCATAATCTCCAGAGAAGGACAAGATGCGACCGCTCAAACCCTTGAGTGCTCCCCGATCTACCTTTACAAGCATTCCTTCCTGAAGCTCGGCAGCAATCATACTACTAAGTCGGTCTTGAAGCTCAACTACTTTTAACTCAGGAACGGTCAAAAGAGTAACGGCACGCTCAGAACCCGTATGTAAAACACTTTTGACATAAGGGTTACCGACAATGGAGGTGTAGCGCGAATCCTCTAAAGAGTACTCTACAAAGAAATAGCCCTCCATCACATTAAGGAGGGCGGACCTATTCAAATGGGTGAAAGACACATAAGGGATAAAAAATTCAGCATTTTTAAACTTAGACTTAATGAAGGTCTCTAAAGTGCCCTCTTTAGCGCACTTCTCACCTACTGACGTAAGCTCAAACACTACCCAAGTTCTTTCCTCCTTCACGACCAAGCCCTAAATGGTGCTGTACAATTTGCCGGAAAGTTTCCGGAGGGAGGGAACCAGACGGTTGTTCTCTAACAGGGCCTCCACCGATCCCCCGAGGATCGACCCATACTCCACCATTGTTGTGAGGCTTGCTATCATTGAGACTCCGCACCGGCTTCGCTGGCGCCACTTCGTGCAGAACAGTACCCGCCTCTTCGGGTTTAGATTGCACGGGGATCCTAACTTCAAATAGAGCCTCCCCTGAGGCTAAGGAATGGTGTAAAATTCCTGCGTCTAAAACCAACGTATGACGACTTATACGGTGGGGGGGTGCTGCAAAGCGTGCCGAAATCCTGAGTAATTCCGAACCTTTAGTGGAAACCTCCTCAATCTTGCTGGCATTCCATTGAGAGGGAACCTTCCCAATTTTTAGGTGAGAGCGATAAGCGCATAAGGAGGCTTCGGCTAACCTCTCATAAGCCACGGAAGGGCTAACCTCATGGGCCATGGAGGTCGCAATCTCTATTGCTTTGCCCAGATCGCCCCCCAAACAAAGGAGGAGATCAAGTGCCAAATCATTAACGCCCAAACGCAAGTATTCAGCCACTGCTTGTTGAGTCACGCCCCCTAACAGCGAAATGCCCTCTAAGGTTTTCAGGGCATCTCGAATGTGACACTCACTTACTTCCGCGATGGTGAGGAGGGCCTCTTTCTCATACTCAATGCCCTCAGACTCACAAACCACCTCAAGGCGTCCCGCAATACCGAGAGGGTCCACAGCCCGAATGACGAACGCTGGGGCACAGCGAGAGAAGATGGTAGACCTCATCTTCTCTGGCTCGGTAGTGCAAAATATGCACACCAACTTCTTCTCTTCGGAACCCTCTATAGAGTCTTCCATAGGTTTCAATAAGGCGTCCAACGCTTGCTTTGACAAACGATGGGACTCATCGAAGAGGTAGATTCTTCTCTTCCCAGAAAATGTGGAATACGTCACATCCTCAATAATACGTGCCAAATCTCCTTTTCCTGACTTCGTAGCCGCGTCAAGTTCCTCGAAACATTCATGTAAACCACCCTCCAGAAGAGTGGCACACGAATCGCACTTATCGCACGGCTCCCCATCTACTGGAGCATGGCACAAAAGTGCTCTGGCCAATATACGACCTAAGGTAGTCTTTCCCGACCCATGCTGACCACAAAACACATAAGATTGGTGAAAGCCTCGGCCCTCTACCACAAACTGTCGGAGAATAGCTACAGAGGAACCTTGGCCTAAGACATCCCCATAAGACAGAGGGCGGTACTTGGTATCAAATGCCATCTAAAATGCTCTCTACCACGGCCATAGCCTCATCCGGTTCTGGCTCAGAAGTCTCCTCCCCGTCCATGGCAAACATTTCCTCCACAGGGCTGGGAGTCTCCTCTTCCACCGGGAACCACATTCCATATCGCTCCACGTTCTCACGAAATGCCATAATATCGGGACGGGCTACCGTGAGCTTAAAGCCTCCCGACACAGGATCCTCTTCGCAGCGACAGCCTGTCAAGAGATGGTCCAACAAAGCCTCGCGCTGCTTAGAGGTAAGCTCATTCTCCCATTGATCAGCCGCCACTTCCAGAATGAATTTGTAATCAGTACCGCCCAAAACATTGGCCAAAGCTGAAACCCTCTTGGAATTTCCTAAGACTACCTGCCCGCCAGACTTCCCAGCCTTTTCCCTAAATACAACTACGATCTCATCAGAGATCAAGGCTAAATCAGGGTGGTTAGCCCCGATCAACTCTAAGACCTTTTGATGAATTTCCTTGTTAGCCTTCCAAAAATCCATGTCTGCTCCTACAGATTAAATGACATTGCGAGGGCGGACTTTCCACCCCTTTCCCAAATCTCGCCGGGATCTTTACCCCCGCGATACCTCACATGGCGTGCTCTAACTCCTACCCGATCCAATCTTTTGACAGCCTCCCCACCCTTCTCCCTCCCAATCGCGTCCTCATCAAAGACCACGTGAACAACGCGACCTCTGCCTAAAAAGCGTTGGAGGAACAAGGTTTGGGGGTTGGTAAGCCGGGCAGTCCCGCATGCTAAGATACAATCAGAGGTAGGAATGACGTGAGACAAGGAAAGGTCGAAAATGCCCTCAACTAACCAAACGTCCCCGCCCCTCCACAATCGGCCCAATGACGCCGGGTTCAGCCCTTCAAAAATGGGGACCTTCGCTGAACCTTTAAGCCGGAACTTCAAAACTTCCTTGGGGCCTTCCCACCTTCTATAGGTGACGCCCACTAAACGTCCCTGAGGGGCGTAGAGAGGAATAGCGAGCCAATCGGCCACCCCTTCCCCCTTATCGCCATAACGGGCTGCGTAAGAGCTATCCGGGGAGGCTACGGCTGGGGGTCGCCACAACCCGATTCCCAACTCCGCCAACAAGGTTGAAGGTAGGCCCCTCCCCAGCGCAAAGCCTTCAGCCTCTTCGCTGAGGGGTTCAATAGCATCCTCAACCCACTTCTGCACTGGGCCTCACAATAGCCATACCACGAGCAGCGTTGTGTACCAAAAGGGCAATGGACCCATCCCCAAACTCATACACGGTCCCTAAGTAGGCTCTGTCGAGAGGAACCACAACGCCCCACCCTGCAGGTAGCCAAGGGACACCGGTACAGGAGAACCCTTCCTCGTTAATACCTTTCCCCACCAAAACCTCATAATCCAAACCATAGTGCTCTAAGTGAGCAACGGCGCTCCCAAGAGAGGAAGAGACATTATCCCAACCCTCCGCCTCCCCCTTGTCCGCGACCGCCCTAACAACCGACAGGAATAAATCGGAAGGAGGGCATTGGCGGACACCCACGCGCACGCCCGATTCAGACGCCGACACCCATAACAAATCGCGGGTAGAGCTTACCAAAAAGGGGGCGCAATCCTTGGAGGGAACCTGCAACTCCAACATAAGAGGGGGACGTTCCGGCTTTGGCATAGAGACCACTGTCAGCAACGGTGTCACGTAAACAATCTCCACCACGCTTTTTTAGGCGGGGAACCTTGCGGCCCTTGGGCCAACGAATCCAACAGATGGCGAGCATGAGCCGCCTTATCTTGCGAATCGGCCCACAACATCACGCCATCCAACGTGCCTACAAGAGTGGCCTCCACCATGAGGTCGGCATCCGACTCCTCCTCTAAGACCCACATAAGGGCCGCCACGTCAGGGAATTCTTGAGCTACGATATGGGGAGGTGAATCGAAGATAGCGTAGAGTTGCCGCTTAAACAACTCGATCTCTTCATGACTAACCTCACCCTTACCGAACTTGGCAAGAATACGTTTCTTCACATGACGAAACTTGGCTTGCTTAAGTTTCTGCTTCACCTCCCCCACGCTCTTCATGACCGAATCCTCTTGAGCGTAGCCGAGCTTCCTTTCTTAGAAATCCTGTAGGCAGTGTCCGCAGCCTCAATCAAAGCAGGATTGTGGCTAACTGCCAGAATATCTAAGGACATCCTCTCGCATAGGACCGACAGGAACTTGCCCACTCGAGGGACATAATGCTCCGCGATAGCCCCTAAAGACTCGTCCAATAAAAGCAGAGGCTTGAGTCCCCTACGGCTCACCACAACAATGCGCAACAAAACAGATTGTACAGTGGAGACTGACCCTCCATAAGCATCAGTGCTGGAACCCTCGATAATGGATCCGTCTGCCTCTTTCTGAACGGTGACAAGGTCTACCGAAACCTTTCCCCGTTGAACGTCTATCTCACTTCTGACCGAGAGATCGAGATCGTCAAAGATAGCCTGCAAACCTTCCGTGAGGAGATCCTCAACAGTCTTGGCGTTATCTACAACCTCTTGATCTATCAAGACCCGGAACAAATCAGCTACCCGATCTAAAAGCTCAACATCGGCTTCCAACTGGTCCACCTGCCCCGAAAGATTCTGTAGCCGGTGAGCTGCAGAATCTCGAAGGGCTTGGACCCGGCTCACATCTGAGCAAAGTTGCTCAAAGTGGTTCATGTTCTCCACACAATTACTGTGTAGTATTTGTTGCCGCTCTCTCCCTCGTCGGAGCTACGGAAGGAAACAAACCCTCCCCTTCCCCTCTTGTTGATTCCGAGGTCCAACGTGGACAGTCCAAACGTGTCGGAAATACCTTGGAGGTAAGGGAAGTCAATAGTGAAGTCTTGGTCGAAATCGCCTTTCACGGAAGCCAACGAAAGGGGGTACTCATCGGAGCCTCCAGCTTCACAGGGCATGGAGATATACACGTTCCCACTTTCACCATCGCACCGGAAAGTGACCGATTCGTGGCCCTTAGGAGCCGAGGCCAACAAGACTGCCAAGCCAGCGTTCAACTCATCCTTGTCTAAAGACAGGGTAGCATCATCCACAGCTTCCCGATCTACGTCCAACTTGGGGAACTGGGAAGTAGGGCGCGTCACCCCCACGTAACATCCATCCGGTCGGGCGAAGATGGCGCAAGAGCCGCCCCCCTCTTCCATGGAACGCGAAGCCTCGCGAATAATAATATCACTGCCTTGGGTTCCAGCATTCCCTAAAAAGGTGATCAAGGAGCCCACATCCTTACCAGGAATCCTCACATTAAGTGACGGGAGACTAAGGATCTCCACCGAGGACAATGCACGCCGGTCGGTGGCCCACAACACCCCGCTCACCGCCTCCAACTGACACAATTCCGGCTTAGAAGTGTCATCACCAGATACGAACCAGCGAGCTAAGTTCAATGCGCGTCCGAAGCTGGAGGGGGAAATGGATCCCACATCCTCCGCCTTACTCACCAGACCGTCCCAATAAGGGAACTTAGAGGGGTCCAACGAACGAAAACGCACCTTACTACGAGGCCCCGAGGCGTGGACATCGCCGCCCCCGCTGCTCGAAAGGGAAAGGGTTCCAGCACCGACCCCGGAAACCCACTTATCCAGTCGCCAAGCCTCTACCGTGAAGGCCTCGGCGTCCTCCCCCTCAAATGTGCACGTTAAAGGGGCGCAAGCGAAACCTCTCATATCATAAGAGAGAACTTCCACTCCCCCCTTATGTCCACGAAACAGATAGTGGGAGGACAAGTCTGACCCTCCCGCTCCTACCGTTATGCCTACTACCGCCAAGGCGTCTACTAAATCCTGCTTTTCAATCTCAATTCTCATCTACTTGATCTCCAGATAAGGGGAAAGGGCTTCTTGGGTTTGTTGAACTTCGACCTCAAATTTCAGGACTGCCTTCTCATAAGCCTCCCTCAACTTAGCCAAAGTGGCATCTAAAGTATCAGGATCGAGATTGCGATCTCGAATCTCTTCCTCTACTTCATTGAGTGTTTTTAAGGCGGCTTCCCTACGACCTTCGATGCGCTGAATCTCAGCCTTCAACTGATCACGGACCTTAACCGCTTCGGCCAATCTCTCATCTAAGTCTTGGGCTTCAATCGTCAAAGCAACCTCCAGGCTTGTTTTTACCTGCAGCGGCTACCTATAAACCCCCCTACAAAACCAAATCGACAAATCCCTTAGACATGCCCTCATCTATAGGCTTGGATACGCGGGAGCGGCTCTTCTTTTGAGCAGCCCTATCTTCGCACTCAGACTCCCAAGGGCAGAACCGGCAAGTTGAAGGAGAAGGAGTAGCCTCAAACTTTTTCTTAAACATCGTCTTCTTGGCTTCCACGGCTCGATGGGCCAAACCCTTAAGATCGTCTTCCGAAAAGTCTATCCACTCGACCCCGCTCTCCGCTCCCTCATAAGGGAAGCGGTACCAGACGTAGGCAAGGCGGTCAGGCATCTTTTTATACGCAAGGCGAAACAGAAGCGCATACCACCGCAGCTGGTCGGGATCGGTGTACTTCATTTTATGTAGCGTGTTTTTGCCATCTATGATGGTTATGCCTGTATCGTCGCGACGAACAATCACGTCAGGCCGCCCTCCCAACGGATTCCACTTGTCAACCCACCCTAAAAGGTTGACCTCGGCTTTCGCATACGGCCCCAGAAAGCGGTGGGCCTTCATTGTAGCGATGTACCCCAAAACCCCGTCTCTACACACTTGCAAGAGCTCTTCGCGAGAGAGGCCTGCCTTTGCAAAGTCCACCGCATTACGGGGATCTTCCTCTTGACGCTCCCACTCCCTCTCAACTAAGGAAAGGAGAACCTCCGAAAGTCGGGGAGGATCCCTGTACAACTCATCGTTGTACATCTTCTCGATAGCATACTGAATAGCTATGCCCATCATTGCATGATGGCGAGAAGGGCCAACGGGTCGAGGCTTTGGCTGGCCAGACCCGTGGCCCACGTCAACCCCATCCCACCCCTTAGTCCATAAGAACTGTTGAGGGCAAGCCTCAAAGGTCTTGAGGTGGGACCAGTATAGGGTGGATTTGGAGTTCAACTACTTCTTCTTGGGCGCGGGGGGAGCAGTGCCGCCAGCATCGGCTGCGTCACCGCTCACGGCTGTAGGGGCAATCGCGCTATTCAACATATCCAGAACCTTCATCAAACCCTCAGGTGGGCCATCATCACGAGCCAAAACGCGAACATCATACTTCGCAGAATTATCGCTCTTACGTGTATTGCTGCTATGGCTACTCACAGAACCGTGTACGTGAACCTTCATGCTGAAGATGCCGTAGTTCATCTTAGCAGTAGCGTCCAGGCTTGCTTCAGAGTCCGAAGTTTGCTCGCTGCTGGTGCTGCTACTCACGCTCATCGTAAAGTTTACTTCTGCTTCCTTAACGCTCAAGGCAGGCGTATTGATAATAGCCAGAAGAGGGACCTCAAGGTCAACCTTTTCTTGAGTGACGGAGCCATCGGGGAGCTGCTTAGGGCGCGTGAATCCGAAGTCCACGGTGCGGGCGGCGTAGGAGCCATCGGTTCCAGCTTCCAGACCAATATCCTTAATGAAGTTTGCGCTGGCGTTTGCCAATAAGGTTTGCGCGTCGCAGGCAGCTTGAAGCGGGCCTCCGATAAGGTCTTTCATGGGAAGCCCAGAAAACTGGGAACTCATATTCACGAGGCCGTCTGCCATTTGATACTCCTACTACATAGGGAAGGTTTTTATGATTTGATCGTTTATCTTCATCATACCCTCAGAGGCATCACCGCCCTTGAAGGTCACCTCAACCTTGGCAATAGTCTTTTTACTGAGAACCCCAGGTGCACAGGCCATCAAGCGGGATTCCTCCTCGGCCTTGTCTAAGTTGTTCAACCCTAACAACTCCACCTCAAAGTCCATCTTTAACTCTTCAATCGTCATGGACTGGTGGTTCACCAAAGAGTACAAAGGCACGTCATAAGTGACATCCTTAATCTCAGTGCCTTCTACACACGGCAGGGAAAGTGAAATGGTTTTGGGCTTAAAGACCCCTGTAGGTTTCCCACCCTCATCAAACACCTCATAGAAGTATTCCCGCAAACCCTCTAAAGAGGACTCTTTCGCCACGTTTGTAGCTTTACTCACGGCTTGGTGTAAAGCCTCTAACAAAGCCTGTAGGGGGTAATTAGCCATACTTCACTCTCCTATCTATCCACCTGCTCTAAATACGAAATAGCCCTCTCCCTAACCTCCGAAGGTACGTCCATCCCCTCAATGGACGTAGCTAAAGGCTCCCCGCTCACAGGTAACAACGAATCGCGAATCTTAGTGACGAATGAATCCATCTCTACTTGGCGCTTCACCTGACGCGCTCTCCCTTCCACGTCAAAGACGACTTCGGGAGGCTCCACTTTAAGTCGGTGAGTCTCAATAGAGATGCCGTCCGGGGCGCAAGAGATAAGTGCCATCGCAGGCTCCCGCTCTACCTCATCTTGAGACAAAGACCCCCTGGTTAAAGATCCAATATTGATGAAAAACTTGGGACCTTTGTCACCGTGCAATTCCACCACACCCTGATCCTTATGCCAATGTCCGAATAAGTACACATCTGGGGCAGTGTCAAGTAAGTCCTCATACTTGACAATGTCCTCGCCCTCGAACATTGTTCCCCCTCGTTCGCTGGCAAGTACGTGAGCTACGCAGAGAAGGTAGTCCTCATCTCCTTTTTGAATCCCTCTAAACCTTTCCATGTCATACGTGGTTCCATGATAAGGGATGCCCACCACCCGAACCTTGACACCCCCCTCCTCAAAGGTGGCTTCATGCTCGTCGTACATCCTGCGATAGGCTCCGCTGGAAAACAAAACCCCCAAAGGTTGTTGGGGCAAAAAGGCATAGTCACCATAAACGGAATCATGGTTTCCCGGTGTACAGTACACCGGGCACGGGTAGTCCGAATGGTGGCTAATCGCACGACTCACCAGTGCATGGCTATTTCGAGTGGGAGACTTAATGTGGAAGAAATCCCCTCCATCTAAGACAGCAACTGCCTTAGACTTGAGAGCCAACTCTTTCGTTTGAAGGAGTTTGCCGAAAACAGTGGAGGCCCAATCATCCACGCGAGAAGACGGGGCCTTGTCTGAAAGGTGCACGTCTGTCCTCCAAACAAAATTCATGACGCCACCTCATGCACAGTATCGCAAGTAGGGCAGATCCCTCTCTCCCCCAATAATTCTAACACATCATTCTCAGCTCTTTTCAATCCCAAAAGAGCCTTCTCCCCTTGCAGGTCCAGCTCCCCTAAGGAGGCCCTCCCTGAACATAAACGCTCATTAAGGTCACCAACTTCTACCCAGGAGGATCTCAGCGATTCCACCCGAGTTTGAGGGGTCGAGGGGTTGAAATCCTTGAAAGATTCGATCTCCCGGCAACAGGTTTCCCTTTTTCGGTGAAACTCCGTAATAACCTGCAATGCCGTAGCTATCTTAACCACTCTTTCGTCATCAGGGAGATCCAAAGATGCGAAGTTCTCAAGAGGTTGAAACTGACCCTGGGCAGACGCAAGACGCTCCGACAAGGCGGTTGCCGCCTCAAGGCGGACCCCTCTCTCACTTAGGTCTTTCTGATCAGCTCTCAAGCTCTCTACCAACTCAAGGACTTCCTCCAAACCATTAAATTTCGCCGCGTAGCCCTCAGCTTCGGTCAAGTCCTGAATGCGGACTTTTAACTCCGATGAGAAAGACCGCTTGTCCTTCTCAGACAAACGTAATGCATCGGTTAGCTTTCCCACCCTCTCAACATCGGAAAGGGCCTCTGCGACAGCGGAGCCTGGACGATTTACAAGAAATAGGGTGCCGTCAAATTGCTGAGCAATCTGGGGCCAGATGCGGTCAGATGCGGCCTTAATCTCCCCCACTCCCAGTTGCTCCACCTCGGGGGGCACTCCCCTTCCCACATTGGAAATGGAAACGCCGTTCACCACATAACGATTTACTGTCTTGCCCTTACGCCCCGGCTTTTCCCAACCCTTCTCCCAGAGAACCTCAGAGCCATCATCGAAGGCGATACAGACGGACAAGTACGCAGCGCCACGGCGAACTAACGGGCCGGGAGCCGCGTTGGTGAACACCCCCTTAACAGCCCTCATAAAAGCTGTCTTGCCCGAATTATTAGGGCCGGTGACCACCGTCAAACCATCTACAACTACTTCCTCATCCTCTATAGATTGAAAGTCCCTTACCCGAACTCTAATCATAAATCGATCCCTGCATCCTTCATCACGGAGTCAATCCCCGCCTCCTCCTCATCCTCATCCACAAAAGCATCCGCAGCCCCTTGCCCTAAAAGAGGGAGGACCGAATCTCTCAAAGCATCATAATCATCATCGTTCTCGATCAAGTGAGAACGCATTTTCTCCACGCCCTGCAACTTAAGGGATCCCGAAGGGCACGACTCCCAGGTCATCCAACCTGCGCCGCCCTTTTTAATGATGCCATGTGCCATAGCGATCTCCATAATGGTGCGAACATTATCAATGCCCTCTCCCCACCGAATGTAAAAGATTTCCTCCCGACCTTGAGAGCGGCTCATCTTACA
>Ga0163180_10001928_pt1 | contig 11667 bp, 8 predicted proteins | sample AtlANTMetagenome_2_FD_109647 | JGI IMG/M metagenome (GOLD analysis project Ga0163180, IMG submission 109647) | Marine eukaryotic phytoplankton communities from the Atlantic Ocean - Atlantic ANT 4 Metagenome | ecosystem: Environmental > Aquatic > Marine > Oceanic | place: North Atlantic Ocean...
GACTCAATCACAACAGGTAACTTAGCAACACTTAGAGTTTCTACTCTAGAGACAAGAGTTGGTATCAATACAACTAACGATGAGATGGATTCTACCTTATACGTTAAGGGAACATTACATCTTGCTGGTACTGGTGCTAATGCAGTAATTGATGGTGATTTGGAAGTTGCTGGTGGAGATATTACATCTAATGCTACAACATTCAACCTTCTATCTAAAGGACCATCTGCAACTGATGGACCTACTACAGTTAACATTGCTGACCACGTTACCACATTAACAGTTGGTAATACTGTAACAGCAGCTCAGACAATAGACATTGGTACTGCTTCTACTGATACAACATTAAAGGTACATACATCATCTACTGATTCAACAGTTGAGATTGGTACTGTTGCTGATAGTGCTACAAACAAGTCAGTACTTACATTTGGTGGTGCGTTTAGTAACACTGCTAACTCTACGTTCACAATTAAGAATGCTCAGACCATACTTGACGGTGACTTAGATGTTAATGGTGGTGATCTACAGTCTAATTCACAGACTATCAATCTATTCACCAGAGCTGGTGCTGGTTCTATTGTAAACTTTGCAACTAGAGCATCACAGTTTGCTATTGGTGGTGTCGCTGGTACTACAGAGGTTAGAAACTCTCTACAAGTTAATGGTGATACAGACATGTATGGTGATGTAACCATGCATGGTGGATCTAACAGTGGAACTGTTACAGTTGCTAGACAACAACTTGGTACAGCACAGATAGCTCATGATCCTGGATCATTAACTAATCTCAATGTTGACTTCTACAAGTATGTTGCTGATATTGATAGTTTCCAGATTATCACTAGTGTTGCAGCTAATGGAGTTCTCTCTGTAAATGATAACTATTTCTTAGATGGTAACGTAGTTAACTTTACTGATGTTACTGGACTTTCTGGTGGTGGTGTTGCAGTAGGCACACCATACTGGGTTATTAATAGTACTGGTAGTACATTCCAGATTGCTACATCTGAAGGTGGATCACCTGTACAGGTTGGTGGTACTCCTGGAACAGGTACTGGTATTACATTACAGAACACCTTAGTTGATACTGGTACTGGTACAACTCAATGGACAGCTAACTCAGGTGATGATGAATACGCTAGACTACCAGTTAGTAACGTCAGGGGAATAGAGATTGGTGATATCCTTATCATAGAACAAGAATTGGTTGAGGTTGTCTCACCTGGTCCTGATGCTAATACAAGGATAGTTCCAGTTAATAGAGGTGTAGATTGTACAACTGTAGCAATACACGCAGATAATCAAGTTATATACAAGCTTGAGAGATCTAATAATGCTACTTACCTAATTGGTAGAGTACCACAGACTTCTACAACTCCTACATTATCTAATCTTGTAGAGAATGCTGATACACTTGAAGTTCCTATTAATGAATTGGGAACAGGTGATGCAGTTAAGTTCAGTAATGTTGGTAGCATTGTAGGAATTACTACTACAGATACTTACTTCGTTGTAAACGCAGTTAATGATACTGGTAACAGTAAGACAAGATTTAATCTATCTCTTTCTCCTGGTGGCGGTGCTGTTTCGATATCAGGTACTGTTGGATCTGCTATCGTCAACTTCAGTGCTGATATTGTATCACTCGCTGAGTTTGGTGGACAGTTTAGTCAATATGATTATCTAAGATTGAACGGTGCTAACACACCCACATGTACTGGTGAATTTGTTAGGATTACTACTGTTAATGATACTAATGCTGAGAAGTTCAGTGTTAATAATGGTGCACAGCAAGATCGTTTCGTAGTTGATTCTGTCTTTGGTGGTGTAGATTCTACTATACTCGGTGCTCAAGACTTTAATATTAATCTAACAGGTAATGCATCAACTAATTCCACTGATAATCAGTTTAGGATTATTAATGGTCAACCAACTCCTAACACTAGACTAACTATCGATAGTGATGGTAAGTTCACAGTCGTTGGTATTGGTACTGAGGCTGCTCCTAAAGCAATTATAGATAAGGGAGGCAATGAGTGGTTAGCTGGTAACCTAAGAGTACAGAATGATGGTGCAGCAGGTTCTGCTGACGATGCGAAGATGGCTCTGTATCTACAGGCATCTACTGGTAATCTTGAGATCTCTGGTCACTTACAAATAGATGATGACTTCTCTGTATTCAGTGGTACAACTGGAGTAGAGTTCCCATCTACAACTGATGCTAAGTTACATGTAGATGCACAGACTGGTGATACACGTATTGGTGTTGCTGGATCTGCAATTGGTACTGGTGATCTAACAGTTAATGGTGGTCAAATCACTATTAACAGCCTTGCTCAAGTACGTGCATCATCTGATAATACTAAGGCATTAGAAATTAATGGTCTTGGTAATGATGATGATAGACTATTCAGAATACGTCAGGATGCTGCTATTGATTCATTTGGTGTTAATAGATTCTGGGGTAAGAATGGTGGACTTAACTGGGAGTTCAAGTCTGCTGACGCAACACTTGAAACTGGTAAGAATTACTTTGTTGCTATTGCTGCTACAGCAATATTCACATTACCAGCAGATGCAGAGACTGGTGATATCATTAGAATGATTGACTTAGGAGGTAACTTATCATACTCTACATCATTAATTGTTCGTGCACCAGCTGGTGTACAAATGCAAGGTGATGCTACTGGAACACTTGCTGGTGGTCTTGCTACTGCATATAATGGTGGTGAAATGATTATTCAGACCAGACATGCTGGATTTGGGTTCGTATTCGCTGGAGCAAAAGATGGAACAGAAACAGGAACTATACCATCCAATTATAGAGGATGGTGGCTCGTGGAGTTATAATCGATGAAACAGTACGAAGCAGAAAAGAGGATGAGGGGGGCGGCCATAGGCACGATCCTTCCTTGGTCGGGAGATCAAGGTACACTCCCAAAAGGATGGTTAGCTTGCAATGGTCAAGTGCTAGAAGCTATGAACTATCCAGTACTAGCATCTATTCTGGGTAATACATACGGACCTGTTAATGGTCTTAATGGTAGGGTATATCCAAATTATATAAGTGGAGATACGTTTGGTTTACCTCAGTTAAATACTAGGTTATTAGCAGACTACGAAGAATCATATGTTAGTGTTGCTGCATTGCAAGCTGGGCAGACATTTCAGAGTGGTGCTGTTGGTGGTATGACCATTACTAATGGTGAAGTAGATGAGGGAAGAACAGCTTCAACATATAATTTTACTCTAACTTCTCCTAGTGGTGGAACTGGTTGCCAAGTAACTATTGATATAGATGCTCAAGGTAGAGCTGGAGTAACTAAGATAGTTGATGCTGGTAGTGGATATACTGCTGGTGATAAGATAGAGATACCTGCTACTTCACTTCCTTCAGGAGGAGATCCCTTAACACTAAAGGTGGATTGGACTCTACCATCAGTACCAGATGTATTAACACCAACAGGAGCTGGTACTAATAAATTAATTGAGGGTGATGGATCTGGTGTTAGTCCAGGTACGTCATATAATGCTAATGCTGATATAAATTTTACCATTACAGATTCTAGTAGTTTAACTGGACAGATTAGAAATTTCTCTGTAAATCCACCAAATTATTTTAAGACATTTCATACCTTACCTAGAAAGTTAAGTAAGGATCATATGCCACCTCATACACATGGTAATCCTACTGTTATTGGTAATACAGGTAGTGGTTACAGATATGTTCAAGCTGATGGTGGATATATGGAAAGCTTTCAGTGTCCAAGCGTTGTGACCAATGTAGAAGGTAATGGAAAGCAACTGAAAGTTGTTTCACCAGGTGGAGTTGGTAACCCTGATACTGTTGCTGGTAATGCAGGAGTTGCTTTAGTAACAAGATATGTTGCAAATCAAACTGTAATTGATGTGAGTAGACCTAAACTCAATCCTAATACTACTGGTGGTGTTGGTACATATAATCCACAACCAGTGTGGCAAGGACCTATGCCTAGACCTATAGGTGCTACTTATAGTAATACTAACTCAACATATGTTGGTAATCTTAGACTATCCAACAGGAGTGAAAAGAACTGGTATGGTTATCAGGGTCAAGAAGATGATATTGGTCTTAATTTATTCAACCCTGCTGATGAGACTACATCTAAAACATTTCCAGTTACTTTGAATCATAATAATGAGTATCATGGTACTCAACAGTCTCATACTCACTATTCATTCCAACTTACAATGAATGCTGGTTTTGTTAAACCACCTACAATTGTGGCTGTTGATAATATAGAAATTGATAGTACATTATCTGGTCAACCTACATCAGTTGCACCACAGAATCTACCATCTGCACTAAATATTAATGTGGATGTAAAGACTCCAGCAATTAGTATGATGTATCTTATTAGGGCATATTAATGAAGTTTCTACAAAGAGAAAGGTCTAATTTAGGTAATGCACCTGGTACTATTATTAACTGGGGTGTTAGTATTCCCGATAATGATCCTAATTTTGCACAGATCATAGACAAGTTACCTGCAGGTTACTTGAGGTGTGATGGATCTGTTTATGATGAGAGAGATTATCCAGAGCTTGCAAGGATACTTAAAACTGGCGAGGTATCGTTATATAAGAAACCTGATCAAGCTCTTGCTGCTACTCAGTTTCAGGTTCCTGATTTAGGATCAAAACATATAGAAGCTGCTTCATCATCTAACGTAGGATCATATAGAAATATTAATAAGGTTATTGGTACTGGAGAGAATGCAACAACTATAAAGAAAGCAGGTGTTGGTGTTGAGATGTTCTCTAATACTGGTAATAGTGCTACTATAGGATTTAATGGTGCTTTTACGATACCACCACAGACATTTAATTTGCTTGGTGCAGTAGGTTGGACACTTCCAACTACCAGTGAGACCTCATCTGTTCCTGCATCTGCTATGGGATCACATGGACATTTTTCTGGTGGTACTAGAGTAGCAATAAAAGAAGCAGAGGAGTTTCCTAATAGGTCTACACCATATTATTCTGCAGCAGCTGATATTAATGTTACTGTTGACCCATCAGGTGATGGTGATGAGGGTGGTACTGGAGGATTGTGTAATGTTGCTGCAAATGCTTATTGGGAGTATCATGAAGCTGTACCAATGGGATTAAATGGCGATGGGATTGGTATTTGTAATGGTGGTAATTGTCCATCTTTCGATAACCATTTCTTAGGATGGGCAACTCAGTCTGGTGCTCATCAGGATTATACAATAATGGCTGGACAGGGACAAGCGAGGCATAGTAATTGGAAAGCATCTGCTCTTAGTACAGCTGATTGTACTGCTCAAGGAATACCTACTGATAGAGCTGGTAAAGAAATATCTGGTAATAGTGTAGTTACATCAACCTCATGGCCTGATTCAACAACTATCAATGTTGGGCAACAAAGACCATATGATACTGTTAATGATGATATAATGAGCCCTTGCTATCCTACTGCTAGAAATGTTGAGGAAACGGTAGAAGTTCCTAGTGGATCTGATACTGTTGATGGTACATTGCACTCTCATATTCTTGATAGAGATATAGGTGATACTGATTTCGCTTGCACTACTGCTGTTACAACCATGAGACCAGATGGTCTTGAAGCATCTGTTAATATAACTACTTCTGGTGTAAATAAGTTTGATGATATTGTTTCACCATACATTGTTATGGAATTTCTAATAAAGTATTAACATGCCTAGAGAAAGAGGATCCTTTAACCACCACTATTCAGACATGAGCAACGACTCTGGTATGCCTGTTGGGGCTATCATGTCTGTTTTTGTAGGTGAACATGATGGTAGTGGTACAGATTCTACCAATGCATCAAAGGTTGAGCACCAGTATCCTGGTTGGTTATATTGTGATGGAAGACAATTAAATATTGCTGACTTCCCTTTATTGTATGATGCAATACAGAATAAGTATGGTGGAACTGCTCCTACTCTAGTTGACCTTAGAGATTGGGGTGATAACACTCAACTCACTGGTACATTTAAGTTACCAGACATGAGGATGAAGAGAGTTAATGGTCCTGATGGTATTGATGGAGCTGGATCATCTACACCAGACTTATCTACTATGGAAGTGGGTATGACTGGTGGTGAATGGTATATTAGCAGAGCTAGACAACTTGAGGAGTATGGGTTTGGGACAGTTCGTGTAACTGGATATAATGCTGTAACAGGATTTGTTAAAGGAACATTGACTGGTCAAGCAGTTATAAAGGTGGGACCATTACAACCACATACATTAAGTGGACCACCACCACATGGCCATATGGTTCTGGGTAGTGAGGCAGGACCGAATGCATACCAAAAAGGTACAGCTTTTGATGATACTAAATCACCAAACTATGTTACCAACAGATCTCCAGTTCAACAGTGGGTTCCTGAAGAGAGAGGATACGCTGCTGAACACTCACATTATTTCTGTGAGTATAGACCAAGAAGAGGTATAGATCCATTATCACCCACACAAGCACAGTATTCATATGATATATCTCCAACATATGCACATGAATATACTAGTGGAACTACTCAAGCTGCTGTTGGTCAAGAAGAATGGACAACAGTAGGTACTCACAGTTGGACAGCACCTGCTGGTGTAACGTCTATCTGTGTTGTTGCTGTTGGTGGTGGTGCTGGTGGTACAGGAGTATTAATGGCTGGAGGTGGTGGTGGCCTTGGGTATAAAAATAATATCACAGTGGCACCAGGATCTAGTTATACAGTAGTCGTAGGTGCTGGTGGTCAAGGTACAGATACGACATATCCATCAGTTTGGCCTGAAGGTGATGATAGTTATTTCATATCTGCTACTACTGTTAAAGGTGGTGGTGGAGGTAAGGGAGGATCTTCATATACATCTAAGAATGGTGGAGATTTTGTAGGTGATGGTGGTGGTAATGGAGGTGATGCTACTACATTTGGTGCAGGAGGTGGAGCTGGTGGATATTCAGGAAATGGTGGTGGAGGTAACACTCATGGTGGTACTGGAACTATTGTAGATGGTGCTGGATCTGGAGGTGGTGGTGGTGCTGGATCGCACCAAAACTTAACTACTGGTGGTGCTGGTGGTGGTGGAGTAGGATTAGAAGGACTTACTGGACAAAATGGTGTTCAAGGTACTCCAATTAACCAAACCACTGAAGGTGGAACTATGAATGGTGGTGGTGGAGGTTCTGGTGGTTCTGCTGGTCAGAGTGTAACTGCACCTTATCAAAACAATGATAACTGGGTAATAGTTCATCCAACAACTGCAACCAATACTTATTGGTCTACATTTATGCAAACTCATGGTATTGCTAAGGGCAGACCTTTACCAGGAAATGAACATCTTCCTGATCCATATCTAAATCAGAATACATATGGTCAGAGGAGAATTGAGATAGCATCAACTACACAGGTATGGATCAGGGTTCAAGCTGATGATATTGCTGATGTTTATTGGGATGGAGTAAAGAAAAATACTAGTGCAATACAAGATGGTACTGCTGATACTAATATAGATCTTGGTACTGTTGCTGCTGGTACATATAGTTTTGGATGGAATCTAACAAATACTGGTACTGCTGGAACTTCAATTAATGATAATCCAGGTGGTATAGCATGGCAGTTAAGTAGTCAAAGTGGTGGAGCTGGAACTCAGTTTGGAAGTTCACAAGATTGTGTTGGATCCACATCATCATACACACCTTTTAATGGTGGAAATGGTGGAGAGGTTGGCGGTGGAGGCGGTTCGTGCTATAATACTCCTAATAGTTCCGACACTCAAGCTACCGCAGGTAACGGAGGTGTTGGTGGAGTGAGAATCATGTGGGGACCTGGAAGGGCATACCCTGCAACTGATGCTGGTGATAAGCCAACTCAAGAGGCTGTTGATCCAGGTACTAGTGATGCATACTCCAATCCTTATGGTAAAAACAAAGTTAATGAAAATCTAGACAATGATAATGATCAAGCAGTATCATTCTTCATTGATAAAACATTATCAGTTACACCATCAGCAGCTGCAATGACTGTGAATGATGGTACACTTACAATGACTGGTGCTGAACAAATAACAGTATCTGCTGGTATTGTTCCACGCACACCTGTCCCACTTGTGTTAAAATACTTTAGAGTAAAATATCTTATTAAAGCTTGGTAAATTAAATTATGGCGATAACAGCTACTGGTGCATCTAATTATATGGAGATGGTGACACCTATTATGCCCATGAGTCTAATGGGGGAGAAAGGAAAGTTTGATGATTTTATAGGAGTGTGGGATAATTTTATGCCTACTGCTCTTTGTAATGATCTCATCAATTTCTTTCAGACTTGGCAGCAGCAAGCAATCATTACTAATAATGAGAGAGACGTGCCTTTGACCAATCCATATGAAGGTCAACCACATGCTATGCCTGGTGATAATCAGTTCAAGACAAGATCACTAGGTCGTAATGATCTTGGATGTATGTTAGACTCTTTGAATGGTAGTATGTCAGCTCAAGTTAATCAATACTTACAGGCTACATTAAACCATTATTGTACAGTATATGATTCGTTAGGGTCAGTTCCTTTAACGTCTTGGCATGTTAAGATGCAACAGACTCCAGAGGGAGGTGGTTATCATGTATTTCATCATGAGGATGGGTCATATAATGAATCACTTAGAACTGCTACGTGGATGATATATCTCAATGAAGATTTTGAAGGTGGTGAGACTGAGTTCTTCTATCAAAAGAGAAGGATTAAACCCACCACAGGAACAGTAGTAATATGGCCTGCTGGTTATACACACACTCATAGGGGTAATTTGGTTCTTAAGGGAACTAAATATATTATAACAGGATGGTTCTATCAACAACCCGTATAATAAAATGTCTGATATCAATAACAACACAGTAATTATTAGTGGTACTAACAGAGTGATAACTCGTGGTATTACTACCAAAACCATATCAGATAGTGATTGGACTCAGTATATTGTTCCAATTATGGATCCTTTGTGGAGTACTGATAAGGATAGGTTGCAGACGTTTAAGTTCTGGGATGATGGTACAACTCAATCCTATACATGTAATAAGACTAAGTATGTTCGTAATCATACTACTGGTGAGTATTTCTGGAAGGATTATATATTTGATGAACCAAACTTATCAACAGCAACAGATTTTGTTGTTAAGATTAGAGAAGCATTTGATGCTGTACTCTCAGTAGAGATAGATGATATAGACAGAAAGTTTAAAAGAGTAATGAGGGATGAGACTGGGTTGTCTTTATCAAGAATAAAAGGATGGAGAGATTTCTTCCTTGCTACATCTGATTGGACAATGCTTGAGGATGCACCTGTTACTGCTGACGAAAAACTATTGTGGAAAGATTATAGATCACGTATTAGAGCTTTGCCTGATGCATTTGAGAGTGGTATAAAGGTATTAGCTAAGATTGATCTTCCTATTGATCCACTTGTTTACAAAAAGCATTACCAACCTCATAATGCTGGTGTTGCTTACTTAGCAAGTGATGAACAGTTCATTCAATTCCCACCAGATTCTGATAAAACTGCTGCTGCTGGATATCAGAATCAATTAGATTTAATTATGCATGAGTATGTTATGTTAGCGTTAAGGTTCTCAAGACCTGCACCATTGTATAATGTACCATCTTCATCACACTTGACTGACCCTGTTGAGGTATTAATTGCTCAGATCGAAGAAGATCAGAAAAAATTGGATGAAGCTAAAGCTGCTGCAGGTATGTAAATATGATTCGTAAAATGATGTGGATGGATGCATCCATTTGTGATCAAATTCAAAAATGTTATGATGAAGGTGAGTTTATAGATGGTAGTGATAGTGGTACATCTAATAGAGATATAAAGAGATCTTTACAATTAGAGCATAATGATACTGCATTTGCTTTATGGGAAGATTATTTTTGGAAGTCTCCTTTCGCATCTGCTATCCGTGTAAAGAGAACATCAGGACCGATGTTTGTTAAGTATACTGAAGAAGATCGAGGTCATTATGATTTTCATAATGATGCCCCTATCATGGGTAGAAAACTAAGAACAGATTATGTGATGATAACAGCGATCAATGATCATAATGAATATGAAGGTGGTGATCTTGAAGTTATAATGGGATCTGAAACATATGCTTACAGACTCAATAAAGGTGAATGTATATTATTTGATCCAAACTTATGGCACAAGGTAACACCTGTGACTAAAGGAGAAAGAAGAGTATGTGTTACATGGTTAGAAACTTTAATACAAGATGTATTCATTCGTGAGTTGTTATATGATTATCAAGATCTAGAATTTTATGCAATCAATGCTATTGATAAGGATAAATGGAGACATGTTGTTGAACCAGCTACATACTTTAACCAGATAAGATATAAACTACTAAGACAGTATTCATCAACTTATGATGATTAATATAACTCCTATGGACTATAAAGCACTACAAAACACACTTAGCGATTATTCTAAAGCAATAGGATTACCAGTATTATGGTATGATGCTTCAAAGATAAGAATATTAGAAGCTGCAGGTGATACAGCTAAGATTAATACCATCTGGACATGGTATGAAGGATTCATGTCTGATCCACTGATATCAGAGTTTAAGAATAGTACTTATGGTACTCTAAGATATAGTAGTATAACTACAGCACAATCAAATGCAGAGGATTGGTTTCCTATAGCCAGTAATTGTCCTGATGCAGATCATTATGTTTATGCTTGTATCTTTAATGAGTCTGGGAATCTTGCGTGGGAAAATGTGGGGTAGTATCAACATGTTCTGGTGGTAATTGTGTTACCATCCAACTCTTGTGTTGTTGATAGTAACCATGATATTGCATAGATATTGGATAACCTTCTAGTTCACAGTTAAAGTAACCGTGTGGTTCTAGCCAAGGTAATTCAGTATCTTTTTTTGCGTTTAGATAAGCTTCACCTTGTGATATTTCATATGGTAGGTTGTATTCTACACATGCAGGCTCGCATGGTTTCCATCTCCATACATTATACATGAGTGTAATTCTAGTCTCATCTATCAAAGATCCAAAGTTTGCTGGTACTCCATGATAGTATGGTATAGACCAGTTGATGTGCTTACCTAACTTAGGTGCAGACCAGAATGTCCAGTTATTATCACCAACAATATGTTCGTCTGTATTATTCCAGTCAACATAATGATCTACTAACACAGTTGGTTGACCACTATCACATAAGTATGTTACACTAGAGAATGGTGCTGCATGTACTTCATTATATTTCTCTCGTCTATCTAAATCAAGATCTGCATGGAATCTCCAATCACTTTCGATGGTTTTATGCTCTCTTATCCACCACTCAGCACCAACATAACTATGAAATAGGTTATGCTGTCTTGCTGATTTGAATATGAAGTTCTCTATTATATTATCTGGAGCTCTATTGAAATCATACCACCACGTAAGCTTTTGCTCTGGATCAACTGCTAAGATGTTCTTAGCTTCTACTTGTAGATCCTTAGCATTAGCGAGATAACTACCATACGATTCAACTGTCATGATTAATAATCAAATACATCCATTGTTTCCTACTGCTATTTACCAGTGTAGCATAGATGGTAATTGGAATGATTTGTTACACAGTA